>SERZ01000640.1_pt1 | contig 22966 bp, 17 predicted proteins | sample 3171461 | NCBI WGS metagenome assembly SERZ01 (sample SAMN06051861, study PRJNA518727) | freshwater metagenome | biome: subpolar coniferous forest; feature: holomictic lake; material: water; isolation source: holomictic Lake 227, 6 m depth | place: Canada: near Kenora, Ontario | collected... | reverse complement strand
TGAATGATCTTGGTATCATCGCCCACTGAAATGAAAGTAATAGTTGCTTTTCTACCATCCCCCATTGTATAACTAAGCAATTGGTTTTCTTTTATTGTATCATATACACCCCAAAAATCGAAACTGGAACTACCATCTTTTGCGGCCATTATATAGGAAAACTTGCCACCCACCTGCAAATCATTTTCTGCCTTAGGCGTATGCCAATCTGGGGAAGCATTGTTCCAATGCACTACATGTTCTGGATCAGTAAAATACTGCCAAACGACTTCAACAGGAGCAAGTATGGCGGCTTCAACTATTATTGTATTAGAATTTGACATAATGATTATTGATATCCCTCTTTTCGATTTAATAATATATTTACTGCCTTCCAGGAAGGATCATTAGAATCACTCTCGTTCTTCCAGAATGCTTTGCGCAATTAACAGATCAACAGGTCGCGTAATTTTTATATTGCTGTATTCGCCTTGTATCAAATAAACAGGAAACCCAGAAGCTTCTAACACTGTTGCTTCATCTGTAAATGCTGGGTCATAGTCAACCTGAAAGGCGGGTAAAAGCAGATCAGTACGAAAGGTTTGTGGAGTTTGAATGATCCTAACATTATTTCTATCAGCCACTACATTACTACTTCCCTCAATCATTCGAATGCTATCAGTTGCAGCAACAGCAGGTATTGCATTACCTTTTTCTGCCGCTTGCTGATAACATCGTTGGATTAAATCAATAGAAACCAAGCAACGCACTGCATCATGAACAAACACGATTCCTTTTTTATGAATCACAGATAATCCGTTTTTCACCGAATCAAAACGCGTAGCACCACCTGCAATTATTTGTACTCTCTCTCGATCCATCAATTGGGGAAGTATTTCGATGCCCAACCCAATAAATTCTGCAGGTAATACTAGAATAATTTGGAGATCATCGTATGCCTTTAAGAACTGTTGAAGTGTATGCCAAAGAATGGGTTTGTTTTTTAAAAGAAGGAACTGCTTAGGTTTGGTTGCACCCATACGGGAGCCAGTTCCACCAGCAACTATTACTGCATATTTACGCAAAGCATTTTCCATTCAGCATAGTTTATTTCAATAACAACTCACACTCATTTAAAAACAAACTTTTATTAATGGCAGCCGTACCTACTTCTTCACAAACCAAACCACCAGCAATATTCGCCATATCAGCCGCAAGATGCATGTTTTTTGTTGCCGCATATACCAATGAGGCAACTGCTATTACGGTATCTCCCGCACCACTCACATCAGCAATATTACGAACATGGGTAGGGATCAAACGCGCATCGTTTTCCATTTGATAAAACACACCCTTCTCCGATAAAGTAATAAAAGAGATTTTATGATTCAATGCTTTTTGCAAAGCAAGGTGCATGGTATTGAGTGTACTTAAATCTATTTGATCAATCAACAAATTTAATCCCTCTTTTACTTCCTTTAAATTGGGTTTAAAAATGTCGACGCCTCTAAATGCTAGAAAGTTTTTACGTTTCGGATCAACTGTAGTTACTACATTAAACTGCTTACAAAGCGCAATCAATTTTGAGATGAGACTTTCTGTTAATAATCCCTTGTTATAATCTTCAAAAATTAAAACGTCAGGTTTATCAGTTTCAAAATAAAGTTGAATGGAATTGAATAAACTGTTCTCTAGTTCCTCGGATATATCGTGCGTATTTTCAGCATCTAACCGCATCATTTGTTGATTGCGGCTCATGATACGCGTCTTATTGGTGGTGATGCGTTTATTGGTATTCACAAAATACTGGGTATTGATATGATGGCCATTTAATAATGCTGTCAAAGACTTACCATCTTCATCATCCCCAATCACAGAAATGATGGTTGTTTGAGCGCCAAGAGAAGTCGTATTTAAAGCCACATTTGCGGCACCTCCTACCCTTTGTTCTTTTCTATCTAGCGATACCACAGGCACGGGTGCTTCGGGCGAAATTCGCTCTGTATGCCCCCACCAATAGGTATCGAGCATCACATCCCCAATAATCGCCACTTTCAAATCATTGAATTGCTGAAAGAGAACTTTAAAATCTATTGCCGACATGCTATGTTGATCTTTTTTGATTATTAACAGCTATATAATAAAGCGGCACACCCAACGCAGTGATTCCTAACCCCCATAAAGAATAAGTAGGTGAAGCCCAAACTAGTCCCATGCAAAACAGTGTTCCCATTATGATATAGATCAAAGGTAATACGGGATATCCAAATGCCTTATATGGTCTTTCTGCGTTTGGCAATTTTTTACGCAGTATGAAAATTCCGATGATCGTTAAGATATAAAAGATCACAACCACAAATGATACCATCGTTAAGAGGTCGCCATACTTCCCACTCAAACACAATAAAGATGCAACCACACACTGGATCCAAAGTGCATATTCTGGTACAGCGTTTTTATTTAATTCTCCTGTCTTCTTAAAAAATAATCCATCTTTTGCCATGGTATAATACACTCTTGCACCAGCAAGGATCAGACCATTATTACATCCAAAAGTGGAGATCATGATCATCACCGCAATTACAATGGTACCAGCATTCCCGAATATGGCATTTGCAGCTGCCACAGCAACCCGATCATTTTCGGCATAAGCAATCTGTTGCAAAGGCAATACGTTCAAATACATGAGATTGGCTGTCACATAGATCAGGGTAACAATCCCAGTCCCGAAAAACAAACTCAGTCCAATATTTCTTTGCGGATTTTTAATTTCACCCGCAATAAATGTGACGTTGTTCCAACTATCACTACTAAAAATAGAACCAACCATTGCAGCAGAGATCGCTCCAATCAAAACTGCGCCAGATATGGGTTGCCAACTAGTTGGTTGTAAAACTCCGGCAGCATTTTTAGCGCCAAGATCTTGCATGGAAGTAAAGGCATTATGCCAGTTTTCGGACCAAAAGCTTTGCTTTGCTAAAAGAAATCCAAATATGATCAATCCGAACAAAGAAACGAGTTTGGTAACCGTGAAAGTTGATTGAATAATTTTTCCGCCTTTCACTCCCCTGGTATTACTATAGGTCAAAAACACGATGAGCGCAATTGCGAGAACCTGAGCCGCAGATATTTTTAAAAATCCAAGGTCTAATAAAATATTCCCTTCTCCCACCGCAGGGATCAAATAGGCAGTGAATCTTGCGAAGGCCACCCCAACGGCAGCAATAGTTGCAGTTTGAATCACAGAGAAAAAGCTCCATCCAAAGAGGAAGCCAACCAAGGGATTATAAGCTTCTTTTAAATACACGTATTGCCCTCCCGCTTTCGGGTACATGGCACTTAGTTCTCCATAACTTACAGCTGCAGTGATGGTCATAAATCCTGTTATTAACCAAACAAGTATTAACCATCCGGCACTACCTACATTTCTTGTAATGTCTGCACTAACGATAAATATACCAGAACCAATCATACCACCTGCAACGATCATGGTAGCATCAAATAGTCCTAAAGTCGGTTTGAATTGGGCGTTTGTACTCATAAAAAAATCCCGCTTTGTTTAACGGGATTTGAAGATAATAAATATGATTGAAGTTCTTACTTCTTCTTATACTGACTATTCAAGCCAGCAATCAAGTCGTTTGTAATATTGTATGCAGTATCTTTTAAGTAAACAAGATCAGGTGCATTTGTCATAATATATGAGAAACCCTTGTCCTTATTGTAATCTTTCAAGTAATCTTCAATTTTTCTCTTTACTTCTTGCAAGCGTTTGAAACTTTCGTTTTGCAAATCTTGATTCAACATCTGCTCTTTATTCTGGAAAGTTTTTTCCATTTGCATCAACTCCTGTTGTTTACCTGCTAATTCAGCCTGACTCATACTTTGTGCAGATTTTTGCAAATCTTGGTATTTAGCGGCAAAAGTGTTTTTCATTTCTGCTAACTGGCGACCATTGTCTTGTTCCTTACCACGTAAAGTATTACGAACTTCTTTAAAATATTCGTAATGGTTTTCAATAGAATCCATTTCGAAATAACCAATCTTAAAATTACCGGAAGCTACCGCACTATTAGAAGTAGTTGCAGATACCGTTGATTTTTTAGAAGAAAAATGCAAGTAAAATAAAATGGCTATTGCTGTAGCCAAAGTAGCATTTATAATAAGTGACGAATTTTTCATGAACCAGATTTTTTAAATAAATGAGGTGAGTCAAAACTTTACTACCCAATCAAAATAAAAGTAGGAAGTTTTTACACTTCCTACTTTCTTAGTTTATTTATTAACAGAACTATCGCTTATTCTTCCTCATCAAAGCTCATCGCTTCGCGGGTTGTAGCCAATACTTCATATTCTTCCTTACTACCTACAATCATGTTCTCGAACTCTTTTTGTCCAGAACCAGCAGGAATTAAGTGACCAGTGATTACGTTCTCTTTCAATCCTAGCATTAAGTCTGTCTTACCTTGAATAGCAGCCTGACTCAACACTTTAGTTGTTTCCTGGAATGATGCAGCTGAGATCCAGCTTTGTACACCCAGAGAAGCTTTCGTAATACCCAACAGGACTGGAGTTGCGGTAGCAGGTTTTGCATCGCGCACTTCAACCAGTTTTCTGTCGCTTCTACGAAGGATAGAGTTTTCTTCACGGAATTCACGAACTGTAACGATCTGACCAGCTTTGAATTTGGTGCTCTCGCCTGATTCTGTCACTACTTTCTTATCGTAGATACGGTCGTTCTCTTCGATAAAGTCGAAGCGATCTTCCAAGTCTTCCTCTAAGAATTTAGTATCACCAGCATCAACGATCTCAACCTTCTTCATCATCTGACGAACAATTACCTCAACGTGTTTATCATTGATCTTCACACCTTGTAAACGGTATACCTCTTGGATCTCGTTTACAACGTATTCTTGTACTGCAAATGGTCCCTTGATAGTTAAGATATCTGCAGGAGCGATTTGCCCGTCAGACATTGGTGTACCAGCTTTTACGAAGTCACCATCTTGCACCAAGATCTGGCGAGTCAATGGAACTAAGTATTTCTTCACCATTCCGTCTCTCGACTCAACGATGATTTCGCGGTTACCACGTTTAACATTACCAAATGCAACCACACCATCAATCTCACAAACAATCGCAGGGTTACCCGGATTACGTGCCTCGAACAATTCAGTTACACGAGGAAGACCTCCAGTGATATCTCTTAATTTACCCAATACACGTGGGATTTTCACCAACACCTGTCCGGCTTTAACATCATCACCTTCTTCAACCCCAATATGTGATCCAACTGGTAAGTTATAGTGTTTGGTTTCTTTGCCGCCTTCTACAACAATTGTTGGGATCTTAGTTTTATCTTTTGTTTCGATAACTACTTTCTCTCTGTGACCAGTTTGTTCATCTGCTTCATCGCGGTAAGTAACACCATCAATTACATCAGAGAACTTAATGACTCCATTAACTTCAGCAACGATAACGTTGTTGAATGGATCCCAAGTACAGATCGTATCTCCTTTCTTAACAACCTGTCCGTCTTTCACGTTCAGCGTTGCACCGTAAGGAACGTTATTAGTAATCATCAAGCGATCGTTCTTCACGTCCATGATACGAACCTCACCGGTACGACCAATAACGATACGAATTTTGTTTCCATCGTTGTTAAGTGCATCTACCGTTCTCAAACCATCGAATTGAATAGTACCATCAAACTTAGCGTTCAAGGTAGATTCGATATTAGAAGAACCGGCAACCCCACCCACGTGGAAAGTACGTAATGTTAACTGTGTACCAGGCTCACCAATTGATTGTGCAGCGATGATACCAACAGCATCACCACGTTGCGCAATATATCCAGTGGCTAAGTTCTTACCATAACATTTTACACAAACACCGCGTTTAGCTTCGCATGTTAATACAGAACGAATCTCAACAGTTTCAATACCGCTGTCTTCGATTTGTCTAGCTACTTCATGTGAAATTTCTTCACCTGCAAGAATGATTAATTCTTCGGTAACAGGATGGTAAACATTATGTAAAGAGGTACGTCCTTCAATTCTATCTGATAGTGGTTCAATTACATCTTCATTATCTTTCAATGCTGAAGTTGCATTTCCACGTAAAGTACCGCAATCATCATCTGCAATTACAACGTCTTGTGAAACGTCAACCAAACGACGAGTCAAGTAACCCGCATCAGCTGTTTTCAATGCCGTATCCGCAAGACCTTTACGAGCACCGTGTGTAGAGATAAAGTAATCAAGTACGTTTAGTCCGCCTTTAAAGTTCGACAAAATCGGGTTTTCAATTACCTCAGATCCTGAGCTACCACTCTTACGAGGTTTAGCCATCAATCCACGAATACCTACCAGCTGTTTAACCTGTGTTTTACTACCACGGGCTCCGGAATCCAACATCATGTAAACTGAGTTGAATCCTTGTTTATCAGTAGCCATTTCTTTAATCAGGGTTTCTGTGATACGTGTATCTACACGGCTCCAGATATCGATCACCTGATTATAACGTTCGTTATTGGTGATCAATCCCATATTATAGTTTTCCCAAACTTCGTCCACTTCTAATTTCGCATTATCCAATAACTGATCACGTAAATCTGGAACGATCAAGTCATTTACACTGAAGCTCAATCCACCGCGGAATGCCATACGGAATCCAAGTGTTTTGATATCATCCAAGAACTTCGCAGTTTTTGGAACGTCGGTGATCTTGATGATGTCTCCAATGATTTCACGAAGATTTTTCTTGGTTAACAATGCATTGATGAATCCAACTTCAACTGGAACATTCTGATTAAATAAGCAGCGACCAACAGTTGTTTCAATCAATTTCAAGCTTAGTTTACCATTCTCGCGCACCATTGTTTTTACACGAATGTTTGCATGTAGGTCTACTACTCTTTCATTGTATGCGATAACCACTTCATCAATATTATAAAAAGCCATACCCTGACCTTTTATAACTTCATTGTCCATGGTTTTCTTACCCTTAGTCATATAATACAGACCCAATACCATGTCCTGAGAAGGAAGGGTGATTGGCGTACCATTTTGCGGGTTCAAAATGTTGTGAGAAGACAACATCAATAACTGGGCTTCCAAAATTGATGCATTGCTCAAAGGCACGTGCACCGCCATCTGGTCACCATCGAAATCGGCGTTGAATGAAGAAGTTACCAATGGGTGTAATTGGATCGCTTTTCCTTCTACTAATTTTGGTTGGAAAGCCTGGATTGATAAACGGTGCAATGTTGGGGCACGGTTTAGCATGATCGGATGGCCTTTCAATATATTTTCTAAGATATCCCAAACAACTGCTTCTTTGCGATCTACTAATTTCTTAGCGCTCTTCACAGTTTTTACAATACCTCTTTCAATTAATTTGCGAATAACAAATGGCTTAAATAATTCCGCAGCCATATCTTTTGGTAAACCGCACTCGTGTATTTTCAATTCAGGTCCTACTACGATTACAGAACGTCCAGAATAATCCACACGTTTACCTAATAAGTTCTGACGGAAACGTCCTTGCTTACCTTTCAATACATCGCTCAAAGATTTCAATGCTCGTCCACCTTCTGCTTTTACAGCATTTGATTTACGGCTATTATCGAACAATGAATCGATTGCTTCTTGTAACATACGTTTTTCATTACGTAAGATTACTTCAGGAGCTTTGATCTCTAACAAACGCTTTAAACGGTTGTTACGAATAATTACACGACGGTATAAGTCATTCAAATCAGAAGATGCGAAACGGCCACCATCCAATGGTACCAAAGGACGCAATTCTGGAGGAATAACAGGGATATACTGCATTACCATCCACTCAGGGCGGTTAGTGATACGCGTACTAGCATCACGGAATGATTCAACAACGCTCAAACGCTTTAATGCATCTGCTTTACGTTGCTGAGAAGTTTCAGTTGCCGCTGCATTACGCAATGAGAAACTCAAACCATCCAGATCAATTCTTTCTAAGAGTGCGTGAACTGCTTCAGCGCCCATTTTAGCAACGAATTTTTGTGGATCATCATCAGGTAAATACTGATTATCTTTTGGCAAATTATCCAGGATATCCAGGTATTCTTCTTCGGTAAGAAGATCACCCATATTCATGTCTTTCACACCACCCTGAATAACCACATATCTTTCGTAGTAAACGATAGTTTCTAATTTCTTAGAACTCATTCCTAACAAATAACCAATCTTGTTGGGCAAACTTTTGAAGTACCAGATGTGAACAACTGGAACAACTAATTTGATATGACCCATGCGCTCGCGACGCACTTTCTTTTCAGTTACTTCAACACCACAACGGTCACACACGATGCCCTTATAACGGATACGCTTATACTTTCCGCAAGCACATTCGTAGTCCTTTACTGGTCCGAAGATTCTTTCACAAAACAAACCATCACGCTCCGGTTTATAAGTACGGTAGTTAATGGTTTCAGGCTTTAGTACTTCACCAAAGCTTCTTTCCAGAATACTATCTGGAGAAGCCAGACTGATAGTGATCTGTGAGAAAGTTGGCCTCGGTTTGTTATCTCTTTTGATTGCCATATTGCTATTGAGAATTTGTAGATTAATATTTTTAATACTGTTTGGAATCAGAAAGTGGATCATCGAATTTTGTTCCGATCACCCACTTTCATTCCTATCTTATTCGAACTTTAAATCAAGTCCTAATCCTCTCAATTCATGTACCAATACATTGAATGATTCAGGAACACCCGGACGTGGGATATTATCTCCCTTCACAATGGCTTCGTACGTTTTAGCACGGCCAATGATATCATCCGATTTGAGGGTTAACAATTCCTGTAAGATATTAGCTGCACCATAAGCTTCCAGTGCCCAAACCTCCATCTCACCAAAACGCTGACCACCAAACTGTGCTTTACCACCCAACGGCTGTTGAGTAATCAAACTGTATGGTCCGATTGAACGGGCGTGCATTTTATCATCAACCATGTGGTGTAGTTTGATCATGTAGATCACACCCACAGTAGCTTTCTGATGGAAACGCTCTCCTGTTTCACCATCGTATAAATAAGTATGACCGTTTCTAGGAATGCCTGCTTCAACACAGTATTCTTCGATCTGAGTAGTAGATGCACCATCAAAGATTGGTGTTGCAAATCTCACACCCAGTTTTTTACCGGTCCATCCTAAAATGGTTTCATAGATCTGACCCAAGTTCATCCTTGAAGGTACCCCTAGTGGATTCAATACGATATCTACTGGTGTTCCATCTTCCATGAACGGTAAGTCTTCCGCACGTACAATTTTTGCAACGATACCTTTGTTACCGTGGCGACCCGCCATCTTATCACCCACTTTCAACTTACGCTTAACAGCCAAGTATACTTTAGCAAGTTTCAACACACCAGCTGGTAACTCATCACCAATTGAGATATTGAATTTCTCACGCTTGTATCTACCTAACTCTTCGTTAAACTTAATGCTGTAGTTGTGTAATAAAGTATTGATCTGATCATCAGTTTTTGCATCGCCAGTCCATCCCAAAGGATTTACGTTTTGATAATCGATCGTAGATAAATTCTTTTGATTGAATTTAGCTCCTTTACCAATTAGCATCTCTCCGAAATTATTGCTAACACCTGTAGATGATTTGTCTTTCAACAAAGTCTGCAATTTGTCTAACAACAATTCTTTGATTGACTCAACATTCTGCTGATGTACTTTCTCAACTTTTTCTAACTGTGCTTTTTCACGAATCTTTCCGTTCTTATCTTTCTTAGCACGTTGGAATAATTTTTTATCAATTACAACACCTTCAGTTCCGTTTGGAGCTTTCAAAGAAGCATCTTTTGCATCCCCTGCTTTGTCACCAAAGATGGCACGCAATAATTTTTCTTCAGGTGTTGGATCTGATTCACCTTTTGGTGTGATCTTACCGATCAAAATATCGCCTTCCTTAATAGTTGCACCGATACGAATGATACCATTCTCATCAAGATCTTTGGTAGCATCTTCTGATACGTTAGGAATATCTGGAGTAAGTTCTTCTTCACCTAATTTGGTATCTCTTACTTCCAGTTCATATTCTTCAATGTGAACAGAAGTAAATAAATCTTCACGAACTACTCTTTCACTAATTACAATCGCATCTTCAAAGTTGTAACCTTTCCATGGCATGAATGCCACTTGTAAGTTTCTTCCTAAAGCGAGTTCCCCATTTTGAGTAGCATATCCTTCCGTTAAGAAATCACCTTTTGTAACATGTTGTCCTTTTTTAACAGCAGGACGAAGATTGATACAAGTTGCCTGGTTGGTCTTCATGAACTTAGTAAGTGTGTACACTTGTAAGTCGTCATTAAAGCTCACCAAACGATCTAGATCATTTCTATCGTAGCGAACATGAATATGATTTGCATCAACGAATTCAACCACACCATTACCTTCTGCGTGAATCTGAATACGTGCATCACGTGCAGCTTTTCCTTCTAGTCCAGTGCCCACAATTGGAGCTTCTAAACGAATCAAAGGAACGGCCTGACGTTGCATGTTTGATCCCATCAACGCACGGTTGGCATCATCATGTTCTAAGAAAGGAATTAGAGAGGCACTCAAACCAACGATCTGGTTAGGAGCCACATCCATGAATTCCACTTCTTCTTTATCAAGGATTGGGAAGTCGCCCGTTTGGCGAGAGACTACGCGATCTTCAGCAAAAGCACCATCCGCTTTTAACGGTGTGTTACTCTGTGCGATCTTTGCAGAATCTTCTTCTTCAGCACTTAAGAAAGTAAGTGTATCCATATTCACTTTACCTGCTTCTACTTTACGGTAAGGGGTTTCAATGAATCCCATATCGTTAATAGCAGCGTGAACGCAAAGTGTAGAAATCAAACCAATGTTTGGTCCCTCAGGAGTTTCAATAGTACACAAACGACCGTAGTGCGAGTAGTGTACGTCACGAACCTCGAAACCTGCACGCTCTCTACTCAAACCTCCGGGTCCAAGTGCGGAGATACGACGCTTGTGCGTGATCTCACTCAATGGATTGGTTTGGTCTAAGAATTGAGATAGCTGAGAAGTACCGAAGAATGAGTTGATAACAGAAGATAAAGTACGTGCATTGATCAAATCAACTGGCGTAAATACCTCATTATCACGAACGTTCATACGCTCTCTAATTGTTCTAGCCATACGAGCTAAACCAACACCGAATTGAGCATACAATTGCTCACCCACTGTACGTACACGACGGTTGCTCAAGTGATCAATATCATCGATCTCTGCCTTACCATTGGTTAAACGTACTAGGTACTTAATGATTTCAATAATATCAGGCTTAGTCAATACCTTTTTTTCCAAAGGATATTCCAAACCTAATTTACGGTTGATCTTATAGCGACCAACTTCTCCTAAATCATAACGTTTGTCGGAGAAGAATAATTTATCGATAATACCACGAGCAGTTTCATTATCAGGAGCATCAGCACCACGCAATTGGCGATAGATATGCTGAACCGCTTCTAGTTCACTGTTTGAGGTATCTTTATTTAAAGTGTTGTAGATGATTGCATAGTCGCCACCAACGTCTTCTTTCTGAATGAATACGCTTTTCACTTCCATCTCAATGATAGTTGCGATAGCTTCTTCATCTAGTACGGTGTCGCGTTCCATAACGATCTCGTTACGCTCGATGCTCACAACCTCACCAGTATCTTCGTCCACGAAATCTTCTACCCATGTTCTAAGAACACGTGCAGCCAATTTGCGACCAACCTGGTTAGCTAATGATTTTTTATCGGCTTTAACTTCATCGGCCATCCCGAATAATTCGAGGATATCCTTATCAGTTTCGAAACCGATAGAACGCAATAAAGTAGTTACTGGGAACTTCTTCTTACGATCGATATAAGCGTACATTACGTTGTTAATATCCGTAGCAAACTCCATCCATGCACCTTTGAACGGAATTACCCTTGCAGAGTAAATCTTGGTTCCATTAGGGTGAACAGACTGTCCAAAGAATACACCAGGTGAACGGTGTAACTGAGAAACTACTACACGCTCTGCACCATTAATTACAAAGGTACCGCGCGGTGTCATGTACGGGATATTACCCAAGAACACATCCTGAACGATTGTTTGGAAATCAACGTGCTCCTCATCGTTACAGCTTAAACGCAATTTTGCTTTTAAGGGAACTGCATAAGTAAGTCCGCGCTCCATACACTCTTCAATAGTGTAGCGTGGGGGATCAATAAAATAATCCAGGAATTCCAGTACGAAAATGTTACGTGTATCTGTGATAGGAAAATTTTCCTTAAACACACGGAACAAGCCTTCCACGTTACGTTTGTCGGGCGTTGTTTCTAACTGAAAAAACTCGCTGAATGATTCTAACTGAATGTCGAGTAGGTCTGGGGCATCCGCCAAATGTTTAGTTTTACCGAAGCCGACCCTGTTGTTCAATGTAGTTGTAGACATATTTGTGTAAAACCGGTTTTAGTACGAAAAATCTTGGGAGAACCTAGATTCTCTTAGCGTACAATCGGCGCATCTACCATTCAAACAAATGATAAAAATGTCCACCCGCTAAATAGCCCAAAATAAAGGATGGCGAAGGTACGGAATTTGGATAAAAATAAAAAACAAATTTTGTTAAATGAATTGGGCACAAAAAAACCGATAGAATTGCTTCTATCGGTCTATTATTTTGAGGTAGGGTTAATTACTTAACTTCTACTTCAGCACCTGCATCTTTCAATTTAGTTGCGATTTCTTCAGCGTCTGCTTTAGATACGCCTTCTTTAACTGCTTTAGGAGCGCCATCAACTAGATCTTTTGCTTCTTTCAAGCCTAAGCCAGTCAATTCTTTAACGATCTTAACAACAGTCAATTTGCTTGGACCGCCGCTAATTAAAACTACATCAAATGAAGTTTTCTCTTCAACTGCTGCTGCTGCGTCTCCGCCGCCTGCTGCTACTACCACTGCTGCTGCAGCTGGTTCAATACCGTAATCAGCTTTCAAAACGTCTGCTAATTCTTGTACTTGCTTAACTGTTAAGCTTACTAATGTTTCAGCTAATGCTTTAATGTCTGCCATGTTTTTGAATTTTTTCCGCCTTCATGGTTTCCTTTCGGATACTCCGGCGGAGGGTTTAAAAAAATTGCCTTTATTTTCCCTCAGGCCTGGGATATTTTAGTGGATGCTACCTAAATAGCTCCCAATTAAATTATGCTTCTTTAGGAGCGTCAGCTACTGGAGCTTCTGCTACTGGAGCTTCTGCTACTGGAGCTTCTGCTACTGGAGCTTCTGGTGCTGCTTCAATAACTTCGGCAACAACTGCAGTTCCTTCTGCTTGCTGCTCGTGGTGATGCAACAATGCTGCGATCACACGCTTAGCAGGTGATTGTAACAATCCGATCACTTCACCGATCAATTCATTCTTAGACTTGATCTGAGTTAATGCTTTCAGATTTTCGTTACCAGTGTAAACATCACCATTAATGAAAGCAGCTTTTAAAACTGGCTTTTCAGTATTGCTTCCCTTACGGAAAGAAGTGATGATCATTGCTGGTTCTTTAGGGTTCTCAGAGAACATTAAAGCAGTCACATTATGCAATGAATCAAAGATACCAGCATATTTTTCTGAATCCAGAGATTCTAAAGCTTTGCGGATCAATGTATTCTTTGCAACTTTCATCTCTACTTGTTTATCGAAACAAGTGCGACGTAATTTAGATACCTGCGCTACGGTTAACGCTTCTGTATCAGTGATATAGAAGTTATTATATTGAGTGAACTTCTCTTTCAAGAGTTCAATAACCTCATTTTTTTGATCTTTGGTCATAACTAATTTGTTTTATGAACCCGGGTCATTTCGTTTTACTGATTACTCAGTGTGGCGATCACCAGGATTAGTTGATTAATTGTTTGGTGTCTAAAGTAATACCTGGGCTCATTGTGCTTGCCATGCTTACTGCTTTAAGGTAAGTACCTTTAGAAGAAGATGGCTTCAATTTCAAGATAGCATTGATCAACTCAGAACTATTCTCAGAAATTTTCTCAGGAGCAAAAGAGATACGACCGATAGACGCGTGAACGATACCAGTTTTATCAACTTTAAACGCAATTTTACCGCCTTTCACCTCATTAACTGCAGCTGCAACATCGTTTGTTACAGTACCAGTTTTAGGGTTTGGCATTAAGTTACGTGGTCCTAATATTTTACCCAATTTACCAATCTTAGGCATTACAGAAGGAGTAGCGATGATTACATCAACATCTACCCAACCACTTTCAATCTTTGTGATAAATTCGTCTAATCCAACAAAATCAGCACCTGCTTCTTTTGCAGCAGCTTCTTTATCAGGAGTACACAAAACCAATACTTTTTTAGTTTTACCAGTACCATGTGGTAATGATACAGTACCACGAACTTGTTGGTCTGCTTTCTTTGGATCTACACCCAAACGGATGTGCAAGTCAACAGAGCTATCAAATTTTGTACAGTTAATTTCTTTAACAAGGCTAGAAGCTTCTTTCAGGGAATAAATTTTATTTTTATCCACCTTAGTTACTGCTACTTTTCTTTTTTTAGTAAGTGACATTTTCTAAATGATTTAAGGTGAATAATTAATTTTCCCAAGGGGCTTTTCCTTCAACAGTTACGCCCATAGAACGGGCAGTACCAGCAACCATATTCATAGCGCTATTCAGAGAGAATGCGTTTAGATCGGTCATCTTGTCTTTAGCGATAACTTCTACTTGTTCCCAAGTAACTTTACCAACTTTGTCGCGATTACTTTCTTTAGAACCTTTCTGAATTTTTGCAGCTTCCATTAATTGAACAGCAGCTGGTGCGGTTTTGATAACGAAGTCGAAAGACTTGTCGGAATATACTGTAATCAAAACAGGAACAACTTTTCCCATTTTGTCTTGCGTTCTAGCATTAAACTGCTTACAGAACTCCATGATGTTAACACCCTTTGAACCAAGGGCTGGACCTACTGGAGGTGCTGGATTGGCTTGACCGCCTTTCACCTGCAACTTTACGTAGCCTGAGATTTCTTTTGCCATTTTTTAGATTTTATTGGTTATATCGTGCTGCTTTTTGCGGCACTCCCAAAGTCAATCATTCTTCCTAAAAAGAACTTTTGGGGCGGCAAAGGTAAGCACTCAAAGCTTTCCTACAAAATTTTGGGGCTATTATTTGGTCCAAAAAACAAAAAAGCCTCCATATTTTGAATATCGAGGCTTTTTTTTATTGAGTCAGATCTTAATTGATCTTGTCTACTTGCATATAACTTAATTCTACCGGTGTAGAACGTCCGAAGATTTTCACTGTTACTTTCAGTTTCTTCTTCTCGTCGTTCACTTCCTCAATCACACCATTGAAATCATTAAATGGTCCTTCAATAATCTTGATGGTTTCGCCAACGATAAAAGGTTCACTCATAGAAGCACCACCCAGATCATTCATCTCATCAACTTTACCTAGCATCTTGTTCACTTCGCTTTTACGCAAAGAAATGATATTGCCCTTAGAGCCCTTACCATCTGTTAAAAAGTGCATGACATTGCTGATATTGCTGATATGCTGTACGATATCGTCTGATAACTTACCGTCCTGAACTTCCATCATTACATAACCAGGAAAATAGTTTTTCTCGCGCATTACTTTCTTACCGTTCTGCACTTTATAAACTTTCTCCATCGGCAGGAAAATCTGCTTGATGATTGTGGTCCATCCATTTCTCACAAGATCCTTATCCAGGTATTCTTTTACCTTACGCTCCTTACCACTTACCACGCGCAAAACGTACCATTTGGTTTCCACTTGTGGAACCACTGGAGCGCCATCTATAATTTCAACTGCTTCCATGATCGGTTACTTGAATAGTGAATAAATCAATTTTAGCAATTGGTTACTTGAAAAGTCCATTATCCAAACCATTGCAGTAATGATAACGGTTGCTACCAACACAATTACTGTGCTCTGCTGCAACTGTAACCAAGTAGGCCAGGTTACTTTCTCAAGCAATTCATGGTAACTTTCTTTGAAATAAGTTGTGATCTTGTTCATGTCTTCCTTTTTAGTAATCAGCACGGGCACTAGGATTCGAACCCAGATCAAAGGTTTTGGAGACCTGCATGCTACCGTTGCACCATGCCCGTAGAAAGCTAAAAGCTATCCCGTAAACGAGACAGCTTTTAGTTTATTATTTTGTAAATGTATACAATTACATTCACTTATAGCTAAAAGCCAGGCTTTAGCTTATTTTAAAATTTCAGTAACCTGACCAGCACCAACGGTACGGCCACCTTCACGAATCGCGAACTTCAAACCTTTTTCCATTGCGATTGGTTGGATCAACTTAACAGTTAAACCGATGTTATCACCAGGCATAACCATTTCAGTTCCTTCAGGTAAAGTACACTCACCAGTTACGTCTGTTGTTCTGAAATAGAACTGAGGACGGTATTTGTTGAAGAATGGAGTATGACGTCCGCCTTCTTCTTTGCTCAATACGTAAACCTCACCTTTGAATTCAGTATGCGGAGTGATAGAACCTGGCTTACAAAGAACCATACCACGACGGATTTGGCTTTTCTCAATACCACGTAATAACAAACCAGCATTATCTCCAGCTTCACCTTCGTCAAGCAATTTCTTAAACATCTCAACACCTGTAACAGTTGAAGTTAATGGAGCTTCCATTAAACCAACGATTTCAATTCCTTCACCCACTTTAATACGACCTCTTTCAATACGACCAGTAGCAACAGTACCACGACCAGTGATTGAGAATACGTCTTCCACGCTCATCAAGAATGGTAAATCAACTGGACGAGGAGGCAATGGAATGTAGGTATCAACCGCATCCATTAATTCTTCAATCTTAGCAACCCACTCTGGCTCACCAGCTAAACCTAGTGTAGCAGAACCTTGGATAATTGGAGTATTGTCTCCGTCAAAACCATAAGAAGTTAATAGTTCACGGACTTCCATTTCAACTAATTCTAATAATTCAGGATCATCCACCAAATCAACTTTGTTCATGAAAACAACGATTTGAGGAACGCCTACCTGACGAGCCAAAAGGATATGCTCTTTAGTTTGTGGCATAGGACCATCAGTTGCCGCAACAACCAAGATAGCACCGTCCATCTGTGCAGCACCAGTAATCATATTCTTCACATAATCGGCGTGACCTGGACAGTCAACGTGCGCATAGTGACGAGCAGCAGTTTGATACTCAACGTGAGCAGTATTAATAGTGATACCACGCTCTTTTTCTTCGGGCGCGCCATCGATTTCATCATAGTTCTTTGCAACGTTACCCATACCCTTTTTAGAAAGGATCATAGTGATCGCTGCTGTTAAAGTAGTTTTACCATGGTCAACGTGACCAATGGTACCTACGTTTACGTGAGGTTTTTCCCTCTTGAAGGTCTCTTTTGCCATTTTTATCGGTTTTTAGTTGTGTTTTTAAAATATTCGGTTCAATTAAGACCCGGTTAAAATTATTAATAGCAGCTGCTTTCGCTTCTGCTGAAAAGTATGCTTTCAGATATCAATCATTATCCCTCTCATCATCCTCTGCTCACCAGATATCTAAATTCAAAGAGCCGATGGTGAGAATCGAACTCACGACCTCTTCCCTACCAAGGAAGTGCTCTACCCCTGAGCTACATAGGCTTGAAAGCGCCCGATCTTTTACCGTTTCAAGTAAAAGATCGGTTACTATTCACTGAGCGGAAGACGAGGGTCGAACTCGCGACCTATAGCTTGGAAGGCTATCGCTCTACCAATTGAGCTACTTCCGCTTAAATCACCGCAGCTTATGCGAAGGTGAATGAGATTCAATTCAAAATTCAAAATTCAAAAAACAGTTTTGAATTCCAACTTTTGATTTACAAAGAACTATAGTCCCCATAGCCTACGCTAAAGGGACTTTCGTGGGCAGAGTAGGGTTCGAACCTACGTACACGTGAGTGAACAGATTTACAGTCTGTCGCCTTTAACCACTCGGCCATCTGCCCCTTTTGAATTGCAAAGTTAGGATTTAACCTATCTGAAGAGAAATTAGATTCCCCTGCAGGATTAACTATGCAAACTTGAGCCGAAGATGGGACTCGAACCCGCGACCTGCTGATTACAAATCAGCTGCTCTACCAACTGAGCTACTTCGGCATTAACATAAAGAACTATCCCATTTTTTTGGGATGGCAAAGGTAATGGAAAACTTTATTCGGCAAAATTTTGAAGCAAGAATTTTAAAACAGTTTTCAACAGTATGTGATCAACCCAGGATGTAAATGGTCAATACATCAATGTTTACGCGGCTTATAGACAAAAAAAATATCTTAAAAAAAACGGTTATAGGCACAAAAAAGCCCCCCGAATGCTCGGGGGGCAGGTAGCTTTTTAAGCGGCAAGCTTATCTTTTTTTCTTTTTATCTGTGAAACGATTGAATCCATTGCATTGTCAAATGATTCCTCAAAAGATTTAGAAGACGCTTTTACAAAGAAATCATGCTTCGGCACATGCACTTTTATTTCAACAATCTTATCCTTGATGGAGTGAACCACATTATCTAATTTCAAGAAGAGATCAACCTTCAAAATCTGGTCATGAAATGTGTTCAGCTTTTCTACTTTCTTGGTAACATAATCCACCAACTTGTCGTCTGCATCAAAGTGCACTGTCTGAATGTTAACGTTCATAGCAACTCACGTTTAAACGGTTAATTAATAAAAAATATGTGAAAGAACTCATCGCCGGAATCCATTTACCAGCGTCAATTTTCTGTTTACAAGTTAAATTAAATTATCGCAAATACCCAGAATTAAATACCCTTTTTTAAAGTTTTAACAGTGTATAAATTCCGTCTTTCGAAACCGCTATGCCTTTGGGTGCGCCTTATTAAATACCTCTTTCAGCTTTTCGATTGTATTGTGTGTGTAGATCTGTGTTGCAGCCAGACTACTATGACCCAATAACTCTTTAACCGCATTCAAATCGGCTCCATTATTCATTAAATGTGTGGCGAAACTATGACGGAGAATATGCGGACTCTTTTTCTGAACTGTAGTAACCAGTGCAAGGTTCTTCTTGACAAAGCTGTATACCGAACGAGCTTGCAGGGGTTTACCATTGGTTGATACAAAAAGCTGCTCAATGCCTGGCAATCGCTCAGGCTTATCGTTGACATATTGTTTCAGATCAACTAATAAAGCCAATTCTACTGGAATGATCCGTTCCTTATTACCCTTACCTAATACTTTCACCTGCTTGCCTGAAAGATCAAGCTGTGCTTCTTTTAAGTTGATCAGTTCCGATAATCGCATTCCGGTCTGATAAAATAATTTCATCACCAACCGCTCCGTCCTACCCTGCCAAGTATCAGGGAACGCAACATAATCGAAAAGAGTATGCATTTCTTTCTCCTCCACATACACGGGTAAACGCTTACTCATTTTGGGTGATACAATACTACCCATGGGACTTTTTTCTATCAAACCAGTTTTCAATTGGTATTTGAAAAAAGATTTTAGAGTAGAGATCTTACGATTGAGCGATTTGGCACTGATCCCCGCTTGATTGCGTTTAATATCGGCCAGCCAACTCTTTACAAACATGGCACTGATCTGTTCAGTCGGGGGAATTTCATCGTATTGAACTTTAAGAAATTGAAAGAATTGCTCCAGATCGGTCTGATAGGCAATGCTGGTATGGCGGGAATAACGCTTCTCGAATTGCAGGTAATCTAAAAAGGGTGCTATTTGTCTGTATTCGGTTATGGACATAAAAAAGTAGTCTAAAGATATAACCTCAGACTACTCTAAAATATTGTGATGAAGGAAAATTACCCTTCGATCTTTCCGCTTGCGATCTGCTGCTTGTAGATTGCTTTCAAAACCTCACCACGACGTCTAACAGACGGCTTGATAAAAGCTTGACGCTCTCTTAATTGTAATAAAGCCTTAGATTTTTCGAATTTCTTCTTATACTTCTTTAGTGCTTTGTCGATGTTTTCGCAGTCTTTTGAATCAATAATTAACATATATATTATACCTCCTCAGGCGTTTTTAGGAGCGCAAAGATACGCCTTGGATTGTATTTTCCAAATCAAAATAAAAAACTCTTGAAAATTTTATTCCCTATTCAAAATGGCAAATTAACTTGCAGCCATGTTTACAGGAATTGTTGAGCGCATCGGAAAGATCATTTCCATCGAAAAAATAGGCTCTAATGCTAGTTTTTGGATGGAATCTCCGCTGGCTTCTGAATTAAAAGTGGACCAAAGCCTTAGTCACGACGGTATTTGCCTTACTGTTGAAGCCATTGAAGGCCAACGCCACAAGGTTACTGCTATCGAAGAAACTCTTAGAAAAACAAATCTGGGCGGATGGGAAACAGGAAAAATAGTGAACCTTGAAAGATGCATGGTCATGAATGGCCGGTTAGACGGACATATCGTTCAAGGTCATGTTGACGCTACCGCCACCTGTATAGATTACCAAGAATTAGCAGGCAGTTGGGAATACCGCTTTGAGTTCCCTGATGGATTCGCTCATTTAGTAATTGAGAAAGGCAGCATCGCTGTTAATGGTACGAGCCTCACATGTTTCAAGGTCGACAAAAATCACTTTAGCATTGCCATCATCCCTTATACCTTCGAAAACACGAGTATTCAGCAAGTAAAAAAAGGAAGCATTGTAAATATCGAATTTGATATTTTAGGTAAGTATGTTCAGCGTTGGATGCAACTGAAGGACTAAATTGTTTTTCCTTTCAAAGCTCCACTCACTGCAGCATCCATGGCTCTTTCGGCAAATGGCCTTGACACTTCATTTAGTTCTTCAATCTTTGTTTGGATCAGGTTCTTATCATCCATGGTCAAAGCCATCTGTAAAGCCTGCATGGCTGCAGCCGTATCCAATACTTCTTGCTGCGATAATAGCGCTTGGTTTTTTCCAATGAATTTAAGTGTGACATCAAGTATTTGTTCAGCCTCAGTTCTTGCTTCAACCAATGCGCGAATTTGCATATCGTCTTTAGCGTGTGTGATACTATCCATCAACATATTTTCAACCTCTTCATCCGTTAAACCAAACTGCGGTTTCACTTCAATGCTCTGTTCAATTCCGCTTCTCAATTCTTTTGCTTTCACAACTAATATTCCATCAGCATCAATCAAAAATTGCACTTCTACTTTTGGCAATCCTGCTGGCATGCCGGGGATCCCTGTTAAATTAAATTCTGCGAGTTTGCGATTGTCTTTTACCAGATCTCTTTCACCCTGAAAAACAGAAATACGCATACTACCTTGTCCGTCTTTATGAGTTGTATATTGCCTTCCAACGCTCGTTGGAATTTTAGAATTTCTTGGGATCAACACATCCATTAAACCACCCATGGTTTCAATACCCAAACTCAGAGGCGTAATATCTAATAATAAAAAGTCTTTATTATTTCCTGCTAAGATGTCTGCCTGAATAGCAGCACCTAATGCCACCACTTCATCTGGATTTACCCGATCATTTACAGGCTTACCAAAAAAATCACTGACTGCATTTTTAACAGCAGGCACGCGAGTAGAACCACCTACCATCACAATCGTAGAAATAGCGCTGGTACTCAGTTTCGCGTCGATCAATGCCCGTTTGCAACAATCAATTGTTTTATTAATTAAGGGTTGAATCAAGGACTCAAAAACTGTTTTAGTGATACTCAAAACCTCACCATTCCAATCAGTTGAAAAACGTTCATGCGAACTCAAATGTTTTTTTGCTTCTTCTGCTTTTAAACGCAACCCCTGCGCTAAAGTTTTATGTTGATGCAATTCGTCGATCGTAATTCCTACCTCATCCATCCAATGTTGCATAAGCACTCTATCCAAATCATCTCCTCCCAAATAAGTATCGCCATTGGTGCTCAGCACTTCAAAAATTCCATTGCTAATATGCAAAATAGAAATATCAAAAGTGCCACCACCTAAATCGTACACAGCAATAGTTGCCTCCTCCTCTTGATTCATTCCTACACCATAAGCAAGGCTTGCAGCAGTGGGTTCGTTTACAATACGCATTACATCAAGTCCAGCTAATTTTCCTGCATCACGAGTAGCTTGTCGCTGTGCATCATTGAAATAAGCGGGCACAGTAATCACTGCTTTTGTAACGGGGGTTTTTAAAATATGTTCTGCCCTTTGTTTTAATTCTTTTAAAATAAAAGAGGATAATTCAATGGGCGAAAAAAACTGATTTCCTACCTGCACTTTCACTAAACTTTCTGTATCATCATCAATAACTTTATAAGCGAAGAAGCCCGCATTTTCTTTAATGTCTTTGTAACTTTTTCCCATCAAACGTTTCGCACTAAAAATGGTATTCTGCGGGTCTAGCTCCAAAAAAGCGCGTGCCTGCTCTCCCACCGTAGGATTACCGAACGCATCAAAATGAACAATGCTGGGAACAAGACTGCTCGTATTGAACTCTCTCAAAGCCACAGGTTGCTTGGTTTCTGGATGTATGATGGCAACCAAACTATTAGTGGTTCCTAAATCAATCCCTACGATCATTTCAGCCTGTTGCAAACTTCCTGTTGCGATATTGATAGCAATTTTTGCCATATTAGAACTAGTTACAAATATTTGATTGGATAATTAATCGGCAAATGTAAAACAATGCCACTGCCCTTTGTTGCGAAATCAGGAATGAATCATTCCACTCTTCAAATCAAGCTTCCACAACTTCTGTTTTTGTTAATTTATCGTGCAGGGGTTTGCCCCAGAATGCATTGAAAAAGAAGTCCACCGGAATGAGCCTAAGTATACTTCTGCCAAGCACCTGAAGCATCGTTGGCGGGTTGCCGTTATGGTCGATTACTTTAGATCCAGTGAACCATTTGCCCGGTGTTCTTGCCCAAAAGATTTCAAAAAAACTATAGTAAACAAACAACACTGCGGCTATAAA
>SERZ01000639.1_pt1 | contig 22966 bp, 21 predicted proteins | sample 3171461 | NCBI WGS metagenome assembly SERZ01 (sample SAMN06051861, study PRJNA518727) | freshwater metagenome | biome: subpolar coniferous forest; feature: holomictic lake; material: water; isolation source: holomictic Lake 227, 6 m depth | place: Canada: near Kenora, Ontario | collected... | reverse complement strand
CCGCCGCCTCCACTGAAAGCATGGAGTGGAGATCCCCAGGTTGCAGAGCTAGTCCCAGTGACATAAACGTTTCCACTACCATCTACCGCTATGCCTCCGCCGCTATCATCAGAGGATGATCCATAGAAGGTGTGCCATTGATATGTCCCACTGCTGTCAAGTTTCAGCACAAAGATATCAATGGTTCCAACACTACTACTGAAAGCATGGAGCGGTGATCCCCAAGTTGCATAGCTATAGCCTGTAACATAAACGTTTCCGCTGACATCTAACGTTATACTTGAGCCGCTATCATTAGAAGAGGATGATCCATAGAAGGTGTGCCATTGATATGTTCCACTGCTGCCAAGTTTCAGAACAAAGATATCAGAGGTTCCACTACTACTACTGAAAGCATGGAGCGGTGATCCCCATGTTGCATAGCTATAGCCTGTAACATAAACATTTCCGCTACCATCTACCGCTATGCCATAGCCGCTATCATCAGAGGATGATCCATAGAAGGTGTGCCATTGATATGTGCCATTGCTGTCAAGTTTCAGCACAAAGATATCGAAGGTTCTGCCACTACTACTGAAAGCATGGAGCGGATATCCCCATGTTGCCCTGCTACAACCAGTGACATAAACGTTTCCGCTACCATCTACCGCTATGTTGGAATAGCCGTAATCATTATCGGTTGACCCATAAAAAGTATTCCATGCTAACGTCGGGTCGATTATGAGCGGATAGCCATGGTCATATTGCCCCACGCTGAACCCAACTTCACCATCCGAGACCTGAAATGCCACCGTCACTGGCACATGCTTTTCCCTGATCTCCTGCCATGCCACCGGCGACGACTCGATCATATTACCGGTGTCGAACTTGAACTTGAGCGATCCGTCCATTTGCGATTCTACGGGCACATTATACCGTAATCGAATCTTTGATACGTTTCCACCTGGCGCAACACGATAGGTGCTTTCGGTTATGCCGTCCTTTGTTGATTCGTAAGTAAGGCTGATGTCATCCCACAGGTTCTGATAACGCACCGTACTGAAGGCAGGCGCCTTGCTCATATTACCCGTAGCAGACGCAGTTGAAGCGGCCGTCGGCATCACTCCTGGTGTTCCGAGAAACTCGACGCTCAGCACATGGTCCAGTCCGGCGAGGTAGGCCTTGTTCGGCTGAAAACCCAGAATATGCCCGCCTGCCTTGAACTGAAGCATATTGTCGGCAGCCACTGGGCCGTTCAGTGGAACAATATCGTTGGTTGAGGCAACCAAGTGATCTGCCGGGTTCAAGCCGGAACCGACCAAAGCGATGGGGCTTGATGCATCGGCGTGTACCGGATAGCATATTGTCGGTGCGGTGTCCGCCGGCACCGGGGAAGCCCAAAGTGGTTTGACTGCCAACAGCACGGCCATTATTATCAGCACGATTCTGAATTGTTGCATCACCGATTCCTGCCCCCCCTTCTTCCACTTAAATGCCAACTCGCATTTGAAATAGTTAATATGTCGAGATTGAAACTCTGTTTACCAAAGCCCTGACACAAACTGCAGAATGCAAATGGCTTCCGCCATGCCGATTTTCCCATCTCCGTCCACATCCGCAGCAGGGTTAATATTATTCGGCACTAAACCACCCAATACTTGAAGACACAAAATCGCATCTACAATATCCACATTTCCATCGCCGTTGAAATCGCACATTGTCGAGGATGATTGATTTTTAACATGCTTAATGAGATTTAAAATTCCCTGTCTATTGCCTTCTGACATGTCTGGATTACCGGCCGCATATCCTTTCAAATATACACCTTGGAACCTGAACCCATTGTCAGTCTCAAGTTGTTTTATTCTGTTTAGTCTCGTAGCAACATTTTCAGGATCAATAGATGGACATTTACCGCCAACGTCTCCTACTACTCCGTCAGCACCGCCCTCTTCTTCAATTGCAAAACTCATACGGCCATGTATGTAGGGTGAAAACATCTTCATAGTTGTAAGCCCCCATTTACAAGCCTGTAATTTGCTTGCATTTGCATTGGTCTGAACCCATTTTACCCCTTGTGATAATGAATAATCGATTAATTCATAATTTTTAGGAGGATTTCCGTCAAGAAGACTACCTGCCATTAATGTAGTATCAATATGTAAAGGGGAAAAATAGTTTTGAAAGATATCAACATGCTGCTTCGCCGCATTTAATAGCTTTTCTACAAAGGTTTCATAGTCCAATGAAATATCAGGGGCATTTAACCATTGTTCACCGTAGTCGCCGCCCACGCTCATTTGTATTGCATCAGGTAGTACTGTAGCCTGTGTAGCAAAATATTGTGTCATATCTTTTAACAATTTATCGACTTTAGCAATATAAGGGCTACTCCACGGTAATGGTTGCCTGTATATCGAAACTTTATCTCTCTGAGACAGAATAGTATAATAGTCTTCATTTTTTACTTTTAAGTAGTTTTCAAATAACCATGAGGGAGATGCTTCATCCATTGGACCACCATTAAAATAAACACGAAGAACAGCATACATTCCATATGATTTGATAATATTTATCAAGTTTTTCAGTTGATCAAAATCATATTTATTCTCACTTGGTTCAATGTCTTTCCAGTGTACTACTAAAGCCACAACTTCAATACCATAGGATTTAGCAGTTTTCACTTGGCGCTCAGTACGTTCAGCTTCCATCGGAGTTAAAGGAAAAAATATCCCAATAAAACCATTTGGTAGATGCATACTCGATTCCACTCTGACATCGGAATCTTGAGTAGTCCAATATGTGTAAGGGCCATGTTTCATTTTGTTGGACGGATTGCCGCTACCGTCCAGCCTGGAGTAGAACATCAGATTGATGGTGTAGTTGGCATCTTGGCCATAAAAAGGCTGGTCGGATGAAGGGCAAGGGATTTCAAAGGTGTTTTTATAGTATTTGGCCTGTCCAGTATCCGGCACTGGCGCGGTCAATGCAACCGCAGAAAAAAGCAATAATACAAAGCATCCAAAAATCCCCGTCATCATTTTTTTCATAGCAGCCCCCACATCATAACATCGTTTTCAGTTGGTGGTTGTTTGCTTGCCTTTCTCAATTTCTGTGTTCAGCCCGGTAAAGGCTTTTTTCGCCACGCTCAATAACTGCTTTGCAAACACCGTCCGAACCCTCTATTTTGGTATGGATGGAGTCACATTTATAATTTGTTCTTCACGCCTACAACAAATGCGCACACGATGATTTTGTTCTACGACATAACTATCTGAAATTACACATATTCAATAAATTGAATATGTTCGTTTTTGTTAAGTATTCCAGTATGTTATGAGTATTTTTGATCAGTTTTAATGGTTAACTATTTGTTATTAAAGCCAATATTGCATAGAATAAAATCACCGTGCAAATGCGCAAAACAAGCAATCAAAAAAATAATATAATCCGCACAAAAATGTTTTTATCCGATGATTTCGAGTAATCCATACCTGTATTCTTGATTCTGAACAGTCTTGTATCCAAAGGAAAACTCATTATCTGCGAAGTTGCGCCGAACTTGCCGCATGTAAGCCGGACATAGGCTGACCATGGCAAAGAGAACCGCTTTGATGCTGTATCAAGAAAGGCTTTCGTGATAGCTAGCGCATGGCAATTGGGGCAAACCGGTAGCAGGTCGCTGATAGAACTCACAGCATGTACAGCACCAGTCGCGGATTACCACGTTAAGCCGTGTAATCGGCTGCAACTGATGGATAGAATTTCAATTCAGTATCGTGTCAGTATCGTATTATTCCCGAAATTCATCATATCTTCTCATTTTTCTGATAATAATTCTTCGATGATAATATTCTCAGTGTCAATAAGTGAATCTGCAACAAATTTTAAAAAAGGATAAATATCCCCCTTATCCGCATGATTCAATGTTGTAAGATATTTGCGGCGGTTTTCGTTTTTGATAACAGCAACCGGATATCCCTTCTTTATTAAAATAAGATTCATAAGAATCCTTGATCCCCTACCGTTACCGTCATCGAAAGGATGAATCCTTACCATATTGTAGTGAGCTATCGCACTGACAATAAGAGGATGTACATTCTCAATCTTTTCGTTAACCCATCGGCATAAAACTTCCATCTCGTCGGTTACATGAATCGGGTCGGTATATAAATGGATAGTTCCGTCTGTTTTCAGAACGTGGTTGGGCAGTACTTTGTATTTTCCCGGATTGGCCGGTTTTCGGACTTTCTGACCGGTTTCATTTATCGCGGGAGTATATTTTATTCCGGACAGCAGTAATGCGTTTATTTCCTTAATCAGTCCCTGTGTGACGTGACGATTGTCTTTTATCACCTCATAAAGCCAGTCAATTGCCTCGGCATGATTTCTGGCATCAAGAAAGTCTTTGAAAGGCTTTCCCTCGACAGTCAGTCCTTCTTTCAAAAAAAATAAGGTTTCCCCTCTTGTCAGAGAACTGCCCTCAATCGCATTGGAATCATATGTCCAGTCAGCACGCAATTTTTCCTGAATTGCAATCCAACACTCTTTCTGCAGAGACTTTTCAGTATCAATCCGAAACTTAAGATCATCTGCTATAACCAATGAATCCTTTATATCGGATTGTTTTTCATTCAGATGATAATAGTTATATTTCATATTCCGAATTCTTTTCATCGAGGTAGGACAGCCAGTTACCCGACTGCCCCATCACATCCCCCGGCGTGCGGATTTTCATGCGTCTATTTTCAAGGAGATGAATAGAATCGTTCATATTCATCATGCCTCCCAATCCAAAACCATGTCACGACACCATTCTCAAAAATTCCAACCGCTCGTACCCCTTTTGTTATACGGACGGACCAGATATGTTCCTGCTCGTTAATACATTTAAAATGGAGCGAAGGATGGAAGGGATTTTGTGCCCAAATGCGATACGATTTTCTTGCACCACGCTTGATAGACTCCGACAGTCGTTTATACGCTGCCCAAAACGATGGTAAGGTACATGATTTCATAATTGGTGGTAATCAAAAGGTTGAGCCTGCCCTTGTGCAATTTCTTGTTTTGCCCGTTTCGCCGCGGCAATTAATTGGGGTTGTGTTCTCCGAAATTGGCGATCCCATTCAATTTCATCTTGTAGTTCTTCAAGATATTCCCGAAGATGATCAAGTACCTGATTCTGTAGTTTTTCAGGTAACGATTCCATCATCTTCGTCATTGTCGCAACAGCCATTGTTGACATATATAAACGCCTCGTTTTTTAGAGTGTTCAAGAATAAATACAACAGGTTATTATTATCGCGCAAATATTGCACAATAAATCGGCAATACTTATAACCTATTGAAAATACAATCAACCCCCAAATCCGTTATAATCAGATTATTTCTGGTCAATGATTTTATTTTCATGTTTATCAAACACCAGGCGATCTTTTTCAACCCTCGCCTCAATCTGGCTGCCATCCGGAATTTCTCCTTTCAGAATCGCCATGGACAGTGGATTCTCCAGATATTTCTGAATCGCCCGTTTCAGGGGCCGCGCGCCATAAGTCGGATCATATCCCTTATCCACAATCAGGTTTCGGGCGCTTTCCGAAATAATCAGGGTAATGCGGCGATCCGCCAGCCGCTGTTCCAGCCGCTGAGTCTGAAGCATCACGATGCTTCGTATTTGTTCGGATGTCAGGTTCTGGAAAATTATGATTTCATCAATCCGATTCAAAAACTCGGGCTTGAAACTGGCCCTTAATGCCTCGGTGATCCGGCGCTCCATTTCATCCCGCCGGGATTCGCCCAGCTCCAGAATCCACTGACTGCCGACATTGGATGTCATGATGATCAAGATGTTTTTAAAGTCAACAGTCCTGCCCTGCCCGTCAGTCATTCTGCCGTCATCCAGAATCTGCAGCAGCACGTTGAACACTTCAGGATGCGCTTTTTCAATTTCGTCAAAGAGTACCACTGAGTAAGGCCGCCTGCGAACCGCTTCGGTAAGATATCCACCCTGGTCATACCCCACATAGCCCGGAGGCGCTCCAATCAGCCGGGAAACCGCGTGTTTCTCCATGTATTCAGACATATCTATCCGCACCATGGCCTGATCGCTGTCGAAAATGAATTCGGCAAGAGCCTTGGCCAGCTCGGTTTTTCCAACACCGGTAGGACCCATGAAAATAAATGACCCTATCGGACGATTGGGATCCTGAAGTCCGGATCTGGCCCGTCGCACAGCGTTGGATACTGCTTCAATGGCCTCTTGTTGTCCGACCACCCTCTGACCGAGCCGCTCCTCCATCTGTACCAGCTTTTCTCGCTCTCCTTCCAGCATTCTGCTGACCGGAATGCCTGTCCATCTGGAAACGACCTCGGCGATGTCTTCTTCATCCACTTCTTCCTTCAGCATCTTGCTGTGTTCCTGAAGCCGCGCCAGGTTTTCATTGGCTGCATTCAAGTTCCGCGAAAGGTCTATGGCTTTCCCGTATCGAATCTCAGCCACCCGCGCCAGGTTCCCGTCCCGCTGAGCCTGCTGTTCCTCAGTACCCAGCAGTTCCTGCTCTTCCTTTATTTTACGAATGGTTTGAATCATATCTTTTTCATTCTGCCAGTGGACCTTCATGGTCAGGATATCTTCCTTCATAAGGCTTAAATCAGTTTCAAGCTTTGCCAGGCGCTCCCTGGAAACAGCATCCGTTTCTTTTTTCAAGGCTTCCCGTTCGATTTCAAGCTGAATTATCTTCCTCTGGATTTCATCAATTTCCGTGGGCATGCTGTCGATTTCAATGCGTAGTTTGGATGCGCATTCATCCATCAGATCTATGGCCTTGTCCGGAAGAAACCGATCGGAAATATACCTGTGAGACAGCGTTACCGCAGACACAATGGCGGAATCCTTGATCCGGACCCCATGATGCACCTCGTATTTTTCCTTGAGACCGCGGAGAATAGCAATGGAGTCTTCCACGGAAGGCTCTTTGACCAGAACCGGCTGAAACCTTCTTTCCAGGGCTGCATCTTTTTCAATATATTTTCGGTATTCGTTCAGAGTGGTCGCCCCCACGCATCGCAGGGTTCCCCTGGCAAGAGCCGGTTTGAGCATGTTGGAAGCATCCATGGATCCTTCGGCAGCCCCTGCCCCAACCAGTGTATGCAGCTCATCTATAAAAAGGATGACCTCGCCATCGGCAGCCTCGACTTCCTTTAACACCGCTTTCAGGCGGTCTTCAAATTCCCCGCGGTATTTGGCTCCTGCAATCAGCGCTCCCATATCCAGAGACACAAGCCTTCGGTTTTTCAGGGTTTCTGACACATCGCCGGCCACGATTCTCTGTGCAAGTCCTTCTATGATGGCGGTTTTCCCCACGCCCGGTTCACCTATCAGCACCGGATTGTTTTTGGTGCGCCGAGACAGGACTTGAACCACCCGACGAATTTCATCATCCCTGCCGATGACCGGATCCAGTTTACCGAGATTGGCCAGATCCGTTAAATTCCGGCTGAATTTTTCAAGCGCCTGATATTTTTCCTCGGGATTGGGATCGGTGATTCTCTGACATCCCCGAATATCCATCAGCCCTTTGAGAATGGCTTCACGCGTAATGCCGTTTCTGCTCAGAATTCTTGCCGCATCCCCAGTCTTTTCATCGGATACCGCCAGAAGAATATGTTCGATACTGACATACTGATCCTTCATCTTGTTGGATTCGGCAAAGGCGGCATCCAGAACTGATTTTGTTCGCTGGGAAATATACACATCCGCAGCTCCGGTGATTCTGGGGAACCGGTTCATGGCCAAAATCAGTTCCTGGCCAACGCTTGCGGGGGACACCCCAAGTTTTCGCAGAATGGATGAAGTGATTCCCTCAGATTCACCCAGCATGGCGCTCAAAAGATGTTCCGGCTCAATCTGCTGATTGTTCTGCCGGGATGCCAGGGACTGAGCATTTTGGATGAGTTCCTGAGATTTTACCGTTAATTTATCAAATCGCATGTTTCCTCCTTATCAAAGCGGTCAGCGCTATCATTTAAATTTATCGTTTTAATAATAAGCACTTGCGATTTGATGTCAATTTGTATGAAGGAAGGGCAACTATCGAATTGTTGGCGATATTATTTTTCAAAAGTCCCAACACCTTCTTTCCAGGTTGCGATCATCCTCTCCCCTACTTCGCGGAACTCGGGAACGTCATTGCAGTATTCCGAAATCATTTTTTGCGTTTCCATAACGGCATCGGCAATCCGCTCGACAATATTGCGGATTGCTCCGACAGTTAGAAACAGATGTGTTACCGCGTAACGTTCGATCATTTTGCGCGGCCACCACTTTTTGGTACCAGCCAGAGAAAGGGCTGGAACATCATGCTTCAAATAAACTGTTGTGGTTACCACATCATACACCGGCGCCAGGGTTATGCCGGCTTGCGTAGCGCCATACAGGACGCCGAAATTCTTTAAATGAGCATCGCCGTTTCTCACCATAACAGACAGTACCAGCGTTGCAAAGAACTGCTCCCTTGCCGCCATTAAATGATCACCGGATACAAAATCCTTGATGCTTTTCGCCACCCGCTCGTAGGTGCTGTTGTATTTTCCTCTGGTTCCCATTGCCTGCAGGCTGCACATATCCTCAAATCCCAGATAGGAGCCATCGGGCGTAACATCGAACCGTCGCATCACGAACAACCCGCCGTTTTCCGCAAGATGAAAATCGGCAACCGGCAACCCGGCCCGTTTCGTCGCCATCATGCAGAAATACTCATTTGCAGCCAGTTGCGGGTAATCCGTTCCACCGGTCTTGACAATATAGCCGGCCGAAGCCAGTGTTCCTCGCTGCGTCGCCTCCAGCAAGACTTTAGGCTGAACACCGGAAACACCGGATCGGAGGGCATAACGTTTGATCAGTTCGTTAAAAAGCTCCGTCGTATCCGGAAAGGTCAGCAGCTCTTCAAGGGATTCGTTTGACTCCATGAATCCGGGATAATCGCTTCCCGGGAGCGAAAAGCGATTTCTGCCTACCTGATTTCCGCCGGTCACCCGAAGAATGGAGAGATCATCCTCTCCGATTATCTTTGCAATCGCTCTGCGTATGGTTTCAAGAAGTGCACCTTCTGGAAGATTCATCTGAAATACTGGGTGCAGTTCGCTGCTCACCCAGCTTTCCAGGCGTACCGGCATGGTCAGGGAAACCGCGGCGTCATCTGAAACACCCGGAGAATACGCGAAAACGTTTTTATGACGTGCTTCCCGAGCCAGAATCCCCGACACCTGTTCATTCGTCCAGACCATCAATTGGGAAACATCCGCCATCAGCGATCCTCTTTTCGCAGTTCATCCAATGTCGGCGGCTTTCCAGCGGGTCGCACACGAAGCTCCATGTTAAAAAACTCCAGAACCCGAATCAGTTTTCGCACCCCGATCTCTTGTACTGTCCCGTTTTCGATCTGCCCGATGGTCGTGCGGCTCATCCCCAAGGTGCGCGCCACTTCTGCCTGGGAAACATGACGTTTTTTACGTGCTTCCCGTATCTGTGCACCAATTCCGAATAGCATAAATGCATTATATGTGATTCATAATTGCGATTGCAAGGTGATTTTGCATTGTATTAAATACATTTTTTTCGTGTGTTTCGTGTGTTTCGTGGTTTAAAAGTATTTTCACGGTAAAAATCTTTGAGTTATCGACAGGCCTTTGTTAACATGAGTTGTTGGCAGAAAAACAATTCATATTGTTACGACCGGTTTTAATCCCAAGTTTACCATCATACTGACGGCGCTCCATGTCAAAAACGCTTTATGAAAAAGTCGGAATTGCTTCTCTGATTCTCATGGCTTCGGTGTTTCTAAGCCGCGTCATCGGCCTCTTTCGGGAAATGGCCATTGCATACGCCGGTGGCGCCAGAGGTGATGTGGATGCTTATCAGATTGCGTTTGTGATTCCTGAAATCCTCAACCATATTGTTGCCAGCGGTTTTTTATCGGTCACGTTTATCCCGATTTTCTCCAGATATCTGGCGACAAACCGCGAAGCGGAAGGCTGGAAGGTTTTTTCGGTAATCATGAACAGCTTCGGCCTGGTGCTGATCGTCTTTATCGGAATCTCCATGTTTTTTGCTCCGGAGTTGATGTCATGGATCGCTCCGGGAATAAAAGATCCAGCTCTGCTGACCCAAGCTGTCCGAATGACCCGAATCATTCTGCCTGCGCAGTTTTTCTTTTTTACAGGCGGCATGTTAACTGCTGTCCAGTTTTCCAAAGAAGCTTTTACCCTTCCAGCACTTGCCCCTTTGGTCTATAATATTGGTATTATTGCCGGTGGCATGATGCTGGGGCCTGTCTTAAAAATGGAGGGTTTCTCCTGGGGCGTTCTTGCCGGTTCGTTTATCGGCAATTTTGTCATCCAGTACCGTGGCGCCCGAAAAATTGGTATGAAATACACGCTGACCCTAAACTTTACCCATCCGGATTTTCTGGTTTATATTCGTCTGACCCTTCCGCTGATGGTGGGTTTGACCATGTCATTTTCAACGGAATTTTTTCTGAAATTTTTTGGCTCCTACCTGCCGGAAGGCAGCATTGCCTGCCTGAACTACGGCCTTCGAATCATGTTTATTTTGGTCGGCCTTCTTGGGCAGGCCGTAGGAACGGCTTCCTTTCCGTACATGGCAAGGTTGGCTGCCGAAAATCAGATTCAGGAGATGAACCGGCTGCTTAACCGCACATTGAAATATCTGTCTCTGATCATCCCTTTTTCGATGTTGTTGATGGTTCTGCGGCATGAAGTGGTACAAATTTTATTTGAAAGAGGACGATTTGATGCTGCAGCCACTGCCCAAACATCCGGTATACTGGTCTATCTGATGATTGGAGCCGTTGCCTTTGCGGCCCAAACAGTTGTGGTCAGGGGATACTACGCCATCCAGAATACGCTTTTTCCGGCCATTTACAGCACCATCGGGGTCATCATCAGCCTGCCGCTTTACATGCTCGGCATGAAGCTCATGGGTGCCGGCGGCGTGGCGCTGGCAATATCCATTTCGGCCATTTTACAGGTCATCCTTCTTTATTTACTCTGGAATCGCAAAAGCATCAACCCGGAGAGCCGGGAAGTGTATATGGGATACGTCAAAATGCTGCTTATCACCCTCCCGGCAGGTCTTATTCTGGAGGGACTTCGAATGGGACTGGCCCGATGGATCTGCATGAAGGGTCTTGCCTGCAGCCTGCTGATTGCCGGCGGGATCGGACTGCTTTTCATGTTTCTTCTTTTTGTCACCGGTTACTTGTTCAAGATCAGGGAAATTACGGAAACACTCGGACGTATCTTTAAAAAAGCAATTTGACAGAACACGCCTTTTTCCATTATCATCTGCCGTGAAAATACTTTTAAACCACGAAACACACGAAAATAAAGTAGGGGCGACCGGCCGGTCGCCCTACCTTCGCGCCTTTGCGTGAGAAACACCAGTTTTATATATTTTGGTCATTCATTGGGGCGGTGCCTATTGTAGGTGCGAATAATTATTCGCCCCTACAAAATACCGTATTCCTTTTATCCTTTAAGCCTTGATTCCTATGCCCAATAAACCTGAAAAATGGCTGAGACTGGCAGCATGGTTGATAATTCCCCCCTTGTTTGGTATTCTGTCCGTCATGTTGGGACAGGATGCCAACTGGGATCTTCGAAATTATCATTACTACAACCCCTACTCATTTATAAACGGCAGAATGGATTTTGATGTCCTGCCTAGCCAGGTCGCCAATTTTTATAATCCGCTCTTTTATGTTCCTTTTTACTACGCAGTTAACCTATTCTCTCCCAAATGGGTGGGTTTTTTACTGGGCTGGATTCAGGGCTGCAACTTTCCGCTGCTGCTGGCGATCACCAGGTTGATGATTGTATCCAAAGACAGTGACGCGGGTTCCTTATGGAAGCGTGAATGGGTTTGTTTTGGCATTTCGCTGATCGGTATGCTGGGCGCCGCCAATATTTCCGAACTGGGAACCATGTTCAGCGACAACCTTCTAAGCATACTGATACTGTCTTCCCTTTGGATCATTTTGTACTTGATGCGGCATTTGTTGTTATCCGGTTGGCCGATCAAACTCGGCATTGTGATCGGGGCAGGCTTCCTGGCAGGCGCCGCCATAGGATTTAAACAGCCAGCCGCCATCTATGCCATCGGACTGTGCGCTGCGTTCTTCGTTCTGAAGACACCTTTCATGCAACGGTTCTTTCTGTCTTTTTTTTACGGCATCGGCGTACTTTCCGGCATCGCAGCAACCGGCGGATACTGGCTGCATGAAATGTGGGTAAGGTTTAAGAATCCCCTCTTTCCTTACTTCAACCTCCTGTTTCAGTCTCCAATGGCCACCATCGGAGACTACCGGGATACGCAGTATCTTCCAAACAACATCGGCGAAGCCGTGATATCTCCTTTCTTTTTTGGGTTTGCGCCCTTAGAATTTTCTGAAGTGGCGTTCCGGGATATGCGCATTCCCCTTCTCTATGTTCTGCTGCTATCGCTGCTGGTGTATAAATTTGTCCAAGTCATTTCGTCCTGGCCGAAACAGCAGGCGACCCGGACATATCCAGTTTTTGACTCCACAAGCCGTTTTTTGATAGCATTCGGAATTCTTTCCTATCTGACCTGGTTGAAAATGTTCGCCATTTTTCGGTATGCCCTGGTCATTGAACTGCTGGCCCCTCTGGCAATATGGCTGATTCTGGACAGGATGATCCGCAGCAGCATCGCAAGATATGCGGTAGCAGGGGCAAGTTTGCTGATGATAATGGCCACCCTGAGCCCAGCGGACTGGGGGCGGGTGTCCTGGGGAGATGATTATTTCGGGGCGAAACTGCCAGTCATTGAAAAACCGGAAGACACCATCGTCATCATGACCGGAGCTGATCCAACATCCTACCTGATTCCCCTGTTTCCAAAAGAAATTCGATTTGTTCGTATCCAGAGCTATTTCACCGGGCCGTCCAGTCATCCCAACGGCTATGACCGCCTGATGGAGGATATTATTTCCATACACACCGGCAGCCTCTACGTTCTGTACCGGTCTTATGAAAATATAGGTGCCATCTCAGCGCTTGACGCTTACGGGTTAGACTTGGAAAGCGATTCATGCCAGGTTTTCAAACCGCATATCGATTCCAACGCTATAGACCCACTCCATTTTTGTGCAGTAACCAAAAGGTATGGCCATGAATGAAATTCAAGATTCCGCTGGCTATCGGGTGGCTGTTCTGATTCCCTGCTTCAATGAAGAAAAGACTATTGGAAAAGTGGTCGGAGATTTTCGAAAGGCGCTTCCCGATGCCGAAATTTACGTCTATAACAACCGGTCCACCGACCGGACCGTTGAAATCGCAACAGCAACCGGAGCCATTGTCCGGGATGAAACCCATCCTGGCAAAGGCAATGTTGTCCGGCGAATGTTTGCAGACATTGAAGCAGACATCTATGTTCTGGTGGATGGTGACGATACCTATCACGCCCCCAGCGCATCCACAATGGTCCAAAAACTTATCGTGGACCGCCTGGACATGGTGGTCGGCACTAGGCTCAGCGATTATTCGGCGAATGCGTTCCGCCTGGGGCACCGGTTCGGCAATGACCTGCTGACCGGATTTCTCGGCATGCTGTTTGGCAGAAATTGCACTGACATTCTTTCAGGCTATCGGGTGTTTTCCAGAAGATTTGTAAAATCCTTTCCAGCAGTTTCCAAAGGATTTGAAACTGAATCGGAGCTGACAGTTCATGCACTTGAACTGCGAATGTCCATCGGAGAAATTACCACTCCGTATCAAACCCGGCCGCAGGACTCGGTCAGCAAACTCAGGACTTATCGGGACGGCATGCGTATATTGTTTATGATCCTCGTCATGTTTAAGGAAGAACGGCCACTGACGTTTTTTTCCCTTGTCTTTGGGTTTCTGTCTATATTATCGCTGCTGCTGGCATATCCGATTTTGATTACATATTTGCAAACCGGTCTGGTGCCCCGCTTTCCGACTGCCATTCTTTCAACTGGAATCATGACTCTGGCGTTTCTAAGCCTGACCTGCGGATTTATTCTGGACACGGTAACACGCGGAAGACGGGAGCTGAAACGATTGATTTATCTGTCTATTCCAGCCGTAGAGACGAATAATTATTCGCCTCTACGGCTGGTAAATAAACAAAAAATGGCCTAAAATACTTTGTCCGAGGCTTGTTTGATACGATCTTCACGTTGACGGGCTTCTTCTTTTTCGATATTCAGAAGCTCTTCAAGGCTGTTTACATAATAGATCATGATGTGATATTCGGGGTTTCCATAACGGTCACTCTTAACGGAAACCAGTAATAAATCGTTATTTCTTCTCCAGAAACTGGATTTGAGTGGCGATTCCAAACCCTGAATTTCTTCCGGAGGGCCATACTTTTGATGAAGCGCATCAATGATGATGTCGGCGCCATCATGCGACACTGTAATGCTTAAGTACAGGGGTCTCTGGGAATATCCTGAAAAAAGTATCTCGACATACTTGAAAGGAACATTCGCTTTCTGGGAATACCGGTACATCAGCTTGACGGTTTGATGCTCAATCCGCTCCCGAGGGGGGTAATTCAACTGGAGGTTTAGTGCGTAAAGTTCCGGAAAAAATGTTTGTATAAACTCCGGGCTGTTGACAGATAAATCAATCTGGCTTCGATAGGCGATTGCATCGGAGCCCAGACGGTCGTTTAAGGCGCTTCGGACACCGCTGTTGAATCTGGTGTTGGATCCAAGATCAAAAAAAGTAAAACTTTCAGGCAGTTCTTTAAGAAGCTGACTGTTTGTTGAAGACGAAAGCCGTTGTTTTTTTTCCAGATACACCCCACCCAGCGCCGCCAGAAGAATAACAACTGAAATCGCTGCAACCCATTTATTGAGTTTCGGTATCGACATAACGTTAAAAACTCCTTAACACCCTTGATTTCAGGATACCCATTCCAGGCGCCTTTTATTGATTCTTGCACAACAATTTGTCGTAAAAATCAAAAAAGATCAATTGATTTCATTATCCCGTTGATATATGAACCTGAAACCATGTTAAGCTCTTCGTGGAACAATCTCAAACAAAAAAGGAAAAAAAGATGAAAAAAGATGAATTGATTCAGCAGATGGCAGATGGGGCGGGCATTACCAAGACCCAGGCGGCAAAAGCTTTAAACTCACTTGTTGAGGGTATTTCCGACGCACTCAAGGAAACGGACGGCAAAATCACCTTGATTGGCTTTGGTACATTTTTAAAAGTTCACCGAAAAGCCCGGCAGGGCGTTAATCCCGCAACCGGCGCCAAAATCCAGATTGCGGCCACAGATGTGGTCCGGTTCAAGGCTGGAAAAACCCTTAAAGATACCGTAGCTTAAGTGAATTGCGTTGTTGTCGTCTCTGGGGGGCAGGCTGTTGCATACTGTCTGCATTCTGCTTGAAACAGACACCATCGCCAGGAGGTCAGAATGTTTTTTGAAAAACCCGGCCCTTCCAACACGGATCAGGCCCTGGCCGCTGCCTTCCAGAGAGGAAATCAACTGGGTCTTGAGGAAGTGGTTGTCAGTTCATCATCGGGGACAACCGCTTATAAGGCATTGGATGTTTTTGTTGGTTTTCGCCTTACTGTCGTGACCTATCACTGCGGATTTAGGGAACCCTTTAAAACCGTCATGCCTGATAGTGTTAAACGCGATCTGGAAAAAAAAGGCGTTACAGTGGTTTCAGCCACCCATGCCCTCTCCGGAGTGGAACGATCCATTTCCAAAAAATATCAAGGACTGTATCCTGCCCTTTTGATTGCCGACACCTTAAAGTTATTTGGTCAGGGAACCAAGGTGGCGGTAGAAATCTCCATAATGGCAGCCGATGCAGGCGCCCTTTCCGGAAATGACATCGTCGCTATCGGCGGCACCATAAAGGGCGTTGATACAGCACTGATTATCAGGCCGGCCAACCAGTCGGACATTTTTACCGATTTACGTATTCGTGAAATTATTTGTAAGCCCCGAACATGGGGATGAAAGGAGAATTATTGAAGGTTATTGACTTACGCAGCGACACGGTTACCCGACCGACCACGGCCATGCGGGCGGCAATGGCCGCGGCGGAAGTCGGCGATGATGTTTATGGCGAAGACCCCACGGTCAACCGGCTGCAGGCCATGTGTGCTGAAATGCTTCAGAAAGAAGCGGCATTGTTTGTCTCCAGCGGCACCCAGAGCAATCTTCTGGGGCTATTAAGCCACTGTGAGCGCGGAGATGAATACATCGTGGGACAGCAGGCCCATACATACAGGTATGAAGCCGGCGGCGGCGCAGTCTTGGGAAGTATTCAACCCCAGCCGCTTGATTTTTTGCCCGATGGAACCCTGGACCTGGGCCGGGTTCAATCGCTCATCAAACCCGATGATTTTCATTTTGCAAAAACCCGGCTTCTCTGTCTGGAAAATACTCAGGCAGGCAAGGTGCTTCCCTTGGACTATCTGGCGGAGGCATTCGCCTTTGCAGGTTCTAACCAATTGGGGCTTCATCTGGACGGAGCCAGAATATTCAATGCAGCCGTCAAACTAAGGGTTCCGGTTCATGAGATTGCACGTCATGCCGATACAGTCTCAGTTTGCCTGTCCAAGGGCCTTGGCGCGCCCGTCGGGTCAATACTCTGCGGCCCGGCGCACCTCATTCAAAAAGCGCTTCGCTGGAGAAAAATGCTTGGAGGCGGTATGCGCCAGGCTGGCATTTTGGCGGCAGCAGGAATTGTCGCTCTCACGTCCCATGTTGAACGCCTTGCTGAAGATCATGATCATGCGGCGTTTTTGGCACAGAAACTCTCCGAGATTACCGAGATTCGAATCGATCTTGACGCGGTTCAAACCAATATGGTGTTTATGGAAGCACATGAACAGTCAAGCGCATTGCTGACATCTTTCTTAAATGAACGCGGCATTCTGGTAAGCGGAAGAGGAAATTTTAGACTTGTGACGCATTTGGATATCACTGGATCCGATATTCAAAAAGTGATTGATGCTGTCAAAGATTTTTTTGTTCAAAATCCTTCATGATTTTTTTATCATCCGTCACGACCATTAGGTTATCACATTAGATGGTTTCTGTGAAAAAAAACCAAAAAACCATTTTCGCCTGCCAGTCCTGCGGATACCAGACCCCAAAATGGATGGGAAAATGTCCGGAATGCGGTGCATGGGAAAGTATTGTCGAGGAAGAAGATTCTTTTGTTCAGGTCGGCTCCCGATTTTCTTCCTCACGGTCTAAACCCATTCCCATTAATCAGGTGATATGTGACACCGAGGAGCGGCTGCCAAGCGGTATCGGGGAATTTGACCGGGTACTGGGGGGTGGCCTGGTAAAAGGTTCGCTGGTTCTGATCGGCGGAGACCCTGGCATAGGCAAATCGACATTGATGCTTCAGGCGCTTCACTGCTTTGCGGTTCAGGGGCATCGCGTGCTTTACGTATCCGGCGAAGAATCGGTTCGTCAGCTCAGTATGCGCAGCAAAAGACTCTCTACCCTGTCATCCAATTTTCTCGTCGTTTCCGAGATTGACATTGACATCATTCTCTCTATGCTGGAATCAGTCAAACCCGATGTTCTGGTAATTGATTCCATCCAGACCATGTTTAACAGCGATCTTTCTGCTGCTCCTGGAAGTGTCAGCCAGGTTCGTGAAGCCACTCTTCGCCTGATGCTGGCAGCCAAGAAAACCGGTATTCCCATGTTTCTGGTAGGTCATGTCACCAAAGAGGGAGCCATTGCCGGCCCCAGACTTCTGGAGCACATGGTGGATACCGTGCTGTATTTTGAAGGGGACAGAAATCATTTGTTCCGCATTCTCCGGGCAGTCAAAAACCGGTTCGGCTCAACCAATGAAATAGGCGTGTTTGAAATGCGGGATAAAGGGCTTGAAGAAGTGACCAATCCTTCGGCCATTTTTCTCGCCGAACGGCCTGCCCATGCTCCAGGATCCGTGGTAACCGCCAGCATGGAAGGAACCAGGCCCATCCTGATCGAGATTCAGGCCCTTGCCAGCAGCACCAACTGGGGAACTCCACGAAGAACCATACTCGGACTGGATTCCAATCGTGTGGCGCTTCTGATGGCAGTCATTGAAAGAAAGCTGGGCATTCACCTGATGGGCCATGACTTATTTATGAATGTCGCCGGCGGCGTTCGGACAGATGAGCCGGCAGTAGATCTGGGAATTGTCTGTGCAGTAACATCAAGTTTTCTGGATAAACCCATTGACGACAGCACGGTTGTTGTGGGAGAAGTCGGCCTGACCAGCGAGGTTCGGGCCGTTGGCCAGGTTGATGCGCGAATCTCGGAATCCTGTAAACTGGGGTTTACCCGGTGCCTGATTCCTTCCAGCAACCTGAAGCGGGCATCCGCAGTCCATGGAATAGAGCTTATCGGAATTCAGTCACTGAAAGAGGCCATGGAGATTCTTTTTTAATGCAAAGCCCCCGGTCCAAAAAAAATCCATGGGAAGATCATTACACCCAGAAGGCCAGAAAAGATCATTTCCCGGCCAGATCCGTTTTTAAGCTTCAGGAAATTCAGCAAAAAGTCAATCTGATTCAAAAGGGAAACAGCGTTCTGGATCTGGGCTGCTCGCCGGGTTCATGGCTGATGTTGGCCGCAACCCTCACAGGACCTGCAGGAAGCGTCGTCGGTATTGACCTGAAACCCGTGACTGTTAGTCTTCCTTCCCATGTCCGTGTGTTTATCGCCGATATGCTGGCCCTGCCCGATGAGATATCAGATGCCATTGGCCGGGAATTTCATGTGGTCATCAGCGATATGGCGCCTTCAACAACCGGCAACAGATCTGTTGACGCGACCAGATCCTTTGATCTTAGCCAGGCGGCGCTCATCACCGCACAAAACAGACTCTTGCCCGGAGGGGCTTTTGTTTGCAAAATATTTCAGGGCGAGGATTTTAACCAGTTCATCCAGCGGATTAAATCCCTGTTTAATCTTCATCGAATTTTTAAGCCCCAGAGCAGCCGAAAGGCAAGCCGGGAAATTTACATCATTGGACTCAATAAACGATAAAAAAACAGATGACAGATGATGGATGAAAGATGAATATTTTCCGCCATCTGTCTTCTGCCATCTGACTTTAAGGAGGCTTATCATGTCAGGTCACAATAAATGGTCAACCATCAAGCACAAAAAAGGCGCTGCCGACGCCAAAAGAGGTAAAATATTTACCAAGCTGATCAAAGAAATCACCATTGCAGCCAGAATGGGAGGCGGAGATCTCGCATCAAATCCCAGGTTGCGAACCGCAGTTCTGGATGCAAAAAGTGAAAACATGCCCAAAGAAAATATAGATAGGGCCATAAAAAAAGGCACCGGCGAGCTTGAAGGTGTTAGTTATGAAGAAAGCACTTACGAAGGCTATGGCCCAGGCGGCGCAGCCGTCATCGTGGAATCGCTGACTGACAATAAAAATCGGGCTGTGGCTGAGATCCGTCATATCTTCAACAAGTGCGGCGGGAATCTTGGTGAAAATGGGTGTGTAGCCTGGATGTTCAACAAAAAAGGCTACATGAGCGTCGATCTCAAGGCCACAACCGAAGACAAGCTTATGGAAATCGCCTTGGAGGCCGGCGCTGAAGATGTTCGGGAAGATAAGGACTGCTTCGAGATCATTACGGCGCCTGCGGATTTTGAATCAGTCCGCCTGGCCATGGAAAAGGCCGCCATTCCCTTCAGCAATGCGGAAGTTACGCTGCTGCCCCAGACTACCTTGAATCTGGAAGGAAAAGAGGCCGAGCAGATGATCCGTCTTATGGATACCCTTGAGGACTGTGACGACGTTCAGAAGGTTCACACCAACGCGGACATCTCGGATGAAATCATGAGTCGGCTTTAAAAAATGTTCGGCAACATGGCGGGAGCTTCCAGCTCCCGTTTGGAAAACGAAAAGGGGGTGTAAGCCCCCGCCACACTATTTTTCTGAAAAACTATATAGGATCATCCCGCAATGGCAATCATTTTCTTAACCGATTCAAGGGCTGGAACACGAACCGATTCCGGTACCTTTACCTGACCTTCAAGGGTTTCGAGGCTTCTGATCACGTCTTCCAGACGAATTTTCTTCATATCAGGACAAATCATGCTCTCAGATGCCAGATAGAACGATTTATCCGGGCAGGCTTTTTGCAGAGCATACATAAGCCCCACTTCTGTTCCCACAATAAATGAATGACGCGGCGATGTTTTTGCGAATTTGACCATGCCGGAGGTGCTGAGTACGGCATCCGCCATATCCAGAATGACTTTCCGACATTCGGGATGAGCCATGAATACCGCATCTGGATGCGCTTTTCTGGCCGCCTCCACTGCTTCTGGTGTAAGATTGTCATGAATCGGGCAATATCCTTCCCAGGCGTGAACGATTTTCAGTGTTTGCGAGGCCGCATAACTGGCCAGGTTTCGGTCGGGCGTCATCAGTATCTCCGGCGCATTCAGACTGCTGACCACGGCAACCACATTGGCGGAAGTACAGCAGATGGTGGACAGAGCCTTTACTGATGCCGGAGAGTTGATATATGTCACGACCGGTATATGCCCCAGCTCCGCCAGCTTTGTCAAAAGCGCTTCGGGCGTAATCATATCCGCCATGGGGCAGCCGGCATTCAGGCTGGGAAGCAGAACGGTTTTTTCGGGGGATAAAATGGATGCGGTCTCCGCCATGAAATGAACCCCGCAGAACACAATGACTTCAGCATCGGTTTCGGAAGCTTTAATGCTCAGCTCCAGGGAATCCCCGCAGAGATCAGCCACTTCCTGAATCTCGGAAGGCTGATAATTGTGGGCCAGCAAAATGGCCCGTCTTTCTTTGAGCAGTCTTCTAATCGTTTCCTTCACAAGCCCCCCTTCTTATTTATCCATTTTAACCACTTCAGCACCCTGAGGAATAGCAAACTTGAACTGGGCATCATCTATATTCTGCTCGATTTGAATATTGTTCAGCTCTATGCGGGTTTCGTCTTCATACGAATTATAGGTGACCACCTCGACAATGTTAAAGGTATCGTTTGACACCACCAGCAGCACCGATGACAGATCATAGGATTTATCCATGGGAACCAGCTTTAAAACATATTCCTGGCTGGCGTTCATCTTCTCCAGCGTAACATTAAATGTTTTACGAACAGACTGGATATTGGAAAGAAAACTTGCTCCCTTGCCGTCTCCAAAAAAAGAAGGAGCGCTGCCAACTGTCACCTGATTGTCGGCCGGCCGGTGAATCCAAAGCTGTTTGCCGTCTGTGACAATAACCTGTTTGTCAGGTTTCTCATAGACCCAGCGCATCATGCCGGGTCTTTTGACCATCATCGTACCGGAGGCTGTCTCGGTAATATCCATGGCCTTCAGCGTGGATGTCTGAAAAAAACGAGCTGAAAACCCAGGTGCCGAATAACGGCTTTCCAATCGTTTCAGAATTTCATCCAGGGAGAGAGATGTAGGCTTGATAGAAGATGCTGCTGTCTGAACCTGAATTTCCTTGGTAAACCCAGGCAGGCTGAAAGCCAGAATATAAACCATTGCCAGAAAAAAAAACTGCTTATTTTTCATAAATTCCCATTCCTGTTTTTAATATGAAAGCAGACGATAGACAATCGTCCGAAGGTATCCAGAAATCGACTTCCAACACCGTATCTTTCATGCCTGTAAATGATAAATAAACCATATAATAAGCTGTATTTTATACACAGAGGGCAAAGAATACAAGGAATTTGTCAAATCTGAAAGTCAAACCGGATATAATCCTGAAGGATAGGAATTTAAGGAAAGAAAACAGTTTTGTAAGGGTTAAAGGCATGGTACTGGCAGTCCCCTGAATTACGGGAACTGCCTCTTTCTGCGTCATGATTTCAATAAGGTGGCGGGGGGGGATAACCGTGATATTCAGGAACGTAATCAGGAGGCGGGGGCGGCGGTATATGACGAACTCTTCTTGATTCGCGCACGGAACCCGGAATCTGATTTCCTTTTGAATACATGCACTGCTGATAGGCGATGTCGTAGCGCCTCTGGACTTCATGCCCGGCCGCACGGGCAGGTTCGCTTGCTCCGGCAGCCCCAAGGGCCATTCCACCTGCAGCTCCTATCGCAGCGCCGGCACCAACATGGCCGGAAGCAGAGCCAATCGCCGCTCCCAGGCCCGCTCCCAGCAGTGTTCCGATCGCTGCTCCGTTGACTATGTTCTGATTGACGGTTTCATTTGCATCCCAGCCCGCCTGACGTTCAGCCCATTCCCTGCATGTGAAATCCTCCATGCGGAATACATCAAAGGGTTTTCCTGCAGGCGGCAGCACCATGACGCTTGGACCTGGAGGGATTGTCGCACATCCGCTTACTGCAATCACAGCCAGAAATACCAAATTTTTTTGTATCCAGTTCATTGTTCATATCCTTTGCAATCAGTTGGGGGGAAACTCTGTCTCTGGGTTTGTGTTCGGTACCACTTTCATCCATCCATAGGGACAATTTTTGATGTACGGGTAATACCCTTTTGGATTTTCACAGTAGTACCAGTAATAGGGTTCATCCTGCGGCACCTGCAAATATACCGGGGGCTGCTGGACAACCACGGGTGGCGCTGGATAATAACCGTAAGAATAAAATGGCAGCCCAATATGGATCGGAACTCCTAAATAAATTCCAGGTCCCCACCCACGATAATACCCGTGCCATCGGGCTTGCACGCCTTCAACCATCAGGCAGGTGACAAATAATACGATCATAAAAGTCAATCCGATTTTTTTCATATATCCGCCTCTTGACCATCCATTAAAAAGCCATACCCGAAACAACACACCACTAACAATATAGAGCAAAAACTGCGCCAGATAATGTCTCAAGCGCCAAAGATGATTCACACTTGGATATTGTCGGACTGCTGCTGTTTGATTGGATAGTTAATATTCA
>SERZ01000638.1_pt1 | contig 23022 bp, 34 predicted proteins | sample 3171461 | NCBI WGS metagenome assembly SERZ01 (sample SAMN06051861, study PRJNA518727) | freshwater metagenome | biome: subpolar coniferous forest; feature: holomictic lake; material: water; isolation source: holomictic Lake 227, 6 m depth | place: Canada: near Kenora, Ontario | collected... | reverse complement strand
ATGGGATTCCTGCTGCTTTTTGGTCGTATCGAGCATCAGCGCCATTTCCTGTATTTGCTGCTGCTGCTGCTGCATTAGCCTCTGCCAATAACTTAGCATCCATTTGTCTATCTGTTAATGCTGGCATTATGTAACCACTCCCCAGTCAGTAAGTACTTTATGAGCAGTTGCCTCAACGGTGTTTTGTGCATTAAGTGTCTTGCCCCAACGTGGGTCTTGGCGTACCTGCGTTGCAAAGTCTGTCAATGAGGTTGAAGTAGTCATGTCTCCTTGCATCGCTTTACGAACTAGAGCACCGTCACCAGTTGCTGAACTGATATCTAAGTTATCAGGGTTGGTTTCAAGCAAACCCGAAAGAGTATTGATGTAAGGGGCAGCCATGCTTTTTACACTTAAACCAGCCTGGATTTGCTTAGCATAATTTGGATAAATTATTGCTGCTTGATTCATTAAATCCTGGTGATAGAAATTTATATCTGCCATACCAGTAGCAATACCATTTGCTGCTTCGGTAAAGTAATTTGCTCCGCCCTTGAGGGTGAGATTGCTTAGTCCCAGGTCTTGAGCATACGCCTTTAATGCTTCTGAATTTTTCTGTGCTTCTCCGCCAACAAGGGTTGGGTCAATAGTATTCTTACTTGCAAGGAACTTAGTAATATCTGCCTGATGTTGTTCACCAGTATTCCAATATTTATGAAGTAGGCCATCAACTAGGTTTTGATTACTCTGGTCAAAGGTATATGCTTTAGTAGTTGGGTTACCCATTGCATCAGCATAGACAAGTTTACCAGCAGCATCGACTGTAAGCGGAGCACCAATATTTGTTGGGTCAACCGTAATACCAGCATCAGTTGAATATTTTTTAATATTCTTAATCATCTGATTATATGATGTAGCATAGTCGGCTACACCACTACCAAGGCGTGCAAACTCTGCACTCTTATATGAACTATCATGTGTATGGAAGTATGGACTTTGCTCATACATCTTTTGCCATGCTTCAGTTGATAGAGCGCCACCAGGTGCCATTAATGCTGTATCAAATATTTGTTTTAATCCTGGGTCTGATGCAATTACTGCTGCTTCATCAGCATACTTAGCCTGAAATGCTGCAAAGGCTTCTGCTTGCGTCTGTGCCTTAGGTGTAGCATCAGCCTTAGGTGTAGCATCAGCCTTAGGTTTTGAATTATTAACCTTGGGCATTTCTGTTTTATATGAGCCATCGGGGTTCTTTAGCGGTTGGCCATCTGGACCCATAACTAATATCGGTACAATGCTTCCATTGGGGGTTGATTTAGCAACAGGGGTCTGTGCTGTCGTCTTGTAGGTTCCATCAGCATTTTTTACTGGCTGACCTTTTGCGTCCATTACTATAGTAGGCATAACAGCACCATTTGCTGGCGTGAGAGCACTTACTGGTTCATTGGGAAGTTGCGGTGGTAAATCTAATTTATGGAACGGCAACTTTTTTCCTTTAGGCTTAGGCTCAGTAATAACTTTGCCATACCAGTCAGTCTTAATACCAGTCTTAGGGTCAGTATGAACATAATCCTGGATTGGTTGCTGCTTGCGGAGAGCATCCTGCTTAGCAGCATCGGCTTTTTCTTTTGCTACTCTAGGGTCAGCCACTGAATGCACTCCTGAACTTATTGTTTGATTGTTGCATTGCATCAAAATACTTAGTTGCGGCTTGGTAGTCGCGTGCCTCACCCTTGCCTCTAAGGAGGTTTTCAATAAATGAGGCTGGGTTTACGCCAGAAGATAATTGAGTTCCTGTTACCTCATTGCGCTTACCAGATATAGCATAGGTTGTTTGACCAGAGAAACTTCCAGGATTGGCACGTTCTGCTGCAAGCAGTTGAGCGCCATATTCCTGTATCTCTTTATCGGTAGCAAAACGACCTAGCATGCTTTGCATTACACCATTGATTGTTGCGCTAATATCTGATGCAGATGACTGTACTAAATTACTTGTATCAGTAGTAGTAGGCAAATAATAAGGACTATTTGCCTGATTATTCAAACCTTTTAGAAAATCACTTATAGGTCCAGTAACCATTATACTACTCTCTTAAATACGCCATTGATAACATTAGTAAGTTCTGTATTGGTAGCAATAGTTCTCATAAGATAGTCATACCATTCTGATTTAAGTTGGGCATACTGCGGCAAATGTTTACCATTAACTGTAGACTCTGCAAGCATTGCATGATAGTAGTCATAACTAGCAAGTAACTTCTTAATACCTTGTGACTGTAGAGAGTTATCAATCTTACCATTAGCATTAAGGAACTGAAGGTCTTTTAATGCGGTATTGGCACTATCGCTTTTAAGTGTGTTCTTATAATCGGAGTACCAAATTGGATTGCTCTGCCCATATTTAAGTGTTACATCATTCCATATTTGCATATCAACACCAATAGCATGTTTATCGCCACTGGCTTTATCTTTAGTAAGTTGAGCCTCAAAATCCTTTTGTGAGGCAGCCATATCGGCCCAACCCTTAGCAACATAGATTGCCTGCATAAACCCTTGTGGGGTCTGTTGGGAGCGAAGGTGCATAGCAAGTAAGTGCTGTTCTACTTTAAGGGCATCGGCACTGCTGGCTGTTTGAGGAACAAGATAGGCTGCACCCATTGGGTGTGAGTTAATGATATCTTTATTAGCATCAAGGAACTGCATCGTTGAATCAGCCAAAGGAAGAATCGCTCCACCTGAACCAGATGTAGTCCTTGCAACCGTATATGATATAGATGATGTGCCATGCTCTGCGAGGAATTTATTTGTTGCCTCTGGAAGAGATAACCCTAGGCCACCCTGTGTCTTTGGCAGTGTCATAGTAACAAATTCTGAACGGAAAGATTGCAGTTCTTTGTTATAGTAGTCATTTGATACACCTGGAGATAGGGGTACAAAAAACGAAAGAATACCCTTTACTAGGATATTAGTTCTGGCATTGTTATGTATTCTATCAAGAATCTCTGATTGCTTCCAAGCGGGTAACTGTGCATAATGCTCTGGCAAGTCACCATGGTAATATGCTGCTGCCATAGCAGATAGGATTGCATTATGTACTGTTGATTCTCTATCATCCATTGCTAGGGCATTCCATGCGGCTCGCATAGGTGAACTAGGAATCATAGCATCAATAAAATTAGACTTAGTAAACCCAGTGCTTCGTGGGTCAAATGGATTAGCACCTGTAGCAACGTTAGCAACCTTATCAAGGGCTGTTATTGTTGGGAACATATTTGCTAAGTCAGATAACGCAACGTTGGCAAGTGGCCCAACACCAGGCAATTTCATTTCTGGTAGAACCGAAAGAAGAGAGGCTGTGCTTCCAGTTACAGAAGATGGTAATCCTGTGTATTGGCTAAAGCCAAGGGCATTTAATGCTCTACTCACAGAGTTACCGAACTCACCCAATAAAGGATAAACAATATACTTGGTGCCATTGGCATCAGTATGTACGAATCCTGGGTTATTCATGCCTTGTTGTATCATCTGGAAATCACGTATAGCCTGTGGATTAGTATTGATAAGGCGACCAACACGCTTCATTGCCTGCTCTTGTGCGAAGTAGAATGGGAGTAAAGCCCTATTCATCGTTGCAAACTGTGAGCGTAATGCAGGGTTGTGGATAAGGGGAACCATCTGCTTTGCTCCATTGAGCACAGAAATGCGTATAGCCTCGTCTTCTGTAAGACGACCATCCTGTATCATTGGTGCAAAACTACGATAGTTCTCATAGTAAAAATGATTAAACAACGGCTCACGTGAGATGTAGTCAATAATTGGGTTAATTAAACTACGGTATCCAACGGTAGTTACTCGTTCTAATACGTTGCTCATCGTAGGTCGATTGATTTTACCCATAACCTTAAGTGGGCGAGACTCCAATGGAATCTTTCTTATATCATCAACTGATGTTGGTTTGTTATTAGCAATGTTTTCTAAGATGTTTGTATGAATGGTACCATCGGAACCTTCAACAAGTCCGCGCATAGCATTAACTTGGTTGCTAGCAAACGATGCTGGAACTCCCTCACGCATACCAACTGAGTATGGACGGATGCTCTCATACATATTTGGATTGGCAATACGCTTCTCATGAGAATCAAATACTTTATTCCACTGTTCATCATTAGTTAATTTGTTAAAGCCTTTAGTTTTAGACATAGTAATGTAATCTTTTGCTATGTCTCGCAAAGACTCATCTCGTCTAAACTTAGATGCATTAAGTGCCCAGAAATTATTAAAGTTAGGGTCGCCACCCTCAAAGAGTCCCATGATATTCTCGCTTGGACTCTTAGTATGTCCATGGCTTTGAATAAACTGGTCTACTTCTTCATCTGTTGCATGTTGTCCTCTAGCAGTGTGAGAAGATGCAGTTAAGGATGGTAGAGATTGGCCAGAGTATAGGTCATGCATACGAGCAATTGCATTTATCTTATCTTCTGCCATGTATGGAAGTATCTTACTAGATACATATCCAAATGGACGGATTGAATTCTTTACGTCACCAGCAACTTGCTTTAATCCATCTACCTTTGTTAATTTCTCAAGGCTTGCATAACGCTTTTCTAGGTTGTCAATGAATTTAGTAGCATAGTTGGATGCTACAGGTTCACCCGTAAGGGCAGCAGCGTGGTCTTCTTCTGTTAATGCCTGAGCCAGTTTAGATGCACGGTCAGCAAGTTGTGCCTGAATTAACTCAGACTTTTTGCCATAGCGAAGTCCATTTGCAATAACAACATGCTCTAAGTAAGTACCTAAGCCGCTTCGAATAATCTGGTGCATGGCCTCGTTGCCAGCAACACGGATACCGAAACCTGTCGTAAATAGTGTAAGGGGTGCAAAGACTTTCTCTGTATAGTATGTAGCCCAGTCATCAGACTTCATATACATTCTATTATATGCATTTACTTGATGTGTAATAACACGTAAAGTTTTATAATCAATGATACCATTAGCACCATGTTGGAAATTTCCTATAGCAACACGTACTGGGTCACGCTCTTTTATGATAGTACCATTTTCATCATAAAGTGGTTTCATCTCGACAGTGCCACCAGGATTACCAAGGTGGTCAGCAAAATACATACCACTACCTTGGTCACCAGATGTGGCCGAACGTTGCGCCTGTGACATAACTTTGTTATAGAACTCGTCGCCTACTTTACCTTCAATGCCCATGCTTTTAATAGTATTCATTACTGCAGCAGCATAGTAAGAGGCTCTTTTGGCCTCATCGGGAGCACCCATAATTTTGGCTGTATGTTCTACTGCAGCCTTATATGGCATAGAGTATCTTAATTCATTGAGTATCTGAACTCCAGCATCTTGACTGCTAAAGTCAATTTGCTTGCCAGACTGTTCTAACTTCTTATCATTAATGGTAAGTGACTTATAGCCAGTAAAGGTTCTAATCTTGCCTTGGATAGCATTGCGCATTGCCCAATTTCCATTAGCATCAAATGAATAGAATCCACCACCAAGACGGGCTACCTTATTGGAGCCATCTGGGTTAGTAAGCAAGCCATATTTTGTTTTTACTTGTCCATCTTTATCAAGTTTAACAACGCCCGCTTTATCCTTAATAGGGATATCGCCATAGACTGCTACCTTCTTAGGTAAAAGGATATTGCGCTCTTCATTAAATGATGTGTCACCAACTATTTGACGATTCTTTTCAGCCCAATTACCAACGAATGAACGACCAGCAGTAAGTGTTGGAAGAACCAATACATGGCGGGCTGCAATTGCATCACCTGCTGCATCTATCTCTTTAGAGAATAGAGATGAACCCATTGCATTAATAACCTCAGTGGGTGTCTCAGCCGCTGCAAGCGTATCTGCTTCTAGTCTAGTGAACTGAGAAGAAGGAAATAGATGTTGTATCTCAAAACCGTTTTTAATATCAACAATCTTATCTACTGCACGTGCAAAAGCAAGTTGGCTTGGTGCTAACGGATTAAGAGTGCTAGCAATACGTGCTCCAAGACTATCTTGTGCCATTTTGCCTGCTTGGTAAGCAAGGTGCAATCCATCTGCACTCATCTGAACACCAGATACACTCTTTAAGAAGTTAGTCACAGAATCAGACTGTTGTGCCCATTTCATTGCTGGTACAACCACAGGTTGTCCATTGTCATGGAATAAAAATGTTGGTTTGCCTTCTGCGTTTAATACTGGCACACCATTTACATCTTTAGCGACATCTTGGCGTAAAAGTCCGCCTCGCTTTAATGTACCTTGTAGTTTGCCAAGGATAATGAGAGGGTCTGCAGTAAAATCAAATGCTATATCTGTAGCACCAGAGATGGTTTGACCCCACCCATGCTTGGTGTCCTTCAGGCTAGCAAAACCTGGTATATTACTCATCGCATTTGCCACTATGGAACCTGGGTTTGCAATATAATTTGGGTCATTAGACTTGTTATATGACTCTTTGAAACTAGGTATAAGTGTACCTAAGAAGTGTCTTTCTGCTGCTGCTGCTAGGTCAAGACCAATTACGGTACCCTCACCTGGTGCAAAAATAGAGCCTGCTACGCCACCTGCAATAATGCCAAGAGTGGCTAATAAGCCTACAGCAACCCCATGGTCACGATATATGGAAGTAACAAACTTGAAGTCTTTTTGCAACTCTTGAACTGGCTTTGCAGACCACTCCATAATCTTTGTTGTGCCAGGTAAATTCTGTACGCCTTTTACTGCCCAGCCCATTGCACCTTGTGCATCACCAACAACTGTACCCCAAAGACTGCGTGAGTTGTAGTTAGTCTGATGGTCTTGTACTGACTGTTGTATGCCAGAAACATGAGAAGTAGCAGCAAGTGCATCTGCTGATGTCTGGTCATTTGTTGCTACCGCAGCAGCGGCTAAATCTGGATTACGCTGTGCCATAAGTGGGTGTTGATTAAGAACATTATTGGCAAATGCTACTGAACCTGACTGTGGAGTAGTCATACTCATAGACTATCTCCCTAGTATGTTGGCAAGTTGTATTAATGCTGGGGATGCATCTGGATGAGATGCAAGGCCCTGAACCATTTGCTTAGCAGATGTTCCACCTTGTTGTGGCTGTGCTGGTAATCCAAGTACTTCATTTCCACCACCAAGACCAGCGGCTGCACCATGTGTTACTGGCTCATTAGGGCGCTGTGAAGGGGCAGTAAGCGGCACTATTGGTTCGTCTTGAGGCTGGGGTAGCCCGCCTTGTGGTGTTCCAGATGGTGAAGGTGAGGCGGACATTGCTGCACCTCGTTGGATGTCAACTAATCCGCCATCACCATAATCTCCACCTGCAAGGTACTTGGCTGCTTGGGTATCCCCCACTTTGCCATCAGTACGCTTTGACTGTGCACCTGGACCTGACACTGGAGCAGGGTTATTTGGTCTTTGATATCCGCCTGCTGTCATAGTTTACGGTCCTTTAGTTGTTGTGAAAAAAATTACTTAGCGCCTGGATTTGTTCCGCCGATGCCTGATGGCTGTACTGAGTACTTGATTTCAGATGCTCCTGGCTGTGATGCACTAGCCTTCTTTTGAATATCTGCGCCCTGTACGTTGACACCAGAGTGTCCGCCTTGATTAGCAGGTTTTGGAACTGATGTTGTTAGATTGCTTTTTGTTGCCATGGTATATCTCCTATAGGTTAGTTGAAACCAGTTTCGTCAAACTGGCGATGAGCGGCGTACACCAGCGGCAAGCGATGGTGAACCCGAACCTGAAAGTCCCGCAAGTAATGTCTCCATTGCAGGTTGTTGTTGGGCCCCTGGTGGAGCCGATGGTGAACCTGGCGCACCCATACTTGGCGTCTGTCCAGGGCTTTGCTCAACACCAGGGGGACCTGTCGGTGCAGGTTCTGGCGCAAACGCCTCCTGTACCAAGTCTTCCAACATCTTGCCTTCTTGGCGGCCTTTAATAACGGATGCCATGGAGGTAAGAATCTTTGAAGGGTCTTGCCCTTGCATTACCATTTGAGGTAGTGCTCCAGCAAGAGCACCTAACATACCAAGCGTTGCATCTCGCAACTCTTCAACTTCAACCTGTTGGCCTTCTGCTGTGACATTGAGTTCCCATGGCATTTGTCTACGGAGAAAGTCGCGCGAAATCAATTTATCGCCACGGGCCTGTAATCCGAAGACTAACGCACGGTTTGGGTCAAGCCCAGCCATCAGCCCATAAGTAACATCGCAGTAGTAATCTCCTGCAATATCCTTTTTAGGTGTGTAGTTAATCTCATAAGCAGCACCAGCGTTGATGCCACGTACTTCTTTTTTAACATCAGGCCATAGAGTCTCATCCATCTTAAATGCGATGAACATGACCTTACGGAATGTCTCAGCAAGGATAGCCTGAGCAGTTTTGATTTGAGTATCAAAGCCACCCATGAGGGCTTGAACGCCCTTGCCTGTAACAATAGAACCTGATTGCTGTCCAAGGCGACCCTCTGGGTAGCGTGAACCGCGCATAAGTTCTGCATCTAGTTGAGCACCCTCCTGGAATACTCCAGGTGGTACTTCAATAGATACACGACGAATCTTCTCAGGACTTGATGAACGGATAACCGCATCAGGTCCAATTTCAAGTTGGTTAACATCTGCTGGTAGAGCAAATGGGGCTTGCACAGACTTCTGTGCTGCCTCTAGTTGTAGGTTTGCAAAGCGACCACGGGCAACTTGTACCCACATGATATCATCAAACTGCCCACGTTGGCTATTATCATCTACGCCTGGGCGGATGGCTAGCACAACTGGAATCTCATCTAGTTCATTCTTGGCGTGAACCAAAACTAGGTTGTTGCGTTCTGGCAAAAATAGGTAAGTCTCGTCTTTGTCCTGATAACGGAACATTTCAATGGTACGTTCAGAAGTTACCTTCTCGTACTTGTTACGAATCTGTCCCTCAAACTCTGGGAATTGATTACAAAGGTCTCTAACAGTCTTAAGGTAATGCTTTGAGTAAGAAATCAAGCGACCAAAGCGGTCAAACTCTGGATATGCACCAACTGGAGACTCAATGCGTATCATTGGGCGATTGTTTTCATAGTCAGGCTCAATAATGAAGGGCAACATACCAAAAGTGATATAGTAATCTGCACCAGAGTACATCTTGGTCTGCAATGAGCAGGTATCTCTGTATCCCGCAGCAATCATACTGCGCTTATCTGCCTTCTCGCGTGCTTTATCTGATGATATATCAGTAGTCATGCAGGCAAATGTAGGCAAAGGAGCGATTACTTCTGAGATATCACGGGCTGCAACGTCAATAAAGTTGGAAACCATAGGCTTTGGGAAGTCTTCTGAGAACATTCCAGGGAATACACTGGCAATATCACCTTGGCGAATAGCCATAAGGTCTGACCAGCGCGAATCACGTTGGTGATTGTGCTGACGGAGTTTACGTACTCTCTCGCTAACTTCCTCTATTGACCGAGCCAAAGAACGTACCTCCATTTTGCATCATTTGTTCTTGTATCTTTGCATACTCATCCAGATTCACAACCTTGCGTTTTGCAAGGTCACCTCTGGTAGCATACGGATTGCGAATTGATGACTCCTGATAGACACCAGTTTGGGTTAAGTAACCTCGCATCTGGGTTTCAGCAAACCATAGAGCCATCGGACCGTCAGATTTATTCTTGGTTCCTGGCGACCAGGTAACTAACTGCTCAACGAGAGCCTTCGTGGATTCATCTGCGGCCCGTGGTAATTCTATTAAGTTATCGCCCATGTGCTTACCGTTGCTGTCCACATGCCCGAAGAGGGTAGAGACTGATGCAACGCCAAACTCAGCATCCATCTTGTTGGCACCTGTATAGTGCTGCACAAGTCTAATGCCTCGCGTAGCAAGGAATGCATTGATTTGCTCATCTTGAGTTAAGAACAACTGAAAAGCATTCTTCTCAATAACCCAGACCTTGGGCTGGTATCGTTCTGTCCAACTAAAGATAAGTTCGCGGATTTTTGCAGGGGTTGGCGCGGTCATCTTAGAACACTCCAAGATGTAGCGCTTTTGAGTCTTGCTGTCTCCAGCATAGACAATGGAGAAAGTATCTCCCGACATGGCTGGGTCCATAGAGCAAATAATATAAGGGCTGTGGTCTAGGTTGGGGTGTCCTGGGGCGTTTGCGATAAGAGGCCCTGGTGCACGCATGCCATTGACAGTTGCTTGAACTGCCTCTCGATTAAAGATTGCATCAGATGAGACATCTTGTTGCTGATATACCATCGCCCAAGTACGAGGGTCCAGAATGGCCCTACGCTTTTTGAGGTGAGGACCATCCCAACGCGGAAATAAGCCCTCATCATTAGCAGGCGTCGGGTCTTTGAGCCAAGGGCGGTCAGACATGGGCCACAGTGTAACCCATTGAGTTGGGTCATCGTGTGTCTCCAGAATTGCTGGCATAGCCAAATATGTCCAAGGGCTTTCCCCTTCAGGGTAGCGCGTGTCATCACGCAAAACTTTATAGAGGTCGATTGGGTCAACCCGTGTGCCAACTACAAGAAGTTTAGAAAATGGACCAAGACGAGTCACACAGTCCTGTTGAATCCATCGCATGTGCTTTTCGTACTCGCCCGCATTCGAGAGAGTAACGCAGTCATCAAGAATAATCAGGTCTGAACGCGCACCGTAGATATGGCCACCAATACCAAGTGCCTGGATGGTTGGGTCCTTTTCGGCTGAGTCTCGCTGTAAGTAGATTTCAGTTGTGGTCCACTTATCTGCTGTAGCCTTCCAGCCCTCAGGGGGTGCAAATCTGGATTGTAGGTCCTGCCAGGTTGGGTTAGTTAGTCTTTGCTTGACAGCATATAGGAACTCGGCAGCCATAGTCTGAGTCTTTGAAACAATTTTTATACGAACATTGGGGTCGGTACAGACCCGATATGTCACATAGTCGATACTGACAGTCATAGATTTAGCATGGTCAGGAGGTACGTTGATAAGAACGTACTGAGGCTCACCTGGCTCATATGTCATATTAGGGTGGAGCCATCTAGGTTCTTTATCTTCTAGGAGGTCGACCATGTTGAGTTGGTGTGCGAAAGTCTGAGACATGAGGTACTTGGCTCGGAAGTCTTCAAAGGAGATACCTATATCGTCGCCGCTGATGATACCTTTACGTGCGGCAAGGGAGCGGACTAACTTGATTGCCTTATTGAAGTTGGGGTCAGATGACATGTAGTACTCATATGACTTAACCGACTTGCCAGATGCCTTGCAAGCATCGGCAATGGAGGTTCCTCTGGTGATTAAATCCAGAATGCGGTCTTTGGCTTGGTTGGAATCTAGGCTACCCGCCGCTGCTGTTCGGTGAATGCTGCTTGCCCTCTTAGGGGGTTTGACAGGTACCTTGGGTTTATCGGCTGTTGTCAAAGGTTGTCCTTTAGGGGCTGTTTGGGTAGGTTTCTTAGGGGCAGTACTCTCCCAAGTTTTCACATTATATTTGATTATCTTGAAGAAGGTGGAGCCTTAAGCGGAACCTTCTTCGAAGGTCTTTAATTATTTTATCTTACATATAAGAAAACCCTTGCGCCACGGCGTGGCGTTACACCCTAATTCAATATATTTTCTAAATGTGACTAACGTCACATAGTTAATGTACTATAATGTCCTATTTTGGTATGATTATGAAGGATATTGACTAATCTCATATATTGAGATATATTAGGGGGGATAAGTATTTATAAGAAATATTTGGAGGGATAATACAACCTCCCAACACTGTATATTAAAACCCCTCGGGTCGAATCATGTACATCTCGAAGTAGTTGAAGTTTCAATTACATCGTGGGTTGAGATGTTGTCTCACTATCCAATACGGCGGTCTCAGAATATGGACAGAGGGCAAACTATTCTTAGTGGGCCAGTATCAAGGGTTATCCCTTATCGAACAAGTGTTCGAAATTAGATCGTATGTTACTCACCAGTAACTTAGACCCCTCGCCTATCCTGAGAGTATCCTGAGAATCTCCTGAGTGTGTTACCGTAACACGCTCACTCACGCTCGCCAGAAAACTCAAGGGATATCCCTATTGAAATAGTATTGACATCCTGAGCCATATCGGCAATAATTGACCCATGCCCGCAACATCGCGCGCATATATCGAAAGGTTAAAAAAATGTCACAAGATACGAAAGCACCAAAAGAGGTCGTCGCTCCCGATGATGTACTAGTCACTATTTTGAACAATACTCGCAACACCATAGAAGAAAATCTAGGCGAGTTTCTTAATTCAATGGTAGGTCGCGGGATATCAGTTCGCACAACTCAGGCCAGCATTAAGGCCTCAGGCGTCAAGGTTGAGGGTTTTGTTACTAACAACGCTCGCCATTTCACTAACGCTCATACCCTTCTACATAAGCCTGACAGTGTTGGACAGTTGGTCGGGTCCATGCTCACTCTCGCACGCAAGGTCGTCGCACTAGACGGTCAAACTCAAGAGAGCGCAACGGTCATCATTAACAAGGCTAAGAGTGTGGCCAACGTGGTCGCGTTCATTGAGAAAGCGGAAGTGGATAAGGTCGCAACGTCCGACATCGCAAAACGCGCTCAAGCCTTAATCAAGGCTATCGAGACCAGCGAGGTCGCCCTAACCGCAGAAGATAACGCGGCTCTATTGCAAGTGATAGCCCTCGCAACGCTAACACTTAAGGCAACCGCAACGGTTAGCGCAACCGCCTAACCCGACAGGCTCAAGCCCTCGATCCCGCAAGGGGTCGGGGGTTTAGTCATGCCCCCGTGTTACCATAACACAGACCCGTCCAACACAAACTATTGATGATGAAGCATGACGGGTTACGGCCAACGCCGAGCGAAATCCAACACAAATTTTTTGATGATGACTGGTGCATGATGTGGTGTGTTACCATAACACGGCTACTTGAAATCTATTGACATTGACCCCTAAAAGTGCTATACTTGAGCCATGAACAAGTTAAACAATACTTCTGCCTATGCCATCGGGCTTGGCATGAGCGCAAGCAAGGTGTGTTATGGTAACACGCCTACTACGAAAGGACAGGACATGAACGAAGAGTTCGCTGAGAAGATAGCAAAGATTATCGCACAGCAAGCAAGTGGCTTAATCACCAATCAAGAAATGGTTGATGAAATCCTTGAAGCAACAATGATATTTAGCAATAAACTCCCTGATGAGGTTGTTCCTGAGTGGGTATCAACTTCTACATTTCGCGCAGAAGGATTTGACGACTAATCAAAACCCTTGACATTAGGGGCTAAAAGTGGTAGGCTTGTGCCAACAAGTTGATGAACCCGAGATGTGTTATCGTAACACACTCGCTAAACGAAAGGTTGAGGTACATGACAGAAAAAGAGTATAACGCTTGCGTGAAGTCACTTCGCGCTGAGTTCTACGCTAAAAGGATTAGCCTTGAGCAGGCATGGGTTGCCCTTCAAGAGTTAAATCATATGGTGGGTGCATAATGACCACGAACCCATATGGTGCTAGTTGCGGTACTTCAATCGTGAAGTCACCCACTAAAGTGCAAGCCTCACCTAGAGGCATTGGAAGCAAGGGCGCACGTCTTGAGGCTATGAGCCGTCACCCTGCGGGTAAGGGTCTAATCACCACTTATACGCCTGAGGCTACGGCTCGCATTATGGCTGAGGCTGAGGCATTACTGGCACCAGCACGCGCAAAGTTGAGTGCTGAGGTCAAGAAGAATCTGGCCGATGAAGCCAAGCGTGAAAAGCAGGCAAGAATTGCTGCTGCTGAACATCTCAAACTCATTGGAGATAGTGACGCATAATTATATTTCCACCGACACACCATAACCAATATGAGTCGGCTGGTGAAATGGAGCCATACGCAAGGCGCGAGGCTGGGTATATCCCTGTCAGGTGAGGTTCGAATCCTCACTATGGTACGAGCAAATGCTCAAAGGTGTGTTATCGTAACACGCCCTACTAATGAAAGGTCACCGCACATGTCAAGGTCAAAGCGTATCACGCCTAACACGGCTCGAATCCTCGAGCGTTGCGAAATGGTTGATGCACGTATTGAACGCCTTAAGAAGTCAGAGAAGTTTCTGGCTGACTGGCGCTTCTACTCTGATGCAGACTGGAAGCCAGCCACCACACGCACTCGCTTAGTCGGGTTGCAATCATGGTAACTGCAATCATCATGCTAGCCCTCGTGCTAGCAACGTGGCTTGTCTGGAAGTTGGACGAGCGCATGTACCCATCAAAAATTTCAACACAAACTTATCCACAGGCTGGCGATACATACGTTGAGTCATTCTGGGGTCATGATGTAGGGGGTGAAGCATGAAAGACTGGTGCCCTACGCATGAGTATGTACCCTTCACTCATGTCACTCGTGAAGTGATGAACAGAAAGACTCGTGAGATGATTAACGAGACGATTCATTACTACTGCTCTGAGTGTGGACTCAAAGAGAAAGTTGATGCATGATGATAACTAGACGCGGAAAGATAGTGCTTGCGATAATCTATATCGCCACAGCCATATGGCTACTCTGGGTAACCACCCCACCACAATGCCGTGTTACCATAACACAGCAGAATCAGGAGTTCTGTCATGAGTTTAATTCCTAGTAATTATAATTACACAACTAAACAGGGTAGACCTTCTGGTTACACTCTGGTAACTACGGACTATGGTTTCGCACCACTTAAGTCATATGATGGTGAAGTCAGAGACCCGTGGGGCAACACGTATGCTGAAACCGATAGTGGTAGTCGTAGCGGTAATGGTAGGTACCGCTTGGTAACGCTAGCCGAAGATGCTACGATGGTGGATGTTCCACACGTGACGTGTGCAAAATGTCCAACACAAATAGCCAACCAAATTGGTGGCTTTCCTATGCACGGGCCAACATATGATGATAAATTAGTTATATGCTATGAGTGTCAGGATACTGGCAATTACTATCGTTGCTATAACTGCAACACGTCGTGGGCACGACGGGATTATCTCATCACACTCCAGAACGATGAAGTATATTGCACTAAACCTGGGTGCGCTGATGTGCAACTATGGAAGTGTGCTACTGACGACTGCTATGTTCGTAACGGTGGATACTGCAACGTATGTTACAAGGATGTTGATGGTAATGAACGATTCTGTAACTGCTCATCAAGTGGGCCGATACATTCTTACTCATGTAAGCCGAATCTTACATTCCACGGAACTCCCGAGTCAAAACTCTTTCTGGGTTTTGAGTTGGAGATGGAGTTTGGGCGAGCCAGCGCGACTGATGCAAGTATATATGCCTCAGGTGTGTTACGGTCACACAGTCTAGGCGCACTCAAGAGTGATGGAAGCCTAGATAATGGGTTCGAACTGGTCACGATGCCTCATTCATATGAGAAATATCGAGATAATTCCGATGTGCTCTTTGATGTTGTCGAGAAATTGCGGACCAGATACAAGGCTAGGTCATGGGATACCAAGACTGCTGGACTCCATATCCACCTAAGCCGTGATGGGTTCAAGAATGGGCCACACACGCATAGGTTTATCGAGTTCGTCTATCGAAATCCTGAGATGTTGATGAAGTTTGCTGGTCGTCGCTCTGATTCTTACGCCTCATTCCAAGATTGCTGGTACTTTGATGATTATCATCGACCAATCTTTGATATTGAGCACAAGATGACTGGCGGTGGTCAACGCATGAGTGCGGTCAACACAAACAACCGCGATACGCTCGAACTGAGATTCTTCCGTGGCACGATGAATGGTACAAGCCTCTTAGCGGCGCTTGGGCTGGCTAATGCTATGGTTGAGTACACAAGACCAGGAACTGGCAACGATATCATCTACGAATGGGAGAACTTCAATGGGTATGTAGAAGAGCACAAAGATGAATATGCTGCCTTATGGGCACGCATGCCTAGTATTAAAGATGTAGACTTAGACAACATTCCGAAACTCGATGCTTAGAAAGAAGGTGTTATCATTTGCGTATTAGTCGTATGCGATGCGGGTTCAACCCCATCACGAACAGAGTTAGAGCAGGGTGCTTGCCAAAACCCACATGGGTTTGGTTTTGCCATTATTGCTGGAGATAAGATTATCTCTGAGCGAACGATGGACGCCAAGACTTCTATTGATAGGTTCTTGGAACTGCGAGCGCAATACCCAGAAAGTTATGCGATGTGGCATGCACGTATCGCCACACATGGTGCACAGAATGTCGATAATTGTCACCCATTTATAGTGGGTGGTGATGAGCGAACGTACTTAGCACATAACGGGGTACTTAATGTACCTATGGCAAAAGGAGAACACCGTTCCGATACGAGAGTCTTCGCTGAAGATGTATTACCAGCGATGGGTGGCGTAAAGGCGTTTGATAATGATGGGGTATGGGAGATTATCCACGACTGGGCTGGTTCGAATAAGTTATGTATTCTTACCATAGACCCAGAGGCTGGTGCCAATATCTATCTTGTCAACGAGAAGAAGGGTGAGTGGGATAAGGACCAAGTATGGTGGTCGAATGGATATCATAGACCTAAACCTGTCTATGAGTATGTAGACTGGCAGACTGGTTCTGATTACTGGAAGAATAAAGTATGGGATAAGAAAACAAATAGGTACATAACCATAGAGGACGAACCGCTTAAGGAAATTGAATCACCACTAAAGGTGGTGCCAGACCTTGATGAGGTGGTAGTCTGTGAGGTATGTAAAGAGTCCACGGATACTAAAATTGACTCATTCTTTTGCGAGATATGCAGGTCATGTTTAGATTGTGAACTGAGCGTATTTGATTGCTTATGCTTTCAGAGTTCTGAATGGGACAAAAGGTACGAAGCCTTCCATGAGTTCGGTGCATGGAATTACTAACGGGGCGAGACAACTAAATAGATGCAACTCCAACTACAACTAAAAGAAAAGGAAATAAACATATGTCAACAAAGACACAGGTACTAGATGCAGTCGAAGTCATTGCCAATGCGGTTATGGACATCGAAGAGGCCATCAGCGCAAATGCTGGTGTTGTCGTAGTAAAGGCAATTAAAGGTAACACACGCTTCAAGAATTCATCTGTTTGGATTCTCCGCCCAAGTGGCAACTACACGCACGTTCAATCAGGTAAGGTAACGAAGCCAGAACGTTTGGTTGGCTTCACTGAGGCTGTTTATACAGCCTAACTAAGTGTGGGGTGAGGGTGGCCTATACGTGGGTCACCCTCATCACTACTAACTATTAGAGAAGGGTTAATGATATGCTTACAGAAAAAGATATCAAGGCTGCAATTATCACTGCTGGGCTTACGTTTTCTGATGAAGATGGGAAGGAAGCATCTCTTAGGTGTGTTACCGTAACACAGGTCATTGATGCGATACGCCCCCTCTTGGCTAGCGAGGGATTACATATCATGCATCGCAGGGAAGAAATAAGCCACGCGAATGCCATGCTTAAGTATTATATGGCACGCCTAGAACTAGCAGTAAATACAGGTGATACCAAGAATGCTAGCAAGTACGCTGAATTGGCTCGCGCCCTACCGTTGGCTGGTGATGAATGAGACGTATAACCATTCTCATTCTTATAACCATCGCTCTGCTGATGGTATTCTCTGGGCGTATAAGTGAGCGTCCAACACAAACAATTCACCGAACATGGAGTAAGGCTGATAGTCTTGCTTATGCTCATGATAAAATAGAAGTTGCTGCACAGATTCAATTTACATGTTTGAGTAATTTATGGGGCAAGGAAAGTGCATGGGACCCGAAGGCGTTTAACCCAGTTAAAGTGATGGGTAAGAAAGCTGGTGGGATACCGCAACTACTGGGTATGAGTCCTCTCACGCCACCCACTCAACAAATTGACAGAGGATTAAGTTATATCTACTTTAGATATACAACTCCATGCGAGGCATGGAAACATTGGCAGAGAAAGGGGTGGTACTGATGTATCTTAAACCGATGCAGGGTAATGTTCTTTATCTTAACCCAGCGATGAATGAAGAAGATGATGATGACCGTAACCACCGTGACAATTGCGACTGTGGTGACTGCAGATGGTGTGATTGCTGCAACGAGTCAGTGAATGATTGCTACTGCGGACAAGGATGCAACAACTGCGATGACTGAACTTAGACCGATGAAGGTTCCCCTTTTGTCAGATAGGGGTAAAAAATCTTCAATAGCAGGAGATGACTTCTATGAAGATTTTCTTGCCAGATATTCTGCGCGAACTCATGCGCGTGCGGGAACAGATACTTCTTGGACCGCGCAAACGCCCAATGAGCAGGAAGAAGGAGTCTGGTCTACTAATGGACGAATAAGAATACAACATATGAACCCGTACCGACAGCAGTTATGCTGTGGTTGGTACTACGGTGGTGGAGTTAGAGGGGAGCACTACCCATATTGTGAAGTGCCTCAAAGAAACCTAGAAGGGGGAACAAATGAAACTCTATAAAAGCAGCGAGAAGAAACTACTAGGCAAGTGGGTGTCATACGGCTACCACTTGCGACGATTCAGCCTTGAGTTCACGCTTGATAAGTACGCATTGAATATCAGCCTTGGCTTCATCTGGTTTGGAGTGGAGTTCTAATGACACACGATGAAACTTATCAAACAGATAATATTGATATTAAAACTCAAGCAGGCTTAGAGATGTTTGAATACTTCAATGCTAACTATGGCTCCAATGTATGGGGCAAAGTGTTAGAGGGAATCAAAGCCATAGAGAAGGAACTTAAATGACACACGATGAATTGCTGAAAAAATTAAGTTCAACTAATCGTAGGTACGCAGGGAGTCAGGACAATGCAGCCCTTCGTGCAGTAGTGGAGTTGCATAAGCCTCAAGAGATTACCTTGCCAGATGGTTCATGGGGCCTTGGCTGTGAAGAGTGCGATACGTGGGCATATCCATGCCCTACCATCAAAGCCATAGAAAAGGAGTTGGGATGACGACAGTAGATACCGCGTTAGCCGAGTTAGTTGCTATGCGAAAAGGGTACATGGTACTTAGGCGTAAGGAGTATGGTGGCGACTATGTCATCTACGACACGGCAGTTAGAACCCTAAAGGTGGCAATAGACATAGTAAAGGAGATAGAATGAAAAAAGATTTACTGATTCAGTTAGCAATCCTCACAGTATTAGTGTTAGGATTTACGATGGGATACATGCTAGGTAAGGGCTACTAGGCCAACACAAACTAAACGAGAGGTTGCATATGAGTACATTATCTATTAAAGATAAACCAGCGCCAAGAGAACCGTGCGGGGAGGACCCCGACAAGTGGTTTAGAGTCATGCCACCAGGATTTTCTTCAAAGAAAACGATGCAGAAGGTTGCCTGCGATGTACAAGAGGCAATAGAAACATGCAATAGTTGTCCAGTGCAAAAAGAATGCTTAGAGTTGGGTATGCTACCCGAGAATGAGGCACATGGAGTGTGGGGAGGACTAATGGCAGCAGAGCGTATGTTGCTAAACGGCAGAGATGAAGAAGATTTCCCACATGGGACTGCGATGTTCTATGAGTTAAAACTATTCAAATATGTAAAATCCTATGTTCATGATTACTATGAAAACATTGAGCGGTATCATGCCAACATATACCTATAAGTGTAACGCTTGCAATACGACTAGGGATGTGATAATATCTATCCATGATATAGTACCACAACAAGAATGCGATGCGTGTGGTGGTATCATGGATAAAGTATGGACAGTCCCAGGTGTAAAATTTAATGCATCGGGATTCTATTCGACAGGAGGATGAGTGGGGATAGTAGAAGACTCAAACAGAAATAAAGATGAAATGATTGCCAAAGGACTCATAGATGAAGAAACATTCAACAGGGTTATGGCGTCAATGATTGAATGGGGTTGGGCGGACCCTATGGAACAAGAAGAACCCGCGCTGATTGAACAGGACGGGTTCCTCAAGTACGAGAACTAAATTAGTTCAGATGGTGTATCCTCTGGAGTTTCTGACCTTTCGCCAGAGGGTACATCATCTTCATCTCTGAATGGCTTATAGCCACCAATATGATTGATGATGCGTTTGACAGCACGACGCACTCTCTGCCGTGCGGCGACCTCTGTGTTTAATTCCAGAACCTGCGCTACATCTTCGAACTCAAGACCTAACTCAAATCGAAGAATGATTGCTTGCTTGTCTTCGTTTGATAGTCGCTTATACGCCAAGTCAACTTCAGCCAACATCGTTTCCAAGTTGCCTGATTCTGCTGTAACGCTAGGTCTCGAAGTTTTAGTGTTCGATAATGCAGGTACTGGGGATATGTCAAGTCCCAGAAGTACTGATGGAAGGAGAGTTTCAACCATTTCTGGTGTGTAGTAGAATAAGTCGTCGACTTCATATCCTCCACCTTTGGCTTTCCAGTATTGACAGTAATCTAATGCCTCATTTCTTAGCGAACGATAGATGAGATTTTTTGCATCCTTTACACCTATCGCCTCCCATGCATCTAATTTATTTGGATGAGTTACGAACCACTCGTAGAGTGTCTGTTTGATATCACCTATATCAACCATATCAAACTTCTTGGAGTACTCCCTGGCTACACCCAGTACGATGTAGTCCCAAGGTTTAATGCGTTCCCATTCCATATTTATTTATCCCCACTTGTATCCTGCAAAGATGAATGAACCATCTTTATTGATGGGTACCATGACTGGTGTAACAGTTTGACCGTCAGTATAGAGAACACCGAAGCCCTGTTGCCAGTTAAATAGGCCACCCTTGATATACTTAGCCTTAGAATAATTCATAAGGTTACCAGTCTCAAAACCATAGATAGTCTCTGTCGTTCCAGCACCGTATGACTGACTAAAGGGCACTAAGCCCTGTCTGTGGGTGTGTCCACACACTACTGACATATTGGTACGCTTGGCTAATGCCAGGGCCGTCATGCCACCTGTGGCACTCTGTGTGCCTTCATCACCATGCATAAGTAGCCAACCTGGGGCTATCTCATATGGGTCTTCGTGGTAGTTGATGCCCAACTCTTTCATTCGAAAAAAATTCTCGACATTTAGGGCTTCAAAACCTAGTAATCCTGGGGCTTTTAACGATACATAGTTAAACAGTCGGTCTGTATGGTTAGAGCGTGCCATATGTGATACATTCATGGCCTCAAGAACACGGCACGTCTCATCACGGTCACGCTGTATGGAGCCTTCGTACTCAAGAATAGTACCGCGAGACCACTTACTAATGGTCTGCATGTCCATCTCATCACCTACGGTGGCTACCTCTGTTGGCTTAAAGTCCTTGATAAAGTTGATGATGTTTTTTGTTGCTCGTTTATCGTTGTATGGGATTTGAAGGTCACTAATAAGTACGGTAACTTTCATTTCTTGCCCTTCTTTCCTCGCGCTTTATTCTCTTTGGCAACATTTGCACCATGAGGCATAGCATCTAGGTTAGACATCTTATCGTTGGCTTTGCCACCGACGCGACCCTTGTTATTCTTATGGTCTACATCAACATTCTTGGCCAACTTCTTACCCGTGGCCTTCTCGAAGACGGCACGCGCTGCGTTCTCAGAAGTTGTTGTTACTTTGCCATTCTTGTCTGTCTTTTTAATGACGACGATTGGTCTGCCACCATTAGCCTTAGACCCTTTGTATGGTCCATACTCTTTAGTTGCCATTACTTTGCTCCTTCTAGTGTTGTAAATGGTGCTGATGTATTTGCATCATTCTCCGCTGCTATTTTCATTGCATCTTCAATGCTCACGCCTGCGCGTATCGCACCAATTGCATACATTGAACCACTACCTATACCAGCCACGTTAAACTGTGGCATTGCTACATCGAACTCTTTTTCTATTACAAATACTTCACCATGGATTGCGATGATTAATGCAAACCCATCCTGCTTGGCAGCAGGGTCAGTGTTGTGCTCGTAGTCATTATCCTTAAATACCTTTTTGAAGGATGGAATGACCTTAACAATCATAAAGCGTAGTAGGTCTTTAACTTCTGCCTGCGTTGGTACTGGTGGCTTCCAAATGTACTGTGCTATATCTAACGGAGCGCAATCACCAGAGCCACCAATGATGAACGGCCCGCTCCTGTTTATCTTTACAACCCGAGAGATACCACCGTTGTCATCAGTAGCCTGCGTGTCCGCCATGAAGGAGACACCCTTGGCATGCTTGACTGCGATTATAGTTGTCATTCAGGCCATTGTCCTCTCGATACTAACATTCCGATGATGCCGTAGTTTGCCACGTCTTTGTATGTTTCCTCTGCGGTCTCATGTTTGAGTACTGATTTTGCTTCAACCCAATGAGATAGGCGCGCAAGTTTGTCGTATAGCCGTACCCTAAGCCCGTTGTGCGGACCACCTGGCGCGTCTGCAATGTTCTTAGGGCCATAATCATGATGCTTAGAAAGTAATAGTTCTTCAAGTTCTTGAAATACTTCATGAACATTCTCCTCAAAAGTTTTAGGTTTGTCTTCAGGTTTAGTTGGTGGTACTTGTGATTCGTTGTATTTAATCTTTGGTCTAGTTCCTATTTGTTTTGGATGCCATTGTTCATTGCTGGTTGTCATCTAGTATCTCCTTCATATGCGTCCATCAGTTGATGTCATTAATATGAGATAGGGAACTGTTTAATGCACGTGGGTTCTTATCAGCCATATACATAATGGTATACGCCTCTTCAACTATAGCACGTGTAGTGTTTGCATCATCTGCTTCATCATGTATCTTGCGTAGCAAGGTGCCAATGTTCATCTTAGCATTGCTTGATATCACTAGGTATGGGTCGAATGGTTCTTCACCCTCAACGAGTAGGTGGTCTGCTTCTTGGAAGATAGATTCAAATCTTTCTCCGCACGTACGGCATCTCTTTTCATGGTCTGCCGTTGTATCACCAGTTACTGGTGGAAAATCTGTATACTTGCTCATTCTAGTCCTGCTTTCTCTCTGATATAGGCTGCTCCGAACTGGACAAAGGCTGAGTTAACGTCTTCTCCGTCTGGCAGTTGCACGATTGTGACTGGTAGTTCCTTAGTAAGTCCGCG
>SERZ01000637.1_pt1 | contig 23079 bp, 44 predicted proteins | sample 3171461 | NCBI WGS metagenome assembly SERZ01 (sample SAMN06051861, study PRJNA518727) | freshwater metagenome | biome: subpolar coniferous forest; feature: holomictic lake; material: water; isolation source: holomictic Lake 227, 6 m depth | place: Canada: near Kenora, Ontario | collected... | reverse complement strand
TAGAGTCAAGGCGCAGTTCGTAGTTATCTTTCAAAGAAATAATGTGATCAACTGTTGCATCACTTCCTGCTAACTTCTTGTTGCATAAGTAGCAGACCCAACCATCGCGATCAAGAACTAATTTGCGTATGCGCTGCCACGAGTAGTCATAGCCCCGTTGTTTGCTGGAAGCCTTAGCAGGTCTTGGTCTATTTAATAAAATCAAATCACTACACTTAGGACATCGTGATGTGCGTGATGGTGTGCCACATTCAAGACAAGGTTTAAGTAATGCCATCTGTCGCTACCAAATACTCAATAGCCATTGAGAGCAGCGTTGTATCATCCTTGAAGTATCCAAGCCCAACATTGCAGTAAGTGCATAACAATCCCCTGACTTGCAATGTTTCGTGGTTATGATCAACGCTGAGTTCTTTATTCAATTCACTTGCATCAATGCCGCAGATAGCACACGCATTGTTTTGTTGTTCTAATAATCTTTCATAAACATCTCTTGGTAAATGTGTTGCAGCTCGGTGAAACTGTCTGCAATCAATGCAAGTAGTTCTCTTTTGATTACCAGTTCTTTTATCTTTATGAAATGAAGTTAAAGGTTTTTCTGTTTTACACTTTCTACAAACTTGACTATCAATCATCATCTTCTTCGTTAGACTTTTCGTATTCTTCCATTGAAACAAAGTAACGATTGTATGCTTCAAGTGTTGAACCAGTTGCACGAGTGAGCAATGTATCTATTGCATCAAATGACAATTGCTGATCTGTCATTACCTCTGTTGATACTTCGCCAATTGAAACTGCAATGTTAATCATCGAGTTAGCTCCAATCGGGAATCAAGTAGGTCATCAATAAACTTATCTACAATGTGCTTCTTGGAATCAATTGTTTGTTGTCGGGTTAAATAGGCGTGGAGTAATGCCTCGTCTATTTCCTCAAGAGTTTCAATATCGCTCATATCCTGTCCATATACGAAAGAAGCCCTCAACCAAGATGGCAAGGGCTTTTATGGGATAGCAATATCTGTTACACGAAAGTGTAGCACACGCTCAATGAAATTCTTGTCAAGTTTTTATCGTGCCTTGATGACATCTGCCAAACTATAAAGATTTCCTTTTCGTGGAATGTCGGCAGATTTAATGATATTGCGAACTTGACGATCTGTAATTTGTAGCATCACGGCAATTGCCTCAATGTCAAGATAGAACTTCTTGGCAGGGTTAGTTAAGGCAAGGCTGACAAGTCGCAAGATTGTCCACGATTGCTTGCAACCAAAACAGGTAACTTCTTCCTCAATGCCATACTCGTGAATTCGGTGGGCATCAATGACAACCATCTTTGAACAATCATCGGTTGGACAAGGAATCCTTCGAGGTTGCTCAACAAATTGCTTACAAGCTGCAATCCCTTTGACATACAGGGCGCCGACCTCATCGGCGAAGTCTTTCGCCCACGCCTGTTCCAATGTCCACTCAAGATGTGACAAATGGAATTGGCAGGTGGCTTCGACCTCGCCCTGTGTCGTTGCCTGTCTCTTGACAAACGCCGGCGGTGTCAATTGCCTATCCTGCCGAATCAAAATCTCCCATCCGTGCAAGATTGCCAACAACTCCGTTGCCATTGAAAAGTCCAAGGCGCTGACATTGATACCGATGCTGCGTTCGGCGCTGACAGTGCCATTTCCGCCCCTGCCGGGTGCTAGGTAGGCAGATGCCTCCATCTGCAGGTTTGGTAGCTCAGATAGGTGTCCAGCGACCTTAGAACGGCACTTGTAGCAAACTCCCTCAACCTTGGTTGGCTTATCGCAAATGGTGCAATTCAAAATGGCACTTCCTCTGTTTGTAGTTGTGACAATGCCCGATCCCAATAGTCAGGTGCCAAGTTACCGAAAGTGGTCAATGGGTAACATTCGTGCAGGGCTAGGACAACGGGGTCGGCGGCTTTCATCCTTGCTGCCAATCTTGGTGTTGCCTCAAATGAGACATAGGTGCGGTGGATTTGATAGGTGCGCCCGCCCAAAAGCAACTTGACGATCTCATCTTTAAGGTTGAGCCGACCCGTATCAAGTTTGATAGGAACGCCCGAACTGCTCAATCCATCCCATACAAGGTTTCCGCAGCTTCGACAATCAATGGCTTGAAAGTTGAAGGCACTCATTTGGTTTTACCCTCAATACGATTGAAGGAGGTAGTTTCCTTGAAGCCCCCCCTATATAGGGGTGGGCACTCAAGGGTAAATGATTTACCTACTGTAGGTAAAAGGTTACCCTCAATGCTTTTTAGGCTCAATTTGCCACCTGCCCTTGATTCCAAGTTGGAATGTAATCAATGGTGTACCAAACATCGCTAGTGCCAATTCTGTGAGTTTTCACCCGATGGTTGGCAATGGCGTTCTTACGAGCTGACTTGAACCCCTTGTCATCAACACGCTTTCCAAGAAGGTTTGACAGGTCCGAGGTGGTCAATCCCGGGTTCTTCTCCACCAATTCAACCCATTGATCTTCGTAGTTCTTTTTCTTGGTTGTATAGGAATCGGCACCACCAAGGGTCAAGGAACGAGTGTTCTCATCAAATGTGAGCATTTGTTCTTCTTGAAGCACATCGCGACCATCGGCTGAAAAGAATCGCCCCTCAGTGGTCTTTTTGAGCAACCAGCGAACATCTGCCCAATCGTCAAGTCTTGTAGCTCCACGGGCACGATCTACGCCGTTTTCTTGAGCGCGACCTGTATGGATAGGCAATACAAGGTTTGACACCCCTGCGCGGTCTTTGATGACATCAAGGGTGTCTAGGAACACGCCCACATCTGAGTTTGAGTTCTCATCGCCACATCCTGTAAAGGCACGAGCAAACGGATCAAGAATCCAAGTCTGAGCGCCCAAATCCTTCAAGATGGAGACAACTAAATCCTCAACCCTTGAAACTGTTAGCGGTAGTCGCTTTCCTCGTAAATGAACAAGGGTAATTTTGTCGCTCTTTTCAATTGCCACATCATTCATCCAACGGCGATATTGGTTTTCTGAAACTTCATAGTTAAAGATGACAATCTGCCCCGGATGCTCAGGTTCGCTAAAATAATTAAGGAACTTTTTGCCATCTGCCAACGATGAGGCAAGGTGGTTGATTAGAGTAGTCTTTCCAGCCTTGTATTGGGCGGTAAGGGTCACATTGGCGCCAGTTGGAAAGACATCCTTAATCGTCCACTTGACCTCCTCTATGGGCAGTTGCAGCTCCTCTGTGAGGGTGCGCACATAGATTGGTTCGTGGTAATTCTTGGATGCTTCCTCTTGGTCAAGGATGCGCTTTGCCTCGCGGCGGGCACGGGCTGATTTCAACTCTTGGCGAGTCATATCTGAGATTTCCACCAACTCATCGGAAACGCCTATGCCGGGCGCTTCGGCGGTTGCCTTCTCTAGGATTTCCCCTGTTGTCGGGTTGTAGGTGTATTCGGCAAGGTCATTGCCACCGTTGCGCTTTCCGTAGCCCTTAAACCGCAGGGCTTGGGCTGCCTCTCGCAGATCACCGCGATGATTCAAGAAGGCATACACATAAAATTTGGTCATTGATTGACCGGCGGGAAATTGAGTAGATGTTGAGAACACATAGAACGAATCGCCACCGCCGTGATTGGTTGAAGCTGACACGCCAAAATCTTTTCCGGGTCGTTGCCACATCATCTTTTCACCTTGGCGGTACATCTTCTTCCAACCAATCGGTTCTAGGATTTCCTCCCAAAGTGTTCGTTGGTTGTAATCATCGCCCGGCAGTTCAGGATTTGGATCGCGCTTGGTGAGTTCTTGCTTAGTGATTTCAATATCAGGCATTTCATCAAAAGTCTTAAAGATGCGGAAAAGTTCTTGTCGCTCTTGCATTGTAATTGTTGGAATGGTCTCAATTGATCCGCTCGACATTTCCCACGAATGACCCGATGGATGGGCGGTGCCACCTGAAGGCGCAGTGATGGTGAAACCACCCTCACCGCGAGTTTCAATCAGGCAACCGCCATCTTCACCCGGCATTTGTGCAAGTTTTTCATTGCCGGGAACTAAGCCATCTTCAATGCGATACAAGAAATGCAAACCGCCCGATGGCGTTGATTCCATATATCCATTGACTAGCAAATCCCATAAGTATCCAAGTCCTGAATCCTTGACGGCTTGCATTAGCTCTTTATGGATGCCCTTTGCAACTGCTCGGCTTTCCAATTCGACCATTTCAAGGTTGCCCGAAATCTTGCCGCATATAACGCCAAGTCCTTGAACGGTGTCATTGTTAAACCACGCAAGTAATTCATCTTGAGTTGGTTGGCGTTCCTGAAACTCTTTCCAAGAACCAACACCGGGGCGTTTAGTGCCATCGGATGCAACAGGAACAACGACAATGCCTTGAGTGGCAAATCGCAATGCGGTAGTTAGGATTTCATTAGTCATTAGAGATACCTCATTGGTGCCCAAGTTGGATTGATCTGACATTTAAGTTGTTTTCTTTTCAATCCAATATATACCGGTGTCCAAGATTCAACGGTAAATCCGTGAGGTTTTAATTGAATGAGCATTTTTTCTAGCTCTTTATGATGAGGTTGGCAAAGAAGCACCAAATCCTCTACTTTTTCATTGTAAAGATTTTTGTATGTTCGATGGTGAAGATTAAAGCCTTTGAGTGAAATAGGCGCTGGAAGATCGCAAGCCCAACAAGAATCATATCGTTGGCTTAATTTATACTCAATCTTTTTTTGTTTCCACTGGGGTGATTTTAGATAGGCTTTGTAGCCACTTCCCTGTAATTCAGTGCTAAAATTATTCATATCAAGCCTCCTTCGAAGGTTTGGTCGTGCCTCGGGTGGTTAGCGCCACGCCGAGGTCTTTAATGTCCTCAGATTGTAGGCTGCTGATTGAAACTGCGCAGTTTTTCATTTCTCAAACAATCTGTTAAGAATATCGCTATAACGATTTGGCAACTTTCCAGCCTTATTTGCTCTATCTAATCTACGAGTAAGAGACTCAAGCTGAACGCCAGCATCGCGAGCAATAAATTCGAAGGTAAAACCACGATCTAATTGTTCGAGGATATATTCAAATGGATAATTACTCATCATTCCCCCCCATACGGTAGCGCGATCTTAAATGCTTGCTTATTGTCTATCAGTGCAACAATCTTTGGCACATTGTCGGTGCGGTCAAAATCTGTAGTTTGTGGCAAATCCATCGTGATCCATTCAGGCCGCAAGTGAATCAGATCAAAGAAAAAGATGCTCTCAGGTGTTGAGCAGACATACCAAGGTGATAACCCTAACTCCTGCCCCATCGTCATCATCGCATCGTACTTTGATTGCTCAAGGATTAGCTCCTCATAGTGACGGCGCCGACATTTCAATTCAAAGTAAGCCTTTGATGCAGGTGATACACAATCCCACTTGGAGTACGGATGCGGGCTTGGAATTAGATCAGGCAAGATGTTATGGCGCAGATAATCAAAGAGTTCTTCTTCCGTCATTTGTCTTTGCCCCAACCGGTGCCTTTGAGAACTATCCCAAAGGTTCCATAGACCCGCTTCATTTGTGCGCCACACAAACAGGTAACACTTTTGTCATCATCAAAGTTAAAGTTCTCGGTAATGACTCGCCCGCACTCACATTGAAAGTCATAGTTTGGCATCTTTGTTCCTTGCAGCTCGCATCTTCAACTTTTTCTTTTTCAGAAATCCTGTCTCTTTCATATGATAGACAATGAACTTCGCCACCCGCCCCGGCGTGTCAGGAAGGGTGTATTCATACCCTTCCCACAATGCCCGTGCGATGGCACCCTGCAGTTCTTCTTCTTTCATACTTCATTACCCCAACAATCCCAACCTTCAACAGATTGTCGAGCAAATAATTCAATTCTTGAAAGATCGCCAACAAGTTCAACAATTCTTTCTCTTACAACATTTGGTTTTTCTGAATGTCGTGCAATTGGTTCATCAATTACTTGGTGCACTGAAGCCGACATTCTTTCAACCCCCCCCCCCGCGAGTGGCTATCAAACACAATTCTGCATTAGCCCTAGTCCAACGACCCATTCCCCAAAACCAAGATGGTGCTTTTTTGTTTCGTTTGACCCAAACAAATGCACAAGTTGAATAATTGAAGCCCCAAGCCTTTATCAAATCCAAACCATCTTGCAACTTTGGAAAAGTAACCCAAAGAAATAAAATAGCTTTATCTTCACAAATGCTTTGAACGGGTAATGCTTCAATATCTTCTTTTTTCATTGTTTGGTAATGATTAGTTACATTGCGAGAACCGCCACCCCAATATGACCAAGGCGGATCGGCATAAATGATTTTGTATTTTTTTGATGGAAAGTCCATCTTTTTCCCCCTTAGTTTTGTTGAACTTGTAACATTGGTGGAATCGAACCACCGCACCGTCCCCCGTGCGCAAACCTGCAATGTCTTACCCCCTCCCGAGCGAAAGGATTAAACTCTCGGGGAAGTTTTACTTAACTTGAGTTGCCCCAAGCTGCGCCAGCAGCGCCGCCACCTCGGGCGTGACACCTGCCGGTGCCGTTGCTACCGCTGCAGCAGGAGCAGTTGTGGCGCCACCGATGTAGGCATTTGCCTTGGCAACGGCTGCTGCATCATTGGTTGCATCTAGCAAAATCCACGGTGCAGATTTGCCGGGCTTAGCAGTTCCTTGACCAATACGAGCAAGGACTTTGTGACCCACCTTTGATTTGAGTGAGTTCTTGAGTGCGACATTGAAGAACAACACATTGTTGTGAACGGTGTTGTCATCAAGATTGACGATGTTCACTTCGATTGCATCTGCATCGCCGTGAACGGTGGTAATTCCTGTCTTAAACTCAACAGGTTCTAGGATGAGCAACTTGCCGTTAAGGTCTGCGACCTTGACCGACTCTGTTGCTGCACTTGGTGCTTCGAAAGCCATTTGGCTTCCCCCATTTCTTTTTTGTTTGGGTGGTGCTTAGTTTGTTGGTGTTTCCAACTCTGTCGGCGGATTTAATTCCGCCAATTCTTTTGCGATGTCGTTAATCGTTTTTGCAGGTATCCCGCAAGGGCAACCATCTCGCTCACACATCATTTCGTATCACCTGCACAAGCCTTGGATGGATCATCTGAAAATGGTTGAAAGTATGGGCAGTAATTACACAGGCGTGACGGCGCCGTTGGAATCATCGCCCACATTTGTGGATTTGCCTCAACATCTACAGTTGAGAGCAAGGTATAAATAGAATCAAGGCGAGTCAGAGCATCAAGTGCAATCTGTTCATCGTAAGGATGCAGCTCCACATACATATCGGTGATTTGACCGCCTGTTGGCAGATACACCAATCCTACGAAATTGACCATTGCACCTTGTTGTGCTTTGCCATAGGCATAAAGCATTGTCTGAATAATGTTTTGATCGGTGGCACCTTCACGCTTTCGCACCTGTAGATTTGATGGTGAAGTGGTTTTCCAATCAAGGACAATCCCAAGTTCTTTGTCAAAGAGGTCAATCGTTCCTGAAAGATTAGCCCTAATCTTCACCTTGGATTCAACCTCATAACGCTCAGGCATCTTGCTAAAAATCTTTTCAAGATGCGAGTGAATTGCAGTTCCTACTTGGGATGCCCAATTGCCATTTGAACCTTCATTCACCTTATCCCACGCCAGCAATTTGTACGCCAACTTGCGAGTGCATTTTTCCCCCACCTCACTAGGTCCAAGATAGACCTGTTGAGATCGTGGCGCATAAATACCTGCATCGGTAATAATCTTGGCTAAATCTTTTCCAAGATTCTCTGCCGGCGTGGTCAAAGGTGTGAATGTCATTGGTTAATCATCCTCGCTTACAAGAGTAAATCGGCGTGATACTGATAAGACCTCAAGAGCTGAGATCACTTGTTCAGGCAAGATTTCTCTTGCTCGCTTGGTGTCAAATCGCTTGGATTCAACGCGAGTCCAACGAACAACAGGGCGATTGAGAAACATTCCAGTTTCGCTATCCCCCAAGGCTTGCTCAATATGCGCTCTAGCAACATCGGCAACCTCCTGTAACTCTTTTATCTTGGCAAGAGCAGATTTATACTGCTCCAACCAAGCGGCGGTATTGACATCAAAATCAATAACACCCTTCTCAATTTCTACACTCATTTCCGTTCCCCCTTAGTAGTACGAGTGTTTTTTCCAAAATGACCAAGCGGCACAAGGACCGCCCGATCCATACTTGCGCCCAATATATGCAAGTGCTGCCACGGTTTGAGCAACAGTTGATTTGCTGCGCTTCATCCCGAGGTTCCTATAGGTTCCATCTAGTAACTGTCCGACTCCGCGAGCAGAACTTTTTGGATTCTTGCGATCCTTCCAATGTGACTCACGCACCATAAGCGCGTTGAAACATTTGAAGTCTTTTGATGTGAGTAGCTCTTTGGCTACCTCTTTTGCGCTGACCTGCATAAGAGCAGGGCGCTCTTTGTAAATAATCACTTCAGGCACCGCCTGAGTTGCTGAAACTACTCCGCTGATTAAAGCGGTCACGATGAGGATTCCAATGATTGTAAGGAATCGTCTTTTATCTCTTGGTGTGATTGGTTCACTCCTTCTCTAGTTGCACGAGGAAACCTTGTCAATATCTTTCGGACATAACCGATAGATGTATGAAGGCTTTGTGCAATTTCGTGGGCGTTAAAATCTCGCTCCCTTAATTCAAGGATTCTGTTAGCCATTTCGCCAACAGGGATTCTGCGTGGATGTAGAACCTTCTCGCGCTCGCGAGGTGTGCTACCTCCCCAAATTCCATACGGGATTTCATTGCTTATGGCGTATTCCAAACACTCCTTCCTGTGAATACAACTCGCGCAAATTGCTTTGAGTTCCGGCAGTCTCTCTGCCTCATCTGTTCGACCATCGGGGAAAAAGAAATCTTGATCCTCTAAGGTCGCACAGATTGCTTGCGCAAAATTAGGTGCATCGCAAAGGACTGATCTAATTGTCATTTGCGTTCCTTGAGCCATTGGGTCAAATCTTGCACAACCCACGACTTATCTATGCCAGCATTTCTGCGCTTGATGATGACATAGTGCAATGGCACCTCGGATAGACCGCGAGCCTTTGCATAGTTTTCTGCCTCAACTTCAGCTTCACGCCAAAATTCAGGCAAACTTAGTGTCTGACGATTCTTGAGTTCAAGAATGTATTGTTTGCCGGCAATGATGGAAACTAAGTCACCTTCATCGTTCTTGCCAGCCTTGACCAAACGCTCACACAAAGCACCAGCACTACGAAGCCAACGCATCACATCGGTTTCATATTGTGCGCCCTTGCGACCGTTTGGATTTGCCATTGAATTATTTGACCGCCTTGAGAGACGGATAATTTCCTTTAGCCTCACGAGAGATGCGACCAAACTTGACTGCGCGGATTAAATCCTCAGCCAAGATAAGTGCTTCATCTTCAGTCATATTGCACAGTAAAGGTGCGTTCTCACTCAAGTTCTCGCGAGCATTGTCTAAGTGTTCAAAATAGTTTTCAGATTTGACTGAGCGGTCTGCCGAATGTCTCAACAGATCAAGGTCATCTAAAGGGTATGCGCCGACAACATCTTGAACTAAATCTTTGACCGCATCTTGTTCCTCTAAATACAAAGCGATGCTGCCATCTGAGTGATTGTGAATTGAAAATAAAGGTTGGCGAGGTTGCTTCTTGAAATTCATTGACCTTCACCAATTTCAAATGCTGAAATGATGATTGCATAGAGAGCTAAAGCACCGATGACGATGCAAATTGTTGCAAGTAAAAACATTGGGTGTCTCCGTTTCGTTTGTATAAGGATGGCACACATTACACAATTTTGACGGTTAGTAACGCCCCGCGTGTCTAAATCTTTTTCTGCACCTCAATTTGAAAAGGCGCAGCGGTATTGATGTCGTATTTGGCTGAGACATCTAAGGCTTGCAAGATTTCATCCTTGCCGACCTCACCTTTAATTGAAGCCATATAACCCATCCCGTAAGGCGAGCCTGAGCCGACACCATAAATGCCATCGGATGATTGCGAGATGCTCAATTCATCGCCAATTTCAAAGATGTTGCCGTTGAAGGCAAGCAAGTATGAATACGAAGCTGCATCTTTGGTGTAGTCATAGCCCTGTGCCTTAAACACGGCAATAATGCTTGGGATTATCTTTCGACCCACAAACTTCACCGGGTCGGTGCCATCGTAGGCAGGTGGCTTCCATAGGTACATAAGGATGTCACCCGGGCGGCAATCACCCGAGACTGCCAGCAAGTATTTATTGATCTTGACAATCTTAGGCGTTGAAGGCGAGATGATGCGCTTATCGCCGTCTGTGATCTGACTGTCAGCCCCGAGGATGGCAAAGTCTGCCCCTTGATAGCCGATGATTGTGGTCACGGCTCTATGGTACCGCCAAAGGCGTGAAAACCCCTCGGTAGCAATTCCCCAATTCTTTCCCAAGAGGCTCCCACGCCGAGGCTCAACCTATACCAAGGCTCAATTTGAGCGCAACCCTATATGACCAGTCAGCATAAAACTATGACCATTTGGCGTGTTGTTTGGTATGGACAATGGGTGGACAGGTGCTATTGTTCTCTTATCGGGAAACGAACGGTTCCCAAGAATGGAGCAAGACAATGACAACAGTTGAGACAACAAAAGCAATCCGCGCAGAGCTAAAGGCAAAGTTTCCAACATACAAGTTTTCAGTTCGCAAGTGCTATGTGGGCGTAGTCAATATTGAATACAACGGCGCACCTGAGATTCGCGAAGAACTAGAAGAAATTGCACGATCATACAAAGGTTGGAATGAATTTAATACTGAGTATGTATGGGTGAACGCTTATGGAAAGGCAGGTGCATAATGCTTCACCATTGCCAATGCACTACTTGCGGTGCAACATTTTATGCAGTTGGAAAATTACACGAATGTTTGAATTGCTACGAAACACGATTGGGGTTGAACTAATGGAGCGTTATTGGTGTGTGTATTGCGGTTTTGATATGACCGCACTTGGTATGTGCGTTGATTGCAATGAATACAAAAGCGCAGTTACCTTTGATGAATATGTTGAGATGAACGGCGTTGAGCCAAAGGTCTTTGCCTAATGGATTATGGCAATCTCATTAAAGAATCCATCCTTGAGGTGTATCCAACGCCCTCAATCATTATGCGCGAATCTGCTCAAATGTTGATGAACGCATCGGTTAGCTCAGATTCAGAATTTATTGAATCATCACTTACGGCAGTCACTATGATCACAAAAGTATGTTTACAAATCGTCAGAGAGGAATCAGTCAATGTCACTCACTAAAAGAGGCAAGCGAGTCAGAGCAGTTGCAATCCTGATTGGATTATGGGCAATTTGGATGGTTGCAAGCAACTTATGGTGGGTCGGCGTAGGCGCACCCCAAGCCGATTTCCTTGGTTGGTGTTGGGGTTCAATGACTGAATGTGTGGTTTTCTAATGCGAAGCAAACATTCAATCCGAGTGCCTGAAGGTTTATGGGATGCAGTCAAAACAAAGGCAACCGCCGAGCATCTAACCGTCACCGCCATCATTATTGAAGCATTGAAGGCATATCTAAAAGATTAAAGGCGAAAAGCCCACCCGCAGGAACGGCTGCAGGTGGGCTTTTCTATTGCGGTGCGCAAGGCACTAAATCTGAAAACTTCGAGCAATTCCTTCTTCAAGCGAAATTTTTGGCGTGAACACTTTAAGCATATTAGTTGGCTCACCAACTCGGAACATTACACCAACAGGCTTGGTTTCATCGGTAACAATTGGCACCCGATGCCCGCTAATATCCATCATCATTTCAGCAAGTTCAATAAAACTCACGGGAACGCCGGAACAAAGGTTCATAACTTCAACATCATTTTGCGCAGCTATTAAACTCCCCTCAACCACATCGTCAATATGGATGAAATCTCGAACCTGTTTGCCGCTGCCCCAAATCTTAAACTCTTTTTCTTGATTCCAACAACGGCTAACAAATGACGGAAAAGGGTAATCTAAATCTTGATCTTGACCATAACCGCTAAATGGGCGCAAGATTGTGACTTTTAACCCTTGCTGCCTAGCGTACATTGCAAGCATCTCGCCCGATAATTTTGCCCATCCGTAACTGAAATCAGGGGTTTGAATTTGGCTCAAATCAATGTCTTTTTCTTTTAACATAATTGGCATTTCACCTGTCTGTAAATAAACAGGATAAGCAGCCGATGAAGAATAATAAATAATTCTGCTAGGGCGGGTTCTAAGCGCCCATTGAAACAAATCACTATCAATGGCAAGGTCGGTGGCAACTGCCAAAGGATTACCTTCAATGGTGGCTCTGCCCCCGACTACTGCCGCAAGATGAATAACAAGGTCAAAGTGTGTGTCATCTTTAGCAAAGAAATCGCGAACATCAATGCCGTTGACAATGTCTATGCCTGTTATATCGTGTTGATTGCCAAAGACACGATGATAAGCGCGACCTACAAAGCCCGCGTTGCCTGTAATTAAAATCTTCATTTTAACTTCTCAAGCAATTCCTTATACATAAGAGAATTGATGAAGTTGTTGAAAGCATCTTTATCTGCCGAATACACTTCGTCAGAATTTACAGTTTTGTAACCTTCATCCATCTCAGCTTTGCCGATTAGCGGGTGACAATGCTCAATAATGATTTCAGGGCAATAGGTGATTTTGCCTAAATCAGTTCCAAGGCGTAGCCAAAAATTATCAAGATATAAATGGCGCATATTCGGTGGCACCATCCCGCCAAGGGCGGTGACAATATCCGAAGTCATTGCAATCATTGTTGGCAAACTTTGACCTTGGAAAAGGTCATTGCCATAGGCAAGGGCGGGTGCATCCTGTAACTTGCTGACTAATTTATCATCCCATTTATGGGTTCGCGGTCTGTGATCATCGCCCATAAAACAAAGGTATTTGTAATGCTCAGGGTAAGTTTTGGCAACCTCATTTAACGGGTAAGCCATCCCGCGAGTGGTGTTCTCAATCAAAATATAATCAATGTTTATGGCATCATAACCATCAAGTGTGGGATCATCTTTATCAATGACAAATAGCAGATCAGCAGTAGCTTGAGTGCTGTCAAAAGCATTGCGTAACGCCTGCGCGTTATGAGGTCGCCCGCGTGTAGGAACTAGAACAAGAAGTTTATTTTTCACGATAAGCAATCTCGCCAGCAATGGAAAAGTAGGCTGCGCCATCAATAAACGAATCTAAGTGATCAGGTGTCTCAATCAATCGAGCAACCTTGACCAATGCCAAGCACATTGCAGCTTGGGCAGGTGTGATTTCAGTTTCAAGCCACACTGACCATAACTGTGCAATGCGTTGGTGATTGACAAGCGGTGTGCCGTAATTCTTATTGCGATCACCGTGTGTAAGGCGGTCAGCCTCTTTTAAGATTTCCCCCCGGTTCATCTGTTCCCCTAATCTTTGAAAGTTGGCTTGCCGAACCCTACAACAAAAACAGGCAAGGATGGCTTAATACCGTTGTTCTTCTTCTTAAATGCTCGCTTCTTTTGACAGACTTGCCCGCCGTTACGCTGATCACCCTTTTTGTCGGGTGCAGTGTTGCCTTCAATGGTGGTGACGGTGCCATCGCCATTGTTCTTGATGACGATACCGATGTGTGATATGCGATCAACATTGTCTCCCGGGAAGTCAAAGAATACTAAATCTCCCACTTCAGGGATGGCAGTTTCAGCCTCTTGCCAATGCCCTGCCTTCTTAAAGGCGGTGGCACCGGCTAGGGTCGAGGTGCAATCGGGAATCTTCACGCCCTGTTGCTTGAACACCCAATTGACAAATGCCCCACACCAAGCCTGATTAGTCTTTTGATACTTTGTTTGATTGTCTGCAGGTCCTTCAATGTAACCAAGTTCCCCGCCAGCCGTAGTTGCTACCTGATTGCGTTGGCTCATTTACTTCTTCTTTGTCTCGTTAAATGCGCTTTCAATTTCAGATTGGCTCAACTTGCCATCTTCAACATAAGCCTTGGCAAGTGATTCGCCGACCTTGGCAACTGCAAGCAAGCCCGCAATTCCTGCGGCGGTGGCAGCCTTAACGCCAAAGAGTGATCCTGCTCCGATAGTTCCTAGAGCTGAGATGTAGAAAACTGCTGCTAGACGGATGATGAGTGATTTTGTTTGCTTCATTATGTCTCCTTATTCGGTTTCGGCTTTTGCTTTCAATACTTCAACATCAATTTTGATAGATTGCTGATTCTCAAGCAATTCCTCAACCTTGTTAATGAGTCCGGTCTTGCCATCATTGTAAAGAGCATATTCAATGCGATTGAGTTTGTCTTTGAGTTCTTCAGTGTACTTAGCAATTGAATGTTTAGCGATTATTCCAACTCCAGCAAATAATGCTGCCCCCACGAAAAAATACGAATAGATAATTGTGGCTACATCGGCGTTCATTGGCGCCCTTTCGGGTTATGAGTTAGTGGTGTGTGCTTCTAGCGTGGCTTTCAAGACTGCAATTTCTTGGGCTTGATTGCCGATTGTCTCGCGTAAATACTTGAGGACTTCATTGATTTCTACTTCTTGCGACATTATTCCCCCTTGATTTGTGGTTCATTTGCATATAAAGCCTTGACTTGATCTTGTGCATCTTTTTCTGTCTCGTGGCAACCCATCACCGTTAGGTCAGAGTTTTTCACAACAGGATAACCTTTGCATCCGTATGAGCCTTTGAGTCCGATGTGATATGGCATTTACTTCCCCTCTAGTGCCTTAATTCGTGCATCTTGATCTTGAATAAGAGCTAACATTGCAGGGATAATCATACGATCATTCCAAGTTTCAATCTGACCTGCGTTGTAATCGGCTCCCACGGGATAAATTGCATCTACTTCTTCAGCAATAAAACCCGGAACCAACATTCCTTCTCGATCATCACCTGTTGTTAAATATCTATCTTTGAATCGAAATGCTCGAACAGGCAAATCTAACAATTTGAATGGACTTAATTCAGCAATATCAATGAGATTGACAATATCTTGCTTGTATCTTTGAGATGATGCGGTTGAACGAGCGATAAGACCTGTTGAAGCGTTCACATAACCATTTGCTGCTGAAGCGGTTGTTGTATGACCTGCTGCATATAATGAACCTTGTGCAGTAATTGTTCCTGAACCGCTTGTTGAAATATTGCCTGAAGTAGTAATTGCACCGCTTGATGTAATGCCGGTGTTGCCAGTCAGGGTTCCTGATTGCGTAATGTTCACAACGGCAGTGATAGAACCTGAGCTATTGACTAGGAAAGCAGCATTTGCGCCAGCAAGAGTTCCGATTGCGTACACGCCACCGCTTGAATAAACCGCTGAAGCTTGTGAGCCTGTTATGTATAAACGCTCTGCATAAACGCCACGATCTGTAAAAACAGAATAGGTAGTTGCATTTCCACCCGGTGTTGTTGTTGGGTACAAAATAGTTGAGCCACCTGAATTTGTCAGGTATCCGCTACTTGAAAAATTCCAACCATTTGATGATGAACCAAGATAACCTGAGTTGGCATTGATTGTGCCAGTAATGGTTGCAGATGAGGCAGTCAAGGCACCGGCTGAAGTTACTTGAAAAGTTCCTGAATTGACATCAATTGAACTGCCTGTAATTGAACCGCCAGTAATCAATGAGCCAGTCATACTTACACTGCCATTGCTTGCATCTACGGCAAAAGTTGCCGTTCCACCTGTATTGAACCCAGTAATGCCAGCAGAATTGAGAATTACACGCGCACCGCTTGTTGAAGATGCACCTGCATAAACAGTAATTCCATTACCATTGATCGCAGTCAATTGATTGCTTGCATTGACAATCGTGTTTGAACTTGTCTGAACGGCAGTTACGGCTTTGTTGTAAGCATTAGTTGCAGTTGATTGAGCTGCATCGGCTGCATCTTTTGCCACGGCAACATCGGCGGTAGTTGCAGGAACTACGGGCGAAACACTTGTGACTGTGAAATCTGAAGTCTGAGTGACGGTAATAGGGGTGTTAGTAATCTGCGGGCATAGTGGCATCTGTTTCCCCTTAGATAGTTATTGAGTAAGGGTTGATGGCAGATGTCATATAACTCACTCGCCAGTTATCAGTTGTGATTCTGTGATCCATACCTTCAACCACTAAATTCCATTGCATTGAGCGACCATCAACTGTCACACGCTTCACGCTGACCTGATCGCTTAACTCTGTTGCTAGAAAATCAGGATACAAAGTGCCAAGGGCAAGAGCTGAAAAATCCACCTGCTCCACCAAAGTTGCAGGTGTTGCATCTTTGCGCGATAAATATAAAGCAAGATTTGAAGCTGAGGAATTGTTAGTCAAAGGCGCATCAAGAGTGACTGTCTTTGTGCCGTATGAGGTCACGCTTGGATTGTAAGTTGAGGTGTATTGAGTTGCACCTGTTCGATTGATAACTGCCTGATTGACCACCTGTAAAGCACCCGGGGTTGTTTTCAAGGCATCATATTCAACGGTGTTGGCATCGCGAGAATCATCAAAGAGTAACTGCGTTGGTCGTGAGAATTTATCAGATAATGGCACCAAGGTTGCCACGCCTGTGCGAGAGACATAAAAACGACCCGCGATGGCTAAGGCGCATTGGTTGATAATATCCATACAGTTTGCATTTTGACTTGTTGCAAGCAATGAGGATGAACCTGTCAATGACCGCGCTGATCCTGACCAAGAGGCATAATCAAGCATCCGACCAACACGAGTTGCAGCAGTTTCAGCATAAGATGGGCTTGAAAGAGCAGGTGCCTGAGCCTTAGATATAAAAGCAATTCCATCAACAAAAGTCATTGAGGCAGTTGCATCAAATCCTTGATTGACTGCGTTGGTTTCAAGATAGCCATTGAATAGAACATAATCTGTAGATGACCAAGTTGCCACAACACGCATCTGTAATCCTGCTCGCAAAATGCTTGCACCACTAATAACCCACGGTGAACCTGCACCTGTAAAGTCAGGATCGTAATAACCGCTTACATTGTCAAAGACAACTGTTGAAGTACCTGCATCATCTTTTTGATCAGGGCGTGTTCGACCACGCTTGATTGCAATCTCGCGAACATCTGTTGAAGTTACCGATGTCCAAGTACCTGATTTATTGAATTGAACCGCAATTGTCGGTCCATTAGTGCCATCAAATGCTGCCATATTACAATCCTAGCAGAGCGACATCGGCACCTTTTCGGCGCATCAATTGAGCGATTTCATTACGCACTTTGACCGCTAAATCTTTTTCGGTAATTACAGAACCTGACACATAAACTGTGACATTTGTACCCATACCCATACCGCGACCAAGAGGAACAACGGCTTCAGGTCCGGCTTCACCAATCATTGCAAGGGTTGGACCGCTTACGATTCCACCATTTGCAAGCATAGGAATTGTTGGCAGATTGACATCAAAGCCTTTGCCACCAATACCCGGCACCCAATCAGGTACCTTGAAGTTAATCTTGTTCAAGGTTGTAATTGCCATATTGACAAGGCGAATGATTAAGTTCATCTCAGCCTTGATGATTCCAAATGCAGTTGAGAACACGGTGCCAACAAACTTAGCAACAGTTTCGGCAACAACCTTGATCGCATTGAATGAACTATTGACCGCATCGCGGAAAGTCTCTGAGTTTTTGTAGGCAAGGATTAAACCTGCAGTAAGAGCTGCAAGAGCAATGACGGTCAAGCCAATTGGGTTCATTGATATTACTGCATTGAATATAACCTGAGCCGCTGCCGCTGCCTTTGTGTAAGCCTCATATACCTTGATTGCCATATTGACAGACACAACGGCTGCGGCAAGGGCGCCGATACCAAGGGCAACTTTGCCAATAATATCTGCGTGTTGAGTTAAGAATGGCGCAATCTTTTGAATAATATCTGCAAAGTCTTTCATCACCGGAAGCAAACCTGCACCCAATGATTCTTTTGCTTCGTTCATTGAGTTTTGAAAGATTTGAAACTTACCTGCTGCAGTATTGGCGTTAGTCTCTAATGAACCTTTGAAAGTATTGCCAAGTTCTTTGATGGCGCCTTCAAAGTCTTTGTTCTTGACGGTAGTTGCATCCAGTGAAATGCCTAGTTTTTTAAGTGCGCCGATATTGCCATCGTGGGCTTTTCCAAGAGCGTTAGCAACAGTCTCAAGGTCTAAGTGCTTTGCCGTTGCAATTTCCATTGCAAGGTTTGTCAGCTTTTGGGCTTCGGTAACATTCTTTGTTGAGGTGACAAGGCGAGCAAAGGCAGGGCGCAATTTATCGTCAGCAATACCCGATGAAAGGGTTTGCTTTGAGATGTAATCTTCGGTGGCTTTGATCTGAGCAGTTGTGGCGCCAGTGACATTTTTAAGAGTGTTGGCAAGCAAGGCAGATGATTGCTCATCTTCGGCTGCAGCCTTTCCAGCCATAATAGCCGCGCCACCTAGTCCTACAAGAACGGCACTTGCCTTCTTTGCTGCATCATTCATTACATCGCTTGCAGTCTTGGCGCTCTTTCCAGCCTTATCCATTGATGAACTGAAGGAGACATCTTTACCAAAGAGACTAACCGTTAAGGATGTGTCTTTTGCCATTATTCCTCCGTTAGTTGCTTTGCAGCTCTGATAAGGTCATTGAGAACTTCCATCTCTATATCCCATACATTCAAAGGTGTAACCCCCGGAAATGTGTGGCACAAAAGAGGCAAGTTATCGCGAATCTTTTGGTAACTACCGCCGCGAACTAATCGGCGGTTTGTTCTTTTTTTACTTTGTATTCCTCAACAATAAATTCATCCACTGAATAATCATCAAGAACATCTTGAATAGATACCACTTCACCGCCACGAGTCATACAAATCCAAGCAAGTGCATAAAGCGCCTTTGTCTTTGAATAACCTTTGAGTGTGCTTGGATTTTCATCGCCTAAAATTGTCAGCAAGGTTAGACCGTCAAGGTCAAAGTGTTCCTCAATCGCAATAATCTCACTACCTGTTGGTGCAGGTTGTGAGCCTTCTTTGGGCATTGGATAAGTTTTTTCACGGATGATAAATGGCATTGCTTCCCCCTATTTGACTTGGTGATCTATTTGTCCTAAAACTTCATTGACGGCATCTGCGACACCGGCAACAAAATTGTCTTTATGTTTGAGAACTGTAACTGCTAAATAAGGATGAGGTGATTGCTCAACCCAATTTTCCTTATTTCCAAATACCGGGTGGCGCCACTTACGCTTGCGCCGACCTTCCATATAGTAAGGGATGCTTCGAGGTCTGCCCGAAGCTGCCATAAACTTACTACTTGAAACACGAATGTGAACTACTGCCCCACGACCAGTTGCGTTGATGTCTGATTTCGTAGCATTTGCAAGTGAAGCGCGAAGCCCAAGAGTTTCGCCTTTTTTCTTGCGAGTTGCAACCGCCCCTCCCCCTTGGGATGGAATAGCCAATTCAGCAGCTTTAACATCTGCAACAATTGGCTTTGCAAGTGTAGTCATAGTTTTACGCAAGGCTTTTTTTAATTCAGGATCAATTTGGGCAACCGCTTTGTAAAAAGCAGCAAATTCCTTTGCATCAATCTGAAATTGGTCAGCCATTAGAGCGCAGCATCACCTGTCTGATAAACAATTGTCAAAGGTGCATCTGTTCCGTTGTCGTATGCTTGGAATGAGAAGTTCACATCTACAACCTGTGGACCTGAAACCTTTGGAGTCTCGCCATCTAACTTGACGGCTGAAACTGTGATTGTCAAAGTATCCTTGTATGTGCTTGCAATTGTTGCACCTGTGAAAGTCAATGAAAGCGCAAGGCTTGCATCGCTGAGGTACTTTGTGAGCAATGTTGTGTCAGTAAATTCTGCAGTGATCTTGCCTGAAACCTTGCGGAATCCGTTGATGATCTGCTCTGACTTGATACCTGAGTTGCCAAGGTTGTAACGGTCAGACTTGAGAACATTGTCCACTGTTAGCGTGAAATCCTTGATGTTTGCAACGGCGGTGCCATCTACTGTCACTGCACCTTGGGCGAAGTGGAATAGGTTAGTTGCTGCAGAGTATGAGGCAGTTGCTAATGATGTTGATGTTGTGAAAGAAGCGCCATCAATGTTGAACTTGCCAACTGCGATTTCGCCATTTCCAACGCTTAGTTCAAAGTTTGAAACCTTGCATCCGCCAACAGTCTTAGGTGTAACTGTTCCACCATATTGAGGAACGCCAACCTGAGATGTAAATGACTTTGTATAAACATCACCAAGAGTCATTGTGTATGAATACACGCCTGTTGTGATTGTTGAAGCCGATGGGAATGAACCCATTGCGTGAGCTAGAATTAAACCAAGCCCGCGTGTTGGTAGGTCCATTACAAAATCGCCAGCAACATCTGTTGTTGTTACAACACGGCGTTGTGAGCGAGGTAGTTGTCCACCTGCACGAAGCCCCATTCCTACCGCAGTTTTCTTTTGGTAGTTCAGGCTTTCAGATGTGAATTCATAAAAGCGTGTGACTGTGACGGGTGTGTTAAATGTTGATTCAGTTGCAATCCCAAGTTGGGAGCCGATACCTGATCCAATTGCCATATTATTCTCCTATTTCGGGTGTTGCAGGGGTGATTGAGGCTGCGGCTTTATCTGCCGGCGCCCAGTTGATTGTTTGCTCTAACAATGATGCTGCCGCTTCATCGCTTACTTCGATGGTTGCCCCCGCCTTGACCGATAGCCCCAATGCAGGAACATCCACATCGCCAAGAGGCGAAATGTTTTTTACCTTTGCCATTTTTCTCCTATGTCCTTGCTCGGTAAGCAATCGTGAAGTTAATGATTACAACCGCACCGCCATTTGTTTGACGATAGGTTGGATTGTGATTTTCAAGCCCTGAGTATAAACACGCGCTTGAAAATGATGGATCAAGTCGAATAACCGTATCCACCTTTGAAAGTAAATCATACGCAAGTCCACGCAGGGTTGTGATATTTGTATCGCCATTCCAAGCCCACAATGAACAGTTGATTGTGCCATCTTCAAACATACGCTTGGCGCCAAGTTGGTCATACGAGTTGCGAATTGTTGCAGCTTCTAAATCACCATCATCATTACCATCGTGACCGATTGCAATTGCACTGCCTGTCCACGCTTCATCAATTTCAGGTCCGTCATAGATGCGAACACCTGAAAGAGTTGAATCAGCGCGAAGGGCAGTAATAATGTTAGTGATCAGTGTTGGAAAGGCTGCAGTTGTCATTTATGCCATACCCGGCAAACTCATCTGATCTAGCAACTCCATACAACGGCGAGGCAGAGAATAGGTGCTTGCAGGATAGAAATCATCACCTGATTGATTGCGAGTCAATACATTCATCGCACCTCTTTGTGTCTGCCATAAGTGGCGCACAATTTCAAGCACACCTTGCTTTGCTGCAGCGGGTGGATTGATAAATCCTGCAACATAGGAAATCTTGATGTTGTTGGCACCCGGCGCCCAAATTCCATAATAGTTAGGACCTGAGATTGAACCTGTAGTGATGCGGAAAATGCGCTGACCTGTTGGGTCAAGTGAGTAATTATCTGAGCTGATAAGCACTCCACTTTCATAGACCGAGGTGATGCTCAAGGCACGAGGATTGCGAAGGCGAATGATGTCGGTGTTGCCGTCATAGAGTTCATCGGTAAATGTTTGGCGCCCTAGTACGCATCCGACATAGTTTTCAGCCAAATCAGTTGCAGCATCTACAAAACGGCGAAGTTCATCATCTAAATCATAATTTGTCGCTGCAATGTTAAGGTGAGACTTGACTTCATCTAGCGCCACAATTGAAATATGTGTGCCGTCACGAACGGTAAAATCATCTTGATAAGCCGAAGCGTTAGCACCTGTTGCCACCCAACGGATAAGGTAGCGACCTGAAGTTGTCGGGGTATAGGAAACATCGTAGAGACCAGTGCCAGTATTTGTTACTGTTGGTGTTGATGTAGTTCCATCCGGTGTTGTGATAGTTGCAGCAACGGCGGTTGCGTTGGCAGGTGTGCCTGTGGCATCGGTGATTGTTACTCCAAGAACGACAACATCACCTAAATCATAAACTGCCATTATCTACCTCTCATCATTGGTGTTGCCACAATACGATTTTTGATTTCACCCCTGTTGGAGTAATAGTTGTATGTGACAAAAGATTCGTTGTATTTCACACCTGATTGTTCGTAGCGGTAATGGGCAACAGGTGAGGCGTTAGATTCGCGCCATTTCATTTCAGGAGTAGCAACATTTCTTGGTTTCATATCAACCATTTATTGCTCCTTTGTAATGCTTTAAGTTTTCTTTTAAGCGATCAATCCACGGTGCAAGTTCAACTGCCTTTTGCCCCTGCTCTAAAGCCTCTTTGTTATTGCCTAAATTGTACGCCGAAATTGCAATTAAATCGTGTGGCAGGTATCCCCAAGCATCTGATTCTACCAAGTATTCAAGCGGTTGCTGAGTTATTTTCAGCGCCGAATGAGCGATTGCATAGCAATCTAACCATTGACCTTTTGAATAGTAATACTCAGCCAAATCAACCCGAGGCTCACGGCTTATGGGCGATTCTGCTATTGCCCGCAACAACCAACTTTCCTGATTGTCGTGATCCATCTTTGCCAAGTAGCGCATTGATGCAGCTCGTTCAGGTTTCCATACCGCCTTGGGTAGGCTTAGGTGGCGGTTGAATTGAGCAATCGCCTCAGTCCAATGATTGTTAAAAAACAGTTCGCGGGCGTAGTAAAAAGTATTGCGATCATTGTCAGGGTCCTCTTGAATTGCAAGGCGCAACAACGGGTAATACTGACCGCGGGATTTGTCATTATCAGGGTGATGATGAATCTCTAAATCAATCCACGCCTGAGATTCTTCACCGCTTGGTGTCAATGTCTCGTGGACAGGATGCTTCCAGCGATAATTGCTTCGAGTGTGAATCTTATCCCCGCCATATGTCAGCCCCGTAGAGCCGTCAGGATTCCAACTCCAAGTGTATTTGTATCGTGGGCGCATAGTGCCTTCAGGTACGGCTTCTAAGGCTTGGCGCCACCCTTGGATAAGGACTTCATCCATATCTAAGG
>SERZ01000635.1_pt1 | contig 23090 bp, 17 predicted proteins | sample 3171461 | NCBI WGS metagenome assembly SERZ01 (sample SAMN06051861, study PRJNA518727) | freshwater metagenome | biome: subpolar coniferous forest; feature: holomictic lake; material: water; isolation source: holomictic Lake 227, 6 m depth | place: Canada: near Kenora, Ontario | collected... | reverse complement strand
ATCAGTTGGCGCGAATCGAATTGGCGAGTTTAGGAATTACGCACGTTTTCGGCGGCGAATTTTGCACCATGACCGACACAGAACGTTTTTATTCTTATCGCCGCGAAAATCAAACCGGACGCATGGCAACGTTGATTTGGCGAAGCTCTTAATTTATCTCAATATCCACAGGTTCAATGACTTCTTTACCTTTGCTACTCCTGATTATTATTTTTACCGCAGTCGGCGGCGTGTTGAGCGTGTTAGCCGCAGGAATTTTCTTACTTTTACCCGAAAAACACCGTCGCAAAGTCTTACCGCACGGCATCAGTTTTGCGATTGGCGCGTTACTCGCGGTGGCATTTTGGGGCTTGATTCCCGAAGCATTTGAACACGCCAAACCCGAACAAATTCAAACGTTATCCGGCACCATTTTAGCGGGCATTTTAGGATTTTTCGTGTTGGAAAAATTGTTGATTTGGCGACATTGTCACTCTGGCGAATGTGAAGCGCACGGCGATAATGAACATCAGCATCCTGAACACGCGCACAATCACGGGCATTCGCATGGACACAGCGCAAAAACGGCGGGCGCATTTATTATTTTGGGTGACAGCATTCACAATTTTGTCGATGGCGTGTTGATTGGCGCGGCATTTTTGATGGATGTTCAGTTGGGCATTGTCACGAGTTTAGCGGTGGCGACGCACGAAATTCCGCAAGAAGTCGGCGATTTTGCGATTTTGCTGCAAAGCGGTTATTCACAGCGCAAAGCTCTTTTTTATAACGTATTGGCGAGTTTAACGACGGTCATTGGTGGCGTGTTGGCGTATTTTAGTTTGGATTCGCTGCACGATAAATTACCGTATTTTCTGGCGTTAGCCGCGTCGAGTTTTATTTATATTGCCGTCGCCGATTTGATTCCGTCTTTGCATAAAAAAACGGATATGAAAACGTCACTGCAACAAATTGTGTTAATTGGTGCCGGTGTCGCATTGATTTGCACGATGCACAATATCGCCCACCATTTTGAAATATAATTGGTGCAAAACAACCACGCCGGTTTTATTCCCCCGTTTTTACCCACTTCAAAATCACCGCATCGTTTTTAAAAACCGCTATCGTTCAAGGCATTATCGCCAATTGAAACGCTTGGCACGTTAATCGCAATACTCAAAATAACTTTTTATTTTTTTGTAAGTGCAACGAGGTTTTTATGAATGATGCCACCACAGCATCTTTGCCAGCGACTGGTTTAGCCGGTTTAAAAGCGCATTGGCGCAACGATTTACTTTCTGGTTTTTTAGTCTTTTTAATCGCCCTGCCATTGTGTTTAGGTATTTCAATGGCTTCCGGTTTTCCACCTTCTGCGGGAATTATTACGGCGATTATTGGCGGCATGGTCGTTTCTCGCGGTAACGGTTCTTTCATCACCATTAACGGTCCCGCCGCTGGTTTAATCGTTGTCGTTTATGATGCCGTGCAAAGTTTGGGCGAAGGCGATGCGATGTTAGGTTATCGTTATGCGCTCGCAGCAATCGTCGTGGCGAGTGTCATTCAAATTTTCATGGGCGTATTCAAAGCGGGGCGATTAAGCTCTTTTTTCCCTGCATCCGTCGTTCACGGAATGCTTGCCGCGATTGGCATTATCATCATGGCGAAACAAATTCACGTCATGTTGGGTGTCACGCCTGAAAAAGGCAGTCTCATTTCTACCATCGCGCAAATCCCCGAAAGTTTTGCCAATTTAAATTTAGAAATTGCGATTATTGGTTTTACAGGGCTGGCGATTTTGGTTATTTGGTCGTTGTTAAAAGATGGCGTTTTGAAAATGATTCCTGCGCCGCTGATTGTGGTTTTAGTTGGCATGAGCTTGGGGCATTATTTTGAATTGGAACATCAACATATTTACCTTTTATTACCTGACGGTAACTACACACATACACACACCGATTCGTTAGAAGTCGGGCCTAAATTTTTAGTCGCTATTTCTGAAAATTTTATGTCGGGTTTTTACTTCCCTGATTTTGGTAAATTTTTCACCTTGGAATTTTGGGAAGCCGTTGTGGCGATTGCCTTGGTAGGCAGTTTAGAAAGTTTGTTGAGCGCGATGGCGGTGGATAAATTAGACCCGTACAAACGTCATTCCAATTTGAACAAAGATTTAACCGCTGTCGGCGTGGGCAATTTAATCGCCGGTTCAATCGGTGGTTTGCCGATGATTGCAGAAATCGTGCGGAGTTCAGCGAACGTGAACAATGGTGCAAAAACCCAATGGGCGAACTTTTTTCACGGCACATTTTTATTAGTATTCGTGGTTTTCTTCCCGCATTTAATTCATAGCATTCCGTTAGCGGCACTTGCGTCGTTATTGGTTTTCACGGGTTTTAGATTAGCTTCACCGCGTGAATTTGCTCACGTTATGGGCATCGGAAAAGAACAATTGTTTATTTTTGTGGCAACGATTATCAGCGTGATTGCGACCGATTTATTGATTGGTGTTGCCATTGGAATTTTGGTCAAACTTGCGATTCATTTAATGCACGGTGCGAAACTTAACAATTTATTCAAAATCCATTTCACTCAAAAAGTTCAAGCGGACGGTTCAATTTTAGTTCATATTCAAGGCGCGGCAGTTTTCTCAAATTTCATGGCGTTAAAAGAAGCGTTGGCGCAAATTGAACACGGAAAAACGCTGATTTTTGACAAAAGCGCAGTGACGTTAATCGATCACACGGTGATGGAATTTTTCCACGAATTTCAACATGACTACGAAGCACAAGGTGGACATTGTGAATTTCAAGGTTTAGATGCACACGAATCGTTTTCAGATCATCCGTTGGCGGCACGTCGGATTAAATCGTAATTTCATAATCAATTGGGGAAACCAATGATTTTATTTTTAGCTTACAGCGCGGTTTTATTGAGTTTCGCGTCGGGTGGCGTGGCAATCGCACATTTGCAATTTCCAAACGTGCAAAAAAAATTGGTGTTTTGGTTGTTAGGCGCATCGGGTTTGATGGCGATTTTCGCTGGGTTGGGCGAATTGATTTATCCGGAAATTCGCCTCGATACGCTCAATTTAGGTTTACCGTGGCTGCCGTGGCACGTTCATTTCGATAGTTTGTCGGCGTTCTTTTTTCTGATTATTGGCATTGCGGTGTTTGCGGTCAGTCTTTACGCGCCCCATTACACGCACCACGAACAAAAAGACGCTCAAGGTTTTGCGGTGTTGAGTTTGTTCACGGGTTTATTTGTCGCAGGCATGATGCTGGTGTTGCTGGCTGACGATGCCTTTATGTTCATGATTGCGTGGGAATTGATGTCCGTCGCGAGTTATTTTCTGGTTGCCTTTCAACATGAAAATCCTGCCAATCGTCGCGCCGCCTTTTTGTATTTGTTAATGGCAGAAGTCGGCGCGTTGCTGATTATTTTGGCATTCGGCGTGGTGGCGAGTTTTGCCGACGGTTTTACCTTCGATGCGTTACGCGCTTCGACGATTCCAACGACGTGGATGAGCATTGCGTTTGTGTTGGCGTTGATGGGTTTTGGCATGAAAGCGGGTTTAGTGCCGATTCACGTTTGGTTGCCGGAAGCACATCCTGTCGCGCCGTCGCACATTTCAGCGTTAATGAGTGGCGTAATGTTGAAAGTCGCGTTGTACGGGCTGATTCGGTTTTGTTTCGATTTATTGCCCGAAGTGCATTGGCAATGGGGCGTGGTGTTGTTGATTGTCGGCACAGTTTCAGCGTTGAGCGGGATTTTATACGCCATGATGCAACAAAATTTGAAACGTTTATTGGCTTACAGTTCGGTTGAAAATATCGGCATTATCGTCATGGTGCTAGGTTTGAGTATGATTTTTCTCGCCAATCATCAGAACGAATTAGCGGCTTTAGCCTTACTCGCCGCCTTGTTTCACGCTTTCAATCACGCGCTATTTAAAAATTTACTCTTTTTGGGCGCGGGCATGATTCACCATCAAACGCACGAATTGAACATTGATATGTTGGGCGGCTTAATCAAAAGAATGCCGAAAACAAGCATGATTTTTTTAATCGGCTGCATGAGTATTTCATCGTTGCCCTTGTTCAATGGTTTTGTGTCGGAATGGCTGGCATTTCAAACGGCGTTGCAAGTTGATGTGTTAGATAACGCCGTGTTACGCAGTCTAATTCCTGTTTCTGCGGCAGCGTTGGCATTGACCGCCGCACTCGCCGCAGCGTGTTTTGTAAAAGTTTTTGGTTTGATTTTTTTGGGCGTTCCACGTTCGCGTCATGCCGAAAAAGCCAAAGAAATTCAAGATAAAGGCATGCTCGCCGCACCTGCGATGTTGGCATTTTTATGTTTTTTATTCGGAATTTTCCCCAGTTCGATTTTGCATTTAATCGACAACGTGACCGAACAATTACTCGGCTCAACGCAACCTACAAAAGACGTATTGTCATTTTTATCGATCGCGCCTGTTTCACCGGAACAAGCATCGTACACCGCACCATTGATTTTAATCGGTGCGTTGGTGGCGGCGGGGGTGAGTTTTTGGTTATTGACTAGAAATTCGGAAACCACCATGCGAATTGCGCCGACCTGGGATTGTGGTTTTGGTGGCTTAACGCCCAGAATGCAATACACCTCCAGCGCATTCACCATGCCGTTGCGGCGCATTTTTGCCCCCGCATTTTTGATTGATGAAAAAGTCGAAAAAACCATGCGTGACGATACGAAACTCAACGTCGGCGAAGTTCGTTATACGCTGCACATTCAAGACCACAGCTGGGTTCGCGTTTATCAGCCGATTGAACGCGGCGTGAATCGTGTCGCCAAACAAGTTGGGCGCATTCAAACCGGCAACATTCGGACGTATCTCGGTTATTCGTTAGCAACGTTAATTCTTCTTTTATGGGTGGTGAGTTTATGAGCTGGTTAATCGCTATTTTACAAACCGCGTTATTTGTCGCGCTTGCGCCGTTGTTGGCGGGTTTCATGAAATTCTGCAAATGCCGATTACAAAATCGACGCGCTCCGTCGTTGTTGCAACCGTATCGGGATTTGCTCAAATTAACCCGCAAACAACCCGTGATTTCTGAAGATGCGTCGTGGTTATTTTGTGCCACGCCCTACATTGTTTTCACCGCCATGATTTTAGCGGCTTCGGTGGTGCCGTTTATCGCCGTCGATTTGCCAACTTCCGCCGAAGCCGACGTAATTGTGTTGGTGGGATTTTTCGCTTTTGCCCGATTCTTTTTAGCGTTGGCGGGATTGGATATTGGCACCGCGTTTGGCGGCATGGGTTCATCGCGCGAAATGACGATTTCGTCACTCGCCGAACCTGCAATGTTGATGGCTGTTTTTACCATCACGATGACCGCTTCAACAACCAATTTGTCGGGCGCAATCGAACACGTTTTAAATGAAGGCGTGGTTTTGCGTCCGTCATTTGTGTTTGCGTTATTCGCGTTGTTATTGGTCGCCGTGGCAGAAACCGGGCGCATTCCCGTTGATAATCCGACCACGCATTTAGAATTAACCATGATTCATGAAGCGATGATTTTAGAATACAGCGGGCGGCATTTAGCGTTAATCGAATGGGCAAGCCAATTGAAATTCATGCTTTACGGCGTGTTAATTTCAAACATCTTTTTTCCGTGGGGCATCGCTGAGAATTTTGGTTTATCGGCATTAAGTTATGGCTTATTGGTGATTAGCGGCAAACTTATTTTACTGTGCGTCTTTTTAGGAATCGCTGAAACCGCTGTCGCCAAAATGCGTTTATTTCGCGTGCAAGAATATCTCGGTTTCGCGTATTTATTGGGCTTGTTAGGAATGTTAAGCCACATCATTTTGGAGTCCACACGATGAACATTGAATCTCAAGATTTATACACGCAGGCGATTTTGTCGATGTCGGCATTAGTCGGTTTGACTTCGTTTTTGATGCTCGGACAAGGGCGATTATTACGGCTGATTTTTGTGTTTGCGGTGCAAGGATTGTTGCTGACGTTGACCACTTCGATGGCGGCATTCAGTTTGGATAATCCACATTTGTACATTTCCGCCGTGTTGACGTTCGCGTTAAAAGTGGTTTTTATTCCGTGGATGTTGCGAAAAGAAGTGTTGACCATGAACATGCAGCGTGATGTAGAAGCGTTGAAAAATAATACGGCGTTGATGTTGGGCGGCGCGAGTTTGATGGTGTTTAGTTATTACGTTTTGCAGCCAATTATTCACACGTCGTCGATGATTATGTTGAATGCGATTGCCGTGAGTTTGTCGGTGGTTTTGTTGGGATTGTTGCTGATGATTTCACACCGTCAAGCCGTCGCGCACGTTGTTGGTTTTATGTCGATTGAAAACGGCTTATTTTTCGCGGCGATTGTCGCCACAAACGGAATGCCAATGGTGGTTGAATTGGGCGTGGCATTTGACGTGTTAGTTGCCGCTGTTTTATTCGGCATTTTCTTTTTACACATTCGCACCAGCATTGATTCGCTCGATGTCGATATGATGAACAAATTACACGAAGTCGATAGCCGATAGAAAATAAAATAAAACGCCCGTTTTTCAACAAAACGGGCGGTTGTTAAAAGCAAATTTCTGTTGCCGCTGAAACCAATTCTTCAATGAAATGCTGCCCATAAAGCGGCAAATAATTGTTTTTCAAATAGGCGATTTTGGTTTCAGAACACGGGATTAAATGCGATAAATCACGCGCCACTAAATCCGCATCAAGCGTTTTATCGTAAGCCATTCCTGCAATAATTCCCACGCCTAAACCCAATCGAACGTAGGTTTTAATCACATCCGTATCTGCTGCCGACAAAATAATATCGAATTCACTCGCCGAATTTTTAAACGCCGCTTCGATATTTGACCGACCGGTAAAACCAAAACTGTAGGTCAAAATTGGAAATGCTGCTAAACGTTCCAGCGAAATATCGCCTTCTGCGAGCGGATGATTTTTTGGCACAATCCCCGCGTGATGCCATTCGTAGCAAGGCTTTACGGCCAAGTAAGAATCATCGGCGACCTTTTCAGTGCAAATTGCAATATCGGCTTTGCCCGTATGTAATTTGTTAATCAATTGTTCAGGCGACGCTTCATCCATGTAAATTCGTACACCTGGATATTTTTGCCGAAAACGCACAATCGGTTTCGGCAAAAAATACTTCGCTTGCGTGTGTGTCGTTGCAATATGTAAAACGCCATGATTGCTATCAAGGAAGTCTGCCGCTAACGTTTGAATGTTATTTTTAGCTTGGTTAATCGCATCGACTTCCAACATAATTCGCAAACCGAGCGGAGTCATCGCAATCAATTTTTTGCCACGTCGCTCAAATAACGGCGAACCGACTTCGGCTTCAAATAATTGCAATTGCCGACTGACTGCCGATTGCACAATGTGCATTTTATCGGCGGCTTGCGACAAACTAAAATTCGTTTCCTGCAAAATTCGCAAGAGTTCGATTTGACTTAAATTCATGTTAATTAAACCAATGGGCGTGACGAATTTTTAAATCTACTTTGTCGCCGCGATTAAGTTGCAAGCGTTTAAATTGTTCATTCGGCATTTCGACATAAACCAATTTTGGTTTTCCGTTGGGTAAATTTTTCGTCAATTCAATCCGAATTAACGCGCCTAAATGTTGCCAATCTTTCAGCGTCACGGGCGTGTCATTGTTTGCGGCTTTGGTAATTTCAATATCGTGCGGACGAACGTGAGCGATTTTACTTTTTGGTGAAATCGGCAAACCAATGTGCTTAAACCAATCGACGGTGTGATGTTCGAGCGTAAATTCATTGGTTTGCCCAATAAATTTCGACACAAATTCATTGGCAGGATGGTCATAAATTTCGGCGGGCGAACCTTGTTGCTCGATTCTGCCTTTATTCAAAACCACGACTTGGCTGGCGACTTCCATCGCTTCTTCTTGGTCGTGCGTCACGAAAATACTGGTGACGTTTAATTCGTGATGCAAAGTGCGTAACCATTGGCGCAAATCTTTTCGCACGCTGGCATCCAACGCGCCAAACGGCTCGTCCAACAATAACACCGATGGTTCAACGGCTAACGCCCGAGCCAAGGCAATCCGTTGACGTTGACCACCCGAAAGTTGATCAGGAAAACGATTGTGTAACCAATCAAGTTGCACCAATTCCAAAAGCGCGTGAGTTTTTTTAGAAATTTCAGCTTCACTCGGACGTACTTTTTTATCTTTCACACGCATGCCAAACGCGACGTTATCGAAAACCGTCATGTGCCGAAATAGCGCGTAATGTTGAAACACAAAACCAATGCCGCGTTGGCTAACGTGCAAATCGGTTTTGTCGTCACCATTCAAGAAAATTTTGCCTTTGTCGGCTTGTTCTAATCCCGCGATAATCCGTAACAGCGTGGTTTTACCGCAACCCGAAGGTCCTAACAGCGCGACTAATTCACCTTCTGGAATTTCTAAATCAATGTCGTACAACGCGGCAAATTGTCCAAAGTTTTTGCTAATGTTTGACAGTAAAATGCTCATAATTGTTCATCGCTCAAAAAATCAATTGTTACTTTAATGATAAAGGACATTTGAAAAGAAATAAAACGATGTTATTCGATAACGGTATCTAAAAATTAGATTTTAAAATGAGTTACGTCACTTAAAAATGTGTCCTGAAAATTATAGCGTAATCACATTAGCCATGATTTTCAGTTGTAAAAAATTTACGTTTTGGCGGTTTTTGTTTCTAAAATTTTAGAAAAATTAGTTCAAACGCAATGGCTTTGATTTTGGATAGTTTGCTCAATTTTAGTTTATTTTAAATTTATTACGTTTTATTATGGGCGTCGAATTAGTCCTAAATCGGTTCACTAAATTAAATGCAAACACTTATTAGTTTCTTTGGTGTTAACAGTTTCATCCCGCATGGTGTCTGTTTAAGCTGGAATCCAGTTTTACTGTGGTTAAACATTATCTCGGATGCGTTAATAGCACTGTCTTATTATTCTCTACCAATAAGCATTCTGTACTTTATTAAAAAGCGTGGAAAAATACCTTATGCGTGGTTTCTTACCATTTGTGCATTATTTATTATCGCGTGTGGCACAACCCATTTAATGCACATTATTCTAATTTGGATTCCGCTATATTGGCTTGACGGTTATCTAAAAGCACTCACGGCAATCATTTCAGTTACTACTGCTGTAGCGGCATTGTGGGTTGTTCCATTTGCTTTGCGCTTGCCTGCTATTGAACAACTACTGTCAACAATACATGAACGTGATATTGCCAATGCCGAATTGGCGTTTCAAAATGCAGAAAAAGCAAAACGAGCGGACGAACTCGAAATTGCGAACGTCGAATTGGCGTTTCAAAATGCAGAAAAAGAAAAACGAGCGGACGAACTGGATGATTTTTACACTAAAAACAAATTGTTACAGAACCAAGTGAATCACATGCAAAAGCTGGAAAGCATTGGACGATTGACTTCAGGAATTGCTCACGATTTTAATAATATCTTGATGTGTATAATGGGTTACAACGAAATAAATAAAATGGATAGTGAGGATGTTGAGAATGAATCATTGAGGAAAAATATTGAAAATAACGCCAAACAAATCGATTTAGCGGGCAAACGAGCGGCGGTGTTAATCGACAAAATGCTGACGTATTGTCGCCAAGAAAATGATGGTATTAAAAAAATAAACGTGCAACCTACGCAAACAGTAATTAACGAGGCGTTAGAGTTGTTACGTCCTGCGTTAACCAATCGAATCAAATTTGAAACCGTGTTCGAGTGTGACGAAATTATTTTCATAGACATGATTGATTTTCACCAAATCTTAACGAATTTAGCCGTCAATGCGCGTGATGCGATGAAAGAATGCGGCGGCGTTATTACTGTTTCGTTAAAAAATGTGACTAATATGAAAACCTATTGTGTTGCGTGCGCGTCCGTTATTGAAGGCGATTTGATTCAATTAAGTATGGCGGATAACGGTACTGGCATTGAACCGAAGATTATGAGTCGTCTTTTCGATCCGTTTTTCACTACCAAACCACAAGGCGAAGGTACCGGATTAGGCTTATCGTCTGTGAGTGGTTTAGTGCATCAAGCAGGTGGGCATATTTTGGTTAAATCGAATCAAAGTAAATTGAATCACAGTACGGAGTTTAAATTATTATTTCCTATTAACCCGTTGGAGTGATTCAGCGGGTTTGTTGCTTGAAAATTGATTATCAAAAAAGTGGGTGGTTTGTTTTTAAACAGTGGCTTGATTGGTTCGTTGTTTCCATTCCAAAAGCGTTTTCAAAATCAACGTCACAATCGCTAATCCCGCCAAAATCGACGCGCCCGCAAAGGCTGAAACCGTATCGTATTCGTTGTAACTGACTTCGACATGAAGTGGCAAGGTGTTGGTCATGCCGCGAATGTGTCCCGAAACCACGGACACCGCGCCAAATTCACCCATTGCGCGGGCATTACATAACAAAACGCCGTACAACAACGCCCATTTTATATTCGGTAACGTAATCAGAAAAAATGTTTTCCAACCGCTTGCGCCCAATGACAACGCGGCTTCCTCTTCTTCGCTGCCCATTTCTTGCATCAACGGAATCAATTGCCGCGCCACAAAAGGAAAGGTAATAAACAACGTCGCCAACACAATGCCAGGGACTGCGAAAATAATTTTAATATCGTGTTCCACAAACCAACTTCCGAACCAACCTTGTGCGCCAAACATCAACACAAAAATCAAGCCTGAAATCACGGGCGAAACGGAAAACGGTAAATCAATCAGCGTAATCAACAAATCTTTTCCGCGAAATTCAAAACGCGTAATTGCCCACGCCGCCGCGACACCAAAAACGGTATTCAATGGTACGGTAATTAACGCCGTCAATAACGTTAAACGCATGGCGGCTTGCATATCGGGTTGGCTCAACGCTGAAAAATACGCGCCAAATCCTTTTGAAAACGCTTGAATAATCACCAAAACCAATGGCACGCATAAAAATAAAACCACAAATCCCAGCGCAATCGTAATTAAACTCCAGCGCACCCAATTTGCGTCGTCTAAAGTCGATTGATGAACCCGTGTCGAAATAGCTGCACTCATAATAATTCCTAAAGTTGTCCTGAACGTTTGCGAACCCAATGTTGCAGCAGGTTAATCATCAACAACAGCAAAAACGAAATCACCAACATTGTGAGCGCAATCGCCGTCGCGCCAGGCATATCGTATTGTTCCAATTTCGTGATAATTAACAATGGCACAATTTCGGAAACGTAAGGCAAATTGCCTGCGATAAAAATAACCGAACCGTATTCGCCCACGCCGCGTGCAAATGACAACGCAAAACCCGTTAATAACGCGGGAAAAATGTTGGGGAAAATGATTTTGGTGAAAACTTGCCAGCGCGACGCGCCTAAACTTGAAGCCGCTTCTTCCATGCGCGAATCAAATTCTTGCAACACAGGTTCAACCGTTCGCACCACAAACGGAATGCTGATAAAAATAAGTGCAACCACAATGCCAGCCGGTTTGAAACCAATTTGCAAATCGAAATTTTGTTTGAGAAATTTGCCCAAAAAACCGCTTGGTTGAAAAATGGTTGCCAGTACAATGCCTGCAACGGCGGTCGGTAGCGCAAACGGCAAATCAATAATCGCGTGAAAAAAGCGTTTGCCCGCAAAAGAATAGCGTGTCAAAACCCACGCTACGATAAAGCCAAAAAAACTAGCAATCACTGCCGCACCCAAAGCGGTGGTGAAACTGACCCGAAACGCCGCCACCACACGTTTATGCGTAATGATGTTTACATAATCGTCGAAATTTAATTCAAAACTTTTGAAAACCAACGTACTGAGCGGAATCAACACCACCAAACTTAAATAAAACACCGTAAAACTAACTGTTGGGCGAAACCCTGGCATGATGCGACTTTGGCTCATGATTTTTTTGCCTTGTGTTTGTTGCGTTAATTAGAATGGTAAAGAAATTTTTCGGAGAAATAAAACGATGATATTCGATAGCGGTATCGAAAAATTAGATTTTGAAATCGCCGATTGATTTAATCGTTGCATTAAAACAATCGATGAAATCTATTTTTTCGATATTCATATCTAAAAATACCATTTTCAAAAGCGGCTGACTTTTTTTAATATTGTTGCATAAAAACAAAAACATGTTGTATAAGTTGCAAAAATCAAAAATATTATTGGGGGTTCACAATTATGAAAAATTTTAAACTAACGCTCTTGTCTAGCGCGATTTATGTGGCGTTACTAAGTGTGCCGAATGTTCAAGCGGCAAATCACGCGGAATTAACCAAAACCGAAGCCTTGGAACGGCGCATTCGTGACTTAGAAAGTCGTTTGGAAAAACTAGATGCAGCAACGACGTTGAAGCAACCTGTCGCTAATACGGTTCAGGCGGCACCAGAAATCAAAAAATTATCCAACGACGTGCATTTGTTACAACGAAAACTAGAAGTTCAGGAAGAAGTTGTCGATGCTAATGCGAAAAAAGCCCCGATTCTTGAAGCAGGCGAAGGGGGTTTTAAAATTTCTTCGGCGGACAAAAAACATCAAGTCCGAATTCGTGGCGCGGTGCAAGCAGATAATCGTACCTATTCCGAAGACAGCAGCGGTTTAACCGATAGTTTTGATTTAAAACAAGCGCGGGTGTGGCTTGAAGGTTATGTATTCAAAGATATAGCGTTCAAAATTATGCCCGATTTTGCCGCCAGCGGAAATATTTTGCCGGACGCTTATTTGGATTATGCGTATCATCCCGCTGCTAGTTTATTGGTCGGTAAATTCAAACCCGCGTTAAGTTTGGAACGCTTACAAGGCGATTCGGACGGCACATTTTTAGAACGGGCTTTTCCGACCTATTTAGCCAGCAATCGGGACGTTGGTGTGCAGTTACACGGTGCATTTGATTTAACGGGACACACAGCTGAAAAAGTGGTGGGCCCCATTGATACGAAAAACCAACTGACTTATCAATTCGGCGTATTTAATGGCGCGGGCGATGATGGCAGTGCCAATAATAATGCGAAAGATACCGACGACAATAAAGAATTTGTCGGTCGTGTCTTTGCACATCCGTTTCAACACACAGGTTATTCTTGGTTAGAAGGTTTCGGATTAGGTGTGGCAGGAAGTTACGCAAAACCAACCAGTGCAAATCAACCGCTCAAGCAATTACAAACGCCGATTGGACGAAATCCTTATTTGGATTACACCAAAACATTAACCGCTGGAAGTATCGTGTTTGCGAACGGTGAAAGCACTCGTGTTTATCCGCAAGCCTATTGGTATTCAGGACCTTTTGGCGCAATGGCGGAATATGTGGTTTCAACACAGCATCTATCAAACAATGTGAAAACTATCAAACAAACAAATACCGCGTGGCAAGTTTTGGGTTCGTATGTTGTAACAGGTGAAGATAATAGCTTCGGCGGTATTAAACCGATTACTCCATTCAGTCCATTAGATGGAAAATGGGGGGCGTTACAACTGGCAGCGCGTTACAGTCAACTGGACGTTGATAACGATACGTTCGAGTTTATTGATTCCAATAAATCAGCAAATCAAGCCCGCGCGTGGACAGTTGGCGCAAACTGGTATCTCAATAATAACGCTCTGATTCGTGCCGATTATGAGCAAGTATCGTTTGATGGTGGTGCGGCAAAAGGCGGCAGTCGTCCGACTGAACAAGTGTTCGCCACCCGCTTTCAATTATCGTTTTAATCGTTTTATCTGAAGGAATTTGAATCGTGAAAAATTTTAAACAGTTAGTTTTATCAGCGGCATTAACGATTGCCGCTTTATCAAATGTAAATGCAGCAGATGTGAATTTGCTGAATGTGTCTTATGACCCGACGCGCGAATTGTACAAAGAATATAACGAGGCGTTTGCAAAATACTGGAAAGCTAAAACAGGCGATAATGTTACGGTGAATCAATCACACGGTGGCGGCGGCAAACAAACTCGTGCGGTTTTAGAAGGTTTGGAAGCAGATGTGGTGACGCTTGCCGTGGGTTACGATGTGGATCAACTGTATCAACAACGCAAATTGATTCCGGAAAATTGGCAGACGCTTTTGCCACACAATAGTTCGCCGTACACCTCGACAATTGTATTTTTAGTACGAAAAGGCAATCCGCTCGGCATTAAAGATTGGAACGATTTAATCAAACCAAACGTCAGTATTGTTACGCCGAACCCTAAAACATCGGGCGGCGCACGTTGGAATTATTTGGGTGCGTGGGCGTATGCGTTGAAACATAACAATAATGACGAAGCGGCAGCAAAAGCCTTTGTCACAAAATTATTTAAAAATGCAGCGGTTTTAGACACCGGCGCACGCGGTTCAACCACGACATTTGCCGAACGTGAAATTGGTGACGTGTTGATTACTTGGGAAAACGAGGCATTTTTGGTGTTAAAACAATTTGGTGCAGATAAATATCAAATTGTCGCGCCCTCTTTGAGTATTTTGACCGAGCCACCCGTCGCCGTAGTTGAAGATGTGGCGCGAAAACACGGCACAACTGAAGTGGCCACCGAATACTTAACGCATTTGTATAGCAAAGAAGGGCAAGAAATTGTCGCTAAAAACTTCTACCGCCCGACTGACCCTGAAGTTGCCGCGAAATACGCCAAACAATTTCCAAAAATTGAATTAGTGACGATTGATAAAGATTTCGGTGGTTGGAATGCGACACAGAAAAAGCACTTTTCGGACGACGGCATTTTTGATCAAATCGTTGCAGCCGGTAAATAATTACAGATTTTCTCATTGCGCCATTCCTAAGCCTCTCAGCTCAACAATCGCCTATTTTTAAACGATTGTTGAGCTTTTTTTTGCGCGTTTATTTTTTTGTCCAACGAGGCAACCACATTTGTGCAAAACAGGTAGCAAACATCACCATCGCGGCGACGCTATAACCAAAGCCGCCAATCATGGTGAACCATGCACAAGCGGGATAAAATTTAGTCAGCCACCAAGAAGCAACATCCAACACTAAAAACGCAAACGGCGTTGAAATTATAATCAATTTCCAAAATTGATTAAATTCCGCCATGCCGAAAATCCAGCCAACAAACAGAAAAATAAAACTAATTCCAAATAAGTGAATGTGAGAAACGCGCGTCAGTGAAGCAACGCTCGCACCGTGATCGGTTTCTGCTAAACTTCTAGCAACGTCGAGTTTTGCCACTTGGGGCAATCCTGATTCCTCGTCATGACAAGAAGCGCAATTTTTTTCAAATAAAGGTCCTACTTTTTCCCATTCAGCCGCAGATGCACCATCGCGCACCCATTGAATCATGGTGAATTTCACATCATCGCCCGCTTTCGCTTTCATTTTACCCGTGAGAGCTGATTCCAATTTAGAACCTGACCGATTACCGTAATAACTGTAGACAATATCGTTCATGGATAAACCAGGTTTGCCATCTGCCATGCCGTGAGTCAGCATAATTTGCGCTCCCGCCATCATCAAACCCAAACCAATTACCAACAAAAAACTGGTAAACAATACGCGGTAGGTCAACGACAATTTCCCCAGCGTTACATCATCTCTCGCTTCAATCATAGTTGTGCCTCAAAAATTGTACATATAAGACAACCCTACCGCATGGATAGAATAAGTCGGTGATTGTTCAGACGTTGGTACCACGCCTTGTGGCGTACCCGCTGGCTGCATTCCAGTGTAAATATAATCACTGCTAAACAAATGCTGATACATATAAGTCAAATGAATCGCAGAAGGTTTGTTGATAATATATTTCGCATCTAATTTAAATTGGAATGTTTGCGTTTTAACCGTTGGCATATCAGCGGCACGAGTGTAGTAATATGCAGGCTGCCCCGTTACTTGTGTATAACTTCCGCCATCCACACCAATCAGTGTTCGAGCAAAACTATAAACAAAATCACCGTTCATATCTAATTTACCGCCGAAAAATCCTTTGTGTTTTACGCCCAAACCCACCGTGTCGATGTTGTCGTTCATATTCGTAAACCAATTACGGCAAGGATCCGTTTTCGCGCTATTGTTCATCGCTTGAACAGTAGGAACACAGCCACCAGAAAGCGTTGCAGGAGTCGCTACGCCACCAATGCTAGCGGTGCTGGAATTGGAATTTGCACCGTAGGACATTCCTGCTGTTTTAGAAAGAATATTTTGGTAAGAATAAAATACTTGAACACTGGTATCTTCATCAAAGTTGTAATTCGTATCAAAATTCGTTCCCCAATTTCTCGAAGACTGTAGCCCAGAACTCGAATCAGGATATTCGTCGTAACGGAAATCACTGCCCACGCCCAACGACAATTTGTTATTCACTTGATAATCTAAATACGAATGCACTTTTTGGCGTTCACGGTTTGAGGTATTGAATCGCCCAAGACCATTCATATCCATTGAATTGTTAGCCATGTTACCGCCAACAGAAGTGGCAGGATTATTATTAGGAAACAAAGCCGTTGGCGTATTAGCATAAGGCGAAAACGCACCCCACGCAGGTAATCCTGATTGGGTAATTAGATTATAAAGTGCCATGTTGCCAGCCGTAGCGGGATACGATGCCCACGCTGCGTTATCTTGATTGTAATTATCGGCGGTACGGTGCGAATAAGCGTAGCCGAGTTTGCCGTTGAATTTGTCCAGAAAACTGCCGCGATAATCAATTTTCCCTGTATTTTCAAGCGTGGTGCCGGTGTCTACACAAGAAATCCAAGTGCCGTTACACCAGCGATCAATGTTTTGGATTTCGTAGCCCGCCTTTAACCAATGACCTTTCGCGAACGAATAATTGGCATCTAAATTACCTTGATTGATGCGCTTGCTGTACGGCGTATTGCTACGATAATTAGTCGGTGAAGTTCCAGCGGGAATGACACTATCGACATCAGCGAAGTTGTACAAATTGATGGGCGTATTATTATCGCGTTCGTCGAATTTATAAGACGACGCTAAATTTAAATCACTATTTACCTTGTGCGTTAATTTCAAATTCACCGCTTTGGTTTCGACATCGCCATTCAGATTTGACGTTGGCAATACGCCGCCACCATCGACGGCGGTGTTGTAAGGTAAAAACGATTGAGTTTGCCAGTTTCGCGCATACGAACCGTTGGCAACCAGCTTCGTATCGGAACTGAAATTATATCCGCCGGTCAAATTAAACTGATGAAATTGGTTATCGGGTGCGCTGCTGATACGTCCAAAATTCGGTTGACCAGCGGTAAAAAACGGATTTTGAAACGAAACGCCGTTAATGTCGTTATGAAATAACGAGCCATAATACGCAAATTGACCAAACCCTTTCTCGCCGGTGTATTTCATGCTGGCGTTAATTTGGTCGGTCGATTGAGAAATGGGATTCGGTAAAATAATCGAACGTGCCGCGACAATGGGCGCACCCAGAGTTTGTAAACCATTTTTATCTTCATGGCGCGTGCTAGCTTGCGCTTCCCATTCGGGTGTTAAAAAATAACTAAAACCGCCATCAATTTTTTTGCGTGTCGTTTCCATGTTCACGGTGTGAAAATCAGGCAAATCACTTAACGGCAAGGTTCGCATATTATTAGCCGTTTTAGGAGACAACCAATCATTTGGCAAGGCTAAATTTGCGCCACCAGAACCTAAATAAGGCGTTTGATAACTATCGTTGCGATTCACCTGCAATTCGTCGTAACCAAAATTGAGTTTGTAGTTGCCTTGATTCTTATATTCGCCGGTAAAACTGCGTGTGTCTAACCCAATGTTTTTGCCGGTAACTTGCCAGCGAGTCGCGTCGTCACTGTCGTAAGCTCCACCACCACGAATATCGAAATTACCAATGCCGTACGCGCCACTGTCATTCAAGCCATTGTATTGACCGAATTTCCATGACGTATCCGTCACACCTCCTACGCCCAATTCCACGGTACTTTTGGGTTTGGTCAATTCGGTTATTTCTGATTCTGTTTCTTTATCTGCCGCTACGGCAAATGAAGAAAAAATAGCACCCATTGTTAACGCGATTGTTTTGTACACAAAAAAACGAACGTGTTTGTTGTTCATAATATCGTCCTCCTAATTTTATCGATTAAATTTCGCACCAGCGGGATGATTAGAACCATGAATCATGGAATGACAACTCAAACAAGCACGCCCATTCGCTTGCGCTCGCGGATTTAAATTTCCCGCAGATTGATTACCGTTGACGGTTGTTACATCAGCACCGATTAAGTTGGCACCGCTATCAACTGCATTAGCGTGATCAGCGGTATGGCATTCTTGGCACAACCACGGAGCGCGTGTTTTCAATAATGGTGAGTTGTTAGAACCGTGCGGGGTGTGGCAATTGGTACAATCATCAAAAACGGGCGAATGTTCCCACAAAAATGGACCGCGTTTTTCGGCATGACAGGTGTAACACGTTTCATTAGTCGAATTTTTAATTAACAATTTTGGCCCAGTTGAACCGTGAGGATTATGGCAATCGGAACACGCTGTTTTTCCGGCTTGAATCGGGTGGGTAGAAAATAAATGCGATTCAGCGCGTTGACTTTTATGGCAAGTAAAACAAACGTCTGGTTGCGTTGTTTTTGCTAACACTTTGTCACGAGGCGTGTGAACAGTGTGACAAGAATTACACGCGACACCTTGGCTTTGATGTTGGCTGCCTGTCCAGTGCATACGCAAACCGCTTTCGTGGCACGAAATACACTGGCTATTTCTGGCTTCTGGTGGCGATGCGGGATACGTTTGTGATTTTTCAGCAAAGGTAACATCGGGACGCGGTCTTACTTTTTGTTGTGGGTCGCCTTTGATATGCGCGTCGCTTTCACCGTGACACGATTGGCACGACGGCGTGCGTGAGTCCGCTTTATTACCGTGAGCCGTTTGATAAATAGAAAGTATCGGTTTGTTTTCGGTTTCATCATGACAACGTGTACAAACAGCATCTCTGTCTATCGCTTGCGCCGGTTTAAGATTGGACTGTTTATCACTTGGCAACACATTCGCAGCGTAAGCTGGCGAAGTCATGAACCCGCATAACATAATAATCGTAATTAAAATTTTCATAAGCTGTAATTCCAACGGTTTAAAAGCCGCGCACAACACGCAACACAAAGCATCAATCAGTCTTTTTAGACATGAAAAATAATATTAAAGAGAAAGAATCCAATCAACTAAATTCTTGGTTTGTTTCGCGTCATCAGATTTCAAAATCGTATGAGCTTCTTCATGCCCATCAGGAAATTTCGCCATTTCTCCCGAACTCAAGTGATGCAAAATTTTTTCTTCGCCTTTCGGATCAGCTTTAAATTTTGCGGCAATTTTATTCCAGGCGGGTCCATCTTTATCTTTATCAACGCCGTGACATCTGAAACAGTTATTTTGTTTGGCTAAGGCTTTCGCGCCATCGACATCAACTTCTTCAGCGTTAACAGAAAAACAAAATACGGACACAGCCACCGTTAAAAAAGCATTTACTCTAAAATTTTTCATAAATTCACCTTGGTTAGTAAGCGTTAATAGTAGGACTATTTAATAGTTAGTTAAAAAACATGACATTTCTAATGGTATTTCAAATAACCGCATAATTGCAAGATAATTTCTTATCGAATTTACGCATAACACCATCGAATAATACCGTTTTTACTGGCTAAAAAAGGCGATTAAGCTAGCTTTTGTTTTTTCATTTTTATCGAAATAAAGACCACAGCGCGTATTTTGAAACGGTCATTAAACAATGTGGATTAACGACTAAAAATACGGTTATTGTATTGGCGATTACCAGTAATCATGTGCGCTTACAGCAATGCGTTAATTCGCGGAGTGAGTAATTATCGGCGACGCGGTGATCAAATTGCGTTGCATTTTGATCATTAAATGCACGCAAAATGCACGCAACGCCGAAAAGGTTTTTTGAGAAAGAGGAAATAGTAAAAAATCGTTTTTTTGAAGGTCATAAATGACTACATTTTGATATAAATTACTATGAATGATGTAAAAGAAAAACATACCTCAAAATGGGTGCAATCAACAACAAATTAGACCTTGTGTACCTCTCGACCACCCCATCAAAACCGCCACTGCGACGGTGAGTAAATCTCCCTCCGTGTTGGCGAAGTGACGCGGAACCTCGTCATTCCCACACAATTTATAGTCCTACAAGCCGTGCAAATACTACAAACCACCCAATAATTCGCTGAAGTAAGAATGCCTGTTTTTTTGTCAAAAAATTCTTATAAAAGTCTGTTTTTCTATATCAAATAATAAGTCTTCACTAAAAGAAGTAAATTTAGATGGCAATATGGTTATCCGTTTTGTTATAGATTCGTAGTGCTGTAGTAATCACAAAAAAAGGAAAATAAATGGTTCTTCCATTAACCGAATGTCTTGCAAAGACTTATGATGAAAAACAAAAAGGTCGCAACGTTTTAAATCATTGCCAAATCGTGGGCGAAGTGGCGCGTGAATTGATTGCTCGAATGCCAGATTGGTTAAAAAATGATTTGTTTCCTAGCGGTTCCGAACTTATCGCAGCGTGCCACGACATTGGCAAAGTCAGTCCAACGTTTCAAAAAAAAATTCATGATGCTTTAAATGAGCGGATTCCTGAGTTAAAAAATATCGATTCTAAATTAGAAAAAACGTGGGGCGGTCATGCAGGCGTGAGCCAAGCAACCGCAAAAAGACTGAAAGCAGGAAAATATATTCCCGAAATTTTGGGACAACATCATGGCTTTTCACCGAATTTGTCCGGGCTTAATGCCGAAGCGGAAGTATTCGGTGATGTCGCTTGGCAACAACGACGCGAAGAATTAGTGGCTGAACTTAAACGGCTGCTTGATTGTGAATTTCCCAAAGTAAACAGTGCCGAACACGCCCGTATTTTGGCAGGTTTAACCACCGTTTCAGATTGGATTGGTTCGTCGTCGTTATTTAATAATCCTGCTGACGATTGGCGACCCTTTATTCAACAAGCCTTAGACAATGCGGGCTTTGTGCAACCTCAAATCATCCCCGATTTAACGTTTTTCGATATTTTCAATTTTCATCCGCGCGATTATCAAACCACTTTTTTTCAGAATACCAATCAAGCTGGTGTTTATATTTTAGAAGCTCCCATGGGTTTAGGAAAAACTGAAGCCGCGTTGTATGCCGCGTATCAATTGCTTGTAACACAAAAAGCCACGGGTATTTATTTTGCGTTACCGACACAACTCACTTCCGACAAAATTCATCAGCGCGTGAATCAGTTTTTAGAAAAAATTATCCCAATTGATAGCCTTCATCGTGAAGCGTTATTGGCGCATGGAAACGCTTGGTTAAAACAAACCGAACTTGGCGTTGAAGGAAATCCAACTGGTTCATGGTTTGATGACCGAAAACGTAAATTACTTGCGCCATTCGCCGTTGGCACAATTGATCAAGCGTTAATGGCGGTGATGAATGTGCGGCATGGTTTTGTCAGAACCTTTGGACTGGCTGGAAAAGTAGTGATTTTAGACGAAGTGCATTCTTACGATGCTTACACGGGTGAATTGCTCGACGAATTAGTGAACGCCTTGCGCGAATTACATTGCACCGTAATTATTTTGAGTGCGACGTTAACAAAAGAGCGGCGCGGAAAATTACTCGCGCAAACGGTTCAAGAAAATAGTTATCCGCTGATTTCCGCCAATCCAAATAAGGGCGAACTCCACGAATTGACGGTCGAAGCGTTGCAGTCAAAAACTGTTGGAATCTATGGTTGCCAAAACGATGACGATGCAATCGATGAAGCGGTAAAACGTGCCGAAGACGGGCAACAAATTTTGTGGATTGAAAACACGGTTGCCGAAGCACAAGCCATTTTCACAAAATTATCTGCAATGGATTTACCGATTGAATGCGGTTTATTGCATTCGCGCTTTTTGAAAATTGACCGCGAAACAAACGAAAATTATTGGGTTGAATTGTACGGCAAAGACAATGCGATGGCGCGACAAGCGAAAGGACGCATCCTTGTTGGCACACAAGTTTTAGAGCAATCACTCGATATTGATGCGGATTTTTTAGTCAGTCGTTTCGCGCCAACCGATATGCTTTTGCAACGCATCGGACGATTATGGCGACATGAAAATCAACGCCCTAATTCGGCAAAACGTGAAGCGTGGCTTTTAGTTCCTGATTTGAATGCAGCGATTGAAAATTATGATTTGTTTGGTAAAAGCTCGAAAGTCTACGCGCCGTACGTTTTGTGCCGAAGTTTAGAAGTGTGGCATGAGTTGGAAAGTGTGATTTTACCGTCGCAAATCCGTGAATTGATTGAAGCGACTTATGTTGAACGGGTTGAGCAAGCCGAAATGCAACGTTACAAATCGAAATTGACGGAGCATTGCGCGAAACTGAAATCATTGGCGTTGTTTAGTATGTCCAAAGCTGGAACGACGCTGCCTGAAAGTTTTAGTACCCGTTACAGCGAACAAGATAGCGTTCAAGTTTTGCTTTTGCGTGATTATCAAACGGGGAACGAGGCAACCGAAATTACGTTTTTGAACGGTGAAAAAGTTGATTTACCGCGTGGCGTGAAAGCAAAAGACAAAAAATTGTGGCGCGAATTGGCGGCAACGTTGCTGAAAAATGTTGTTCACGTTGTTAGTTATAACGCGCCGCAAGCGGTTTCCACGAAGGAACTTTCTTGGTTAGAAGAGTTTATTTATTTGGGAAGTCGTAGCGATGAAAATAGTTTGTTGCGTGTAGCGATTGTGGATGAAAGTGGCGAAGTTCGAGGTTTGGCAGGGGGTACAGCATTGGACAATTATCAACTGAGTTACGATGAGCGTTTGGGTTATCGAATTAAAAATTTAACTTGAATGAACCTAATAGTTTGTTACAAAATATCCGCCCGCTTTTCAAAAAAGCGATTTCTCCACATACGTGGAGGTGTTTCTGAGACCTAGTCTTAAAATGAGGTAGTGTTTAAATCTTCCCCACACACGTGGGGGTGTCTTTAGAAGGTGGGTAATTATTACTCACCTTTTAAAATTTGTGTTGCTTTATGTTGGCACTTATTTGAGAATGCAAAGAATGAGACATACTCTTAAAAAATATTTAAACTAACCTAAA
>SERZ01000634.1_pt1 | contig 23093 bp, 25 predicted proteins | sample 3171461 | NCBI WGS metagenome assembly SERZ01 (sample SAMN06051861, study PRJNA518727) | freshwater metagenome | biome: subpolar coniferous forest; feature: holomictic lake; material: water; isolation source: holomictic Lake 227, 6 m depth | place: Canada: near Kenora, Ontario | collected... | reverse complement strand
AGCTCCAGAAAATTATGAGCATAGGTGTGCTCAAGTAATGTCTGGGCGAAGTTACCCCTCAGGGAGGCTAATGAGTCGGTGAACTTAAGCTTCTCAGGATCTATTCCGAACTTCTCAGGATAGGTGTTCCATGTTGCTGCTCTTGGACAGGTAAGCCCTAGCTTCAAGAGTGACCAACTCAGACGCAACTTACCATCTTTTTTCCGGGGCTTCATCACGAAAGAGTGATGCTTTTCAAGCAACACATCAAAATCATTCGGTGTGACCCAACCCTGGGGATCTAAGTTTGTGTCATCTGAGAGGTCCATGCTGTTCCTATGATGTAGCTCCATCATCAGGAACAGACTTTAACGAACTAACCCCGGATGATTGCTGAAGAATGTACTGATGAATAAGCTTTGAAGTGTTCCTAATAAAGGTATATGTAGTATCTTCTGCCACTGGGATATAAAATGTTTCCAAGCAAGACAGAAGATCGTTCAAAAGTTCCTTAGATTCGGGCCATGCTAATTCTAGATTTTCTACAATCTTTGTCTGTTCCCCCAGGAGACGTTCAGTCTTCTGCTGTAAATTCACAGGTATAATTGGAAATACACGACTACGATTGATCTCCAATAGATCACTAATAAAATTTCGATGTTTCTGAATACTCTCAGCTACTTCTAAAAGGTTGAGCATAAGTCACCTACATGATAATACGGGATAAGTTTATGGGGTAAGTAAAGCTTTTACAGTTGATATTACTTCGGTGGATTCAGATTTAAGACGATCCTGAAGAAATTGCTCTGGATTTTCTCCAGTGGCATCTAGTTGCTTTAGGGCGTCTGAGAAAGAAGTCCATTCTTGAACTTGATCCGGGGTGATGATGGTATCCACACCACTCTGATTAAGTGGATCAGCATCCATAAGCTCAACCGAAGTTCCAAATAGTTGCGTGATAGGTCTGACCTTCAGAGGAATTTGATTTGCCGCCACACTCAAACCTCTACCAGCGGGGGTGTAAACTAGGTCCACCATATACACCAAACGCTCGGTATCATCATCGGATTCAGTGTAATCAATGGATGACCTAGAAAAAGAGGGTGGGTTAATGTACATGGTCCCCTGGGTAGCCAGGGTAAGAGACGGTGGTAAATTTGAATAGACCACTGGGTCCTGTGATAGTCCATACACGTAGCTATTACCCTCATTGTGTTCGTGTCCAAATAGGACTGCACTTGTAGACCTACCTAGAGAGGATCTACTGAGTGCCTCATGTATCTGAGAGTATGCGGCTCGTTGAAGACCAAAGAACTCGGTTTGCATGGGTCCAGCTAGGGTGTGCAGAAGCAGGATTCCCGTGACAGCACCCTCCATACCACGGCTTAGGATAGACTGGGCTAGTCCTGTGTGGAAAGGTTCAGAGGCAAGGTAGGCCACCAAATCTTGAGGGTCATCAATGTAGGGGGTTGAATAGACAAAAGCAAACGAGCCCTCATAGGAAGAAAACACCTTGATGGGGACTAGTTTTGGAATCAGGTAAGTGTGCCCCGATGGTGCGATCCAATCAATTAAGTTAGAGGGGTCATAAGGGCACAGGAGATCCACCTTACCTGCTGCCCCCATTAACCCTAGAGGTTGCTCAGGGATCGTGGAGAGTCTGTCATATCTGATGTCGTGATTGCCAATAGCACACTTAGGGGGCTCATCAAAACTTGAGAGCAAGTGCGCCATATCCCCCATGAACTTCAGTAGGTAGAGGGGTGCGATTTTACTGGGGTCTTTCAAGTGGAACAGATCACCCCCGAACAAGGGGATACTCTTTGTAGTATTACAATGCTGAGCCACCTGTTCCAATTTAAGGGACAGATCTGAAAAGTAATCACCCTGTCTGCGCCCTGGGGTGCGGTGACTAAAATGGTGGTCAGTAGTGAAATTGAATCTAATGATGGACATTGAGAATCCAGAGGATAACCTTCCACATACGGAAGGGACTCAGAAGTGTTATGATAACATAGGGTGTCAGAAAGCAGTATACTAGTCTTAGGGTAAAACTAGGGTTTTTAAACACCTTCTCACTACAATAAAGGTTCCTATCAAACAGTGACACCAGGAAGTAGCATCCGGCAACTACACCAGAGCCAATAGTCGCAAAGGCCCAGAATACGAGACTCTGGAACCAAGTGAGGTATACATCATGTGGAATGGACTTAAGGTGGTCCATATTGGGAATAGATACCCCAGCCCCCACAATAGTTAGTAGGGCAAAAGCCGTAGTGGTATAGAAGGTAGCCCCTAGAAAAGTTACGGATTCCTTCCGGGCTTTCTTCTTGTATAGATGCTGGTCAAACAGTTTTTTACCACGCTGCATATCGTGGGGGATATCCTTGAAATCATCACGCCCCACCACCAAGTAATCCGCATCAGAAAGATACTTCACATTAAAAATCTGATTGTATCTCAAGTCCGTAAGTAGACTCTCTAGCGAGTCACCTTCCTGGTGAAGTCTCACGCTGTAAATTTCAGCGCCTTCATAGGACAGATCCCGATTAAAAAGTAGATGTGCCGAGATGTCAATCACATCCTGGGGGAAATCAACTAGTTTATGTCGCATCACAACTCCTCGCCTAATATACGAGCAGTTGGGACTAAATTTCCACTTTAGGTGCGGTTTTACGTTTCTTTTTTGGTGGTTCGTGCGTCTCATGTAGCGGACTTAGGCATACAGGGCACTTATTCTGATCAATCGCCTGAGAAACTATCTCTCTACGGGCACTCAAGGAGGCTAGAGCATCGCCCACCTCAAGTTTGTCATGCTCCAGGGTGGACATCGTGGTCAATGCCAACAGCAGTTCCTGCACTCCAGTTTCAATAGATGTAGAGGTGTTCACGATCTTTATCACTACAGTCACATGAAACGTGGGGCGGATTGAGTTCTGTGTAAGTCTAAGAGCATTTGCTTTTTTTGTGAGTAAATCCAAAGTGTAAATATATGTATAGGAAGAGTTTATGTTGGATACTAGGGACTTAACCTGGGTAAAGTTGCTGGGTTTTCCAAGGGTTACGGAAACATTCTTAAGGGCGGATAGCATTGCTGCTAGTTTTATTGTCGCGGAACCACGAGGAACCACTGAAGTTATACCCTTAATCAGGGATGACCCACAGAATAATGTGGCGGGTAGCCCCAAGTTCATCCCACTTTTAGACCTAGTGAGCATACCACACATACCGGAAAGGGTGCTCAGGTTCTTAGATAGAGAACCCACAACCCGAGCTTGTGCCACCATAGTTTCCGTGCACGTTAACTGAGGCTTGGTAATCGGGATAGGTATGGACTTTATACTGGATAAAGCCTGATGAACACGGATTCCGTGGGATACTTTACCGATCTCGTTGATGCTAGAATATGACCACACAAGGGTGTTGAATAACCCTTCAAGACTACCCTGGATAGATTCAGGGGTGAAGCTATCCAGGGTAGCTACAATAGTAGATATCTTACCCACATCCCTCTGAAGTCGCTCACTCTCTCGCCTTGACTCAGCCTGTTGTTTCTTAGCCCTATCCTGAGCGGTCTGGTAGGGAGCTAGATTTGTAAAGGATCCAAGTAGCTGAGTAAGAGCAGATGGTTTAATGATGTCTTGATAAGGTCCATCAAATTGATTCTGCAACTGAGGAAGGATTGAAATAACCTCAGAGGCAGACTCAGCTATCTGTACCTCGCCAAAACCAGCGGCTGATAACTCGGGGGGTGTTTTACCCCCAAGTTTACCGAAAGATTGACCATTGATGGTGTAAGTAGTAGCGGATCCTTTTCTGGAGAACTCCAAAAAATCAGAGCCGCGTACAAGGGATACTGTGGTGTGGTTAGCCCCATGCCTCTGGTAAGCATCTTGGAACCAGTTTGCTGTGAATAAAGCATCCACAGCCCGGACCAGGGCAGACTTACCAGAGTGTGATGGGGCAGTCACTACTGTAAGACCTTGAATGGTAAGTTCAATGTCTTTAATAGATTGAAAATTAGTTACACGTAGTTTAAGCATCTTTCTTAGATCTACCTGCAGACTCAGGAATGGGAGGGGGGGCCAGTGCAGGAGCCTGGATAATCGGAGCCGCGTCACCATTATCTTCGGGGTCCATGAGTCTGGAATAGGCTTCTGCCTCATCCTTCTCAAGGGACTCTGTAATTAAGTCCTGGGACAGTACTTTCTGTCTGAGGTAGGCATATACCTCAGGGTTAGCCGTCAACTGCTCGGTCAGGTTCTCGGCACTTCTACCACTCAGGATAGGCTCTCCGCTGGGAATCCCATTGAAGTCACCCAAACTATTAAAGGTCCACACACCGTTTCTACGCATATCAATAAGTCCGGTGCTACAGGCTAGTTCCTTTACAGACCTAAAGTCATCAATGCCCACACCAAACTTAAGGAACATATTTGCTTTACGGTAGGGCATGCCGCCAACTTTGTTCTTCCAAGTCATGACTTGGTTTTCTTGACCGCTATAAAGCTCCTCACGATCACCCGCAAGGGTAATCCCCGGAGTCTTCTCAGTCTTACGGGTGGACATAAAATACATCAGGTCCGTATAGAACTTAGGAGCCCAGCCACCCGGCAACTCCATAGAGTAAGCTGGAGTCTTCTGGAACTGGGAACCAAATCCCATAGAAATCTTGGCTCTCACCTGATTAATGGCTAGGACCGCAAAGTTCTTTTCACGGGCCTGTGACTTGATCTTGGGTAGGAATGCGGCTAATCCACGGGCTTGGTAGCCAATCTGATGCTTAAGTTCACGCATATCTTCATCGGCAACCTCGGGGAACATGGATGCAATAGAGTCCAGAACCACCAGATGGATACCCGCCATTGAAGCCTGGGCTACCAGATCCCAGCCACGATTGATGTCCATAGGCTGAGCAACTAGCATCGAACCATCATCAAGGTTGCAACCCATCTTCTTAATATACGCAGCCGTGAGAGATTGCTCAAAGTCTAGATAAAGAACCTTACCACCCATACGCTGGCAAGAGGCTGCAACCGTGAGGGCCAGGGTAGACTTACCCACGCTAGGTTCTGAGGCAATCTGGGTCAGTCTTCCGAGAGGGATACCGCCAATCCCAGATAGTTTATCAAGGATCACGGACCCAGTAGGGATTTTTTGAATTACATCCGAAGAAGACATGATCCCAAGTTTGGAGTCACCCTTCTCCCTAATACTCTTGCTAAAGGCCTCAAATGTCTGAATCTTCGCTGCTGCCAAAGGGCACCTCATCTGCACCACAATGGTGCTGTCTAGTTATACAGTGCCACTACCTGTTGAGAGGATCTCCCAACCAAAACAGTGCACCATCGGGCGGAAAACCCACCCCAATCGTTCATTCTTTTTGTTAACTTGTTTATTCGTCATCATTTGATGTAGGTCCAGCAAACTTACAGGAGCGTAGGGACTGCTCTCAGTAGGAACCTTGAATGAATTAATTCGTGTTGTCCCACCCGCTAAGCAAGCTAAAATGATTCCTTCCGCAACATCATTATTAAATCTCTTGGGAAGTTTATTTTTTAGGTCGGGTATATCAAGGAGCACTCGCTGAATAACACTGACAACGGCTGATTTTTTAGAACGAATCTCTTTGTAGCTCAGACCCATAGCATATTTATCAGAAATCTCATGGTACAAATGTTTTAATTGTGTAACCCCAATAGCCCATTGATGAAAAGTAATAGTTACCCCTCGATCACGCAGAGATTGGAAGAGAGGGTCTGTTGAAGAAAATCCAACCCACAAAAATTGATTGAGAGCAAAGAGCCACCCAGAAGATGACATCTGTGTGGGAGGAACTTCAAACATCAGAGTGATATGTAGCCTACCCTGTACAGACTCTGTGATGTCCCCGATCATCCTAAGCATCGCATGACTAACTGAATCAATGCGAATAGGGGTTGGAGTGGCTGGCTCAGTCTTATGCAGGATGGTCCTAACTTCTAGGATGGTGTCACCCTGCCGAAGAATGGCACAGGCTCCAGAAGAGGCCATAGAAGGGTCTAGCCCTACATCAAGGAAGTAGTCCGAGCCCGTGTGCTCTGGCAAAGGCCAGTCACCCCTAAGGAGGGCTAACTCAAAGGATCTTACTTGTGAATAAAAAATATCGGCTGCACCCATGTATATGGATACAGCCGATATTTTAGGCCTGGACTAGTTAATCAGGAGCAATCAAACTAGCAATGGCTGACATCTGTGCCGGGGAAGCGGGTCCTGAAGAAACCTCGACAGGAGCCGGAGCCGGAGCCATCGGGGGCAGAGCCGCAACACCGGGGATCCCCATACCACTAACGTTTGCTGCCGACATGACACCGACAGGAATAGCAGGGGGCGCACTCATCGGGAGAGGGGGGAGCGTAGGAATTCCAGGAGGGGCCGGAATAGCAGGAGGGAGCCCAGAAGCGGTACGCACCGCATTTTCAATATCATGCAACTGAATGATACGACCCAGGAGGCGGTCCACTCCTGCCAACCCAGGGCCTTCAACAAGCACCTTGGCCTTATTCAGGAGGGATGCAAACAAAGCCTGATCCGTCTGCCAATAAGCTGGACCCGCTGGCATGAAGTCCAAGGAGATACCACGACCCTGCTTCTTGCCAGAGATAGTGAAATCATTGGAAACCAGGGGGTAGGTCCGGTTGATGGTATTCAACTTCGACCAGCCCTTCTCGTAAATCATGAGCACCTGAATGTCAGGGCTGGCTCCAGGGGAGATATTACCCTGGAAATCAACGGGATAGAGGATAATGGGAATAGCCAACTTATAGATGGGATCCCCGAAAAGACCCGTGTTCTTGCAGCAAGGAGCTACGGACTCTTCTGTTGAAAGACAGACGAAGGATCCAAGGCCCTGCTGACCATCTGGAGTCTGGTGGAAGTGGCCCTTCTTGGCACGAATGATAGGGAGTAACTGCTGATTTTCATCAACATAGTGGAGAACCGCAGCGCGGTAGGTCTGATTCGTAGCTGCTACGAATTTGGTCAGATCAGTGGAAATGGTAGTTCCAAAGGTGATACCACCTGGAAGCATGAGAACCTCATAATAATGGTTGGGTTGGGGTGGAGATGGGGAGTGCTCTCCCCATCTATTAACGCTGGATGGATTTTAAGGAACTTCCGGGCTTGAACTTAAAGGAGGTAGAAGGGCCTACTTCCTTGAAGGCATTAGGGCCTTCCTTCTCGCGTGGGTTACGCACTCTACGCGCACCACGTTCTTTAATCTGGAAACTACCGAAACCCGGAAGCATCACGGGACGGCCCGTGTGCAGAGAGTTCACGATAATGTCAAGGAACGCTTCCAGAAGGTTACGCATCTTCTTGTCAGAGAGCTTCAAGTCAGGGAACTGCTTGACAAGTTCAAGTGAAAGTTCTTCGAGACCTTGACGAGAGGATCCCTGTAACTTTTCAATCTTCTGCTCCGTGGTGAGTCGTACTCGTTTTGTTGCCGCCATTATGGCTCCTATTAATGCCCTAATTGAGATATCCGCTCGGGCCTACGGATTCTATGGATTACCTAGCTAAGAATGCCAGGGGGTAATGTCGGATGCTCTTGTGCAGGGGGTGGGATACTAGGCTGATGACTTTCAGCGCGAAGAGGGGCTGATGTAACCAAGAAATTCTGGGGGTGTGTCTGGGTAGCCACTGGGTTCTTCAAGCCCTTACTGAGGTCCGAGGTCTTCACATACAGTTCCTTAAGCTCAAAGAAAAGATCACGCAATCTCGATGATCTTGCTTTCAACTCCTGAGTGAGTTGCTTGAATCTTAGGTGGATCTCTTTCGTATACGCTAGGTCAATGTCTTCCTGTGCAAGGAAGGCGTGTTCTAAAGAACGATTATAGGTATCAACATCCTCACCCCGTGCTCTTGGAGTCTGCTGAATCTTGAAGTCAAGGAATAAGGTGTATGCTTTTTGATCAAATAGGGAAAAGTGCGTGTGCATTGATAGGACTTCCGTGGCGAGTCTACTTGTATTCTGCCGAGCCCTACTTACAGCAATCTGTGCTTCAGCAACGGAGGCCGGGTTTTGCAGGTCATAAATATCCAGGATCACGGACGTATTCGGGTTGCTGAGGTAAACAAGGGCTTCCACAATGAAAGCTTCAAATTCTTGAAGTACCTCGGAGGGATTCTTGTCTGTCATTTCATGCTCCGATAGAAGTCCGGGTAAAAAGCTAATACACGTTGAATTTCTCCAGGAAAGAGAGAATGCAACTTTTTTAGTGCCTCAATACGTGCCTCAATGAACGGCCACAACTCTGAGTTTGGTAAACACCCATCAGATGAATGCACACTAGTGTAGTAGTCCAGAAGATAGGTGAGATCAAGTCTCTGACATAAAAAGGCATGGATACAGGAACGATCAGCCTCACTCTCCGATGGGATTTCCATGGACTCAGAATAGAAGGCATCCTTGTTCCCAAAGGGTGTGGGGAGATGTCTCTTAGCTGAGACTGTCATTTTTACTAGATCAAAGCCCACTGGTACCTCGCATCATAGACCCACCCCAATGTATCTCATTATTAAATTGTAGAGCAGAAGTTGAGATTTCTCTCCTGACCGATACCGGGACTGAATAATACACAGGTCTTTTGTGAACGCCCACAGTATTTTCTCACCAAAAAACTTGGATACCTGTGCTTGATATTGTGTGAAGTCTTGAACAGGAATTCTAGCTCCCTGGGCCAAAGCCATTGGTGACTGCTTGGTACCCTTAGTTACCTTAATGATACCAGCAGATTGAAGGTAGACCCTGGATGTATTGGTCAGGGCCTTCAAGAGTGGCAGGGGTGAGTCGTAATGATAAAAGTAAGCCTTCAATGACGGGTAGACAGCCTGAGACTTTTGAAACAAGGTTTCGACTACAGCTTGTATATGCGGTGTTTTATGTGAATCTAGTAGCCTCTCTAGTTTCACTTGTGGCAAACTTGCTAGTAATAGCTTTAGATTTGCTACCGACTCCAGACTTGTAGGTGGAACTATATAAAGCAACTTTGCTAGGTTATCAGTCCCTCGCGCGAAATTTTTACCAAACAGAGGAGACGTATGCTCTACAAGGTGATGCAGCACTGCTTTGGACATTTTGAATTCGCGGGATAGCATGAATGTAAGCAAATCTTTATGGGGCTTGCCTCCAGGGGACAGAGATCCTTTGGATACCACCTGAATCTTTTTAGTCATGTCACTGGTTAACTCGGGCTCTTTAATTCCCTCGGGTAGATTAAACAGCACTGGCTGATGGATCTCCCCCACGGATAGAGCTTGTAAGTCCGAGTCTGTTGGGACCCCATCCACCCATAGCGTGGATACAGGAGTGAACAAGGGGTCCGTAAATGCGTGGGATAGAATTTCCCCCGAAGCATTTGAGATGCTCTGCACATCTGATGCCCTACGAAAGTACGTTACAAGTTCTGGCGTGGATCCACACAGGATTACCACAGGCTTTTTTGGCCTAGAATTTTTAATAATGTAGTCACTAATGTGCGCCATCAGTTAACGACCTCACACCACAATGCAGGTATTCCAAGTACAGGATCAAACTTAGGATGCTCAAGGAGTATTTCGGAAACTCTCAGGGCAAACCTAACCTCACGACATGAAAAATCTTGGTATGATAGAACAATTTTTGGAGCCATCCATAGCCAAAAGTCAACTAGGTCAGATGTATCCCACTCGGTGAGTTGCAAGGACCATCGTAAAAAGTCATCCGGGGATGGTGATTCTCTGAGAAGTTTTGATAGACTTTGTAGCGTGGGTAAATACTTTCTGCTATACCTCTTCAAGGCCAGCCCAGGCTGTCCTGGTGCCAGAGTCCACAGTTGGGAATACACGGATGGTTCTACACCTTGAGAAAGCCAGATGGCCTCCGAATCTTTTCTGCTCAGATGCCTTAGATGAAGTAGCATCAAGCGGGATGCCAGCGTAGGCAAAAGTGTGGACACAGAATCCACTACGATGGCAATAATTAAATACTCGGGGGTATCTTCAAATAACTTCAATAGAGAATTTTGTGCCTCATCTGAGATACCCTGCACAACTACTACTAGAAGTTTAAAGCTGGACTGTACAGGTTTATAAGACAACCACACCTCTTGGGCGCGGATGGTATCTACAGAAACATAAGGATCTGAGATTACACGCAAATCATCATCACATGAGGATTTGGTGCGGAATACTTCTCTCAATAGGTGCTGTCTTCCAACACCTTCAGGGGCAACTACGCAGAAAACCCTCCTAGTAAATGGAGGTGTCATAAGAGTCTGAATCGCGTTGAATGCGTCCTGGTGTCCAACAAGCATTAAGATAGAATCCACAGTGATCTTGAAGTGGGTTCTTGCTCCGTAATACGCGCCCAAGCATGCGCCGAACTCATCAAAACTTGGAGTGGTGTGGTTGGGTCAACGCTAGTACGGGTGAAGGATGTGACTGTCTGCTTCATTAAGTAGCGCAAGAATTTTAGTCTCCACGTTAGGTCATCAATGTACTCTGAGTAGATAGATCCTGAATGAGCACACCAGTCCGCATAAGTCTCCAGGACATCTGCGTCAACGGTATCCCACAGGGATCTGATATAGGAACCACCATCTGTAAGGTAATGCTCTAGTAGGCCCGGATTCTTTCGGTAGGCTATGCAGTTCTCCAGATTCAGTACATGACTCTGATCCAGTGAGAGGGTCTCGGAAACAGCGGCATGGTGGAGAACACCACAAATAAACGACAGGCAGTAATAGATAGGACCCATGTGAACTGGATACAAGTTTAATTTTTTGGGCTCCGTAAAGAATAGGTCCCAGGCCTGAAGATCACAAAAGGCTATAAAAGAGTTATCATAATATTCAGCTAAGAAGGGGCTATTTTTTGATCTGGAATACATCTGTAGCCCAACGTTCATAGAGTGCCTATAGAGGCCACCCACGAAACACTCCTTACTATCAACAGTGCACGGTGCTATAAACCATGAAGTATCTAATACTTCTGGTAAGTGCGTGAGCAGGGATCTACTAATCCAGTGCACGGGAGAGTAATCACTCTCTATGTCTGGGGGGGTCAGGGATTCAAGCAAACTAAGGGATGTTTTCTTCAGTGCATCTTTATTGGCAATACAGGCTTTGGTAATGAAATTAAATACATCCTCGATAGTAAGTTCACCAGGAGTCCAAGATAGGTTTAGGGTGGAACCCTGTACTTGAATGCTAGGGTCTCCTGAGGCTTCCAGAACAAAGCCCATATAGGTATCAAACACAGCCGTCCAAGACAGAACAATAGATGTCTTTGAATCGGATAAGGATTCAGGTGTGAAGGTAGAGGGCCTCAGGAAAGATTCTGCCATCAAGCAAAAGAAGGCTAGTTCCGCCATTATTTTTTCATCCGGGGTTTCAAGAGAATCCCGCAGACGCAGCATATACTTAGCACCCTGAACCGGGTCCTGAACTGAGGACTTCATGGATGTAAGTAATGTTAGGAGGGGGTTCATATCAGCCTGGGAGAATGTTGCTGGGATCCGAAAATAGCTTTCGTACGGGTTCAAAGAAGCGGGAGCGTGTGGTCTGTCCTCGCGTATTTCGTGTTATTTGGGTAAGCGGTCTACTTACACGTAGTTGTCTAATTGCTCGTGTGAAAATTACGTATGTAAGTCGAGCTTCCTCTGCGAGTTCATCCGTATACTTAAGGGATTTATGGTGCGGAATGATACCCTCGCAAAAAGACGGGGCAAATACTACCTCATACTCAAGCCCCTTAGAAGAATGTGCCGTCATAAGCTGCACACGGTCATCCTCGATAGTGGCCGATCCGGCATCCTGCATCAGCGTCACGTAGTCCAAAAATTCGGAAAGTGATGACACAGCCCCAGAATCCATAATACTTTGAGCCATTAAAGTGAAACGCTTAACATTTTCGTTACGCCGTTCTTCATCATCGGCATCACGGGAAGCCTTCTTTATTTCCTTGGAATAGTCTATACTCCCAGACCACCACGTAATATGATCTGTGATCTCTGAGGGCTTGCTTTCAATTCTAGTCTGCAAACCACTTAGTAGAGATCCAAATTTGGTCCCAGCAAGTTTTGTCTGCTCAGATAGGTTGATGATGGGCTCCCCAGACTCCAGGGACTTTGCTACGAGTTTCTTAACACTCTCTTCCCCGAACCCTCGCTTAGGTACCTGGACAGCCCGTTCAAAAGAAATTACATCATATGGATTTACGATCACTCTGAAGTAGGAGAGAAGATCCAAGACCTCCTTGGTCTGGAGCAGGGACTTACCATTTTTCACAAAGTAAGGGATCTGATATTGTAGGAGTGCGTTCTCAATCACAGGGATGAGCGACTTCATTCTAACAAGGATGGCTATATCCTTAAGCTTGAATGGCTTGGGCTTAACTACTGGGGCGGGTCTTGCATATCTCTGATTCTGCCCCAGAGGAAGTCTAGGGGTAGCCAGGAAGGCGTTGAGGCGCTCAAACTGAGGGACTGGAGCAAGGCCAATGATGGTGCGTGCAATGGAGTCTGCCTCTTCCTCCGAGTCCATGTACTCTGAATACTGAAGCGCACCTCCGGCACTAATCCCAGCCTTATCTACCATAGGGGAGGGGTGGTTACCGATCAAACTCTGCTCAATGGTATTAGCCACAGCAACAATAGTCTTATGTGACCTATAATTATTAAGGAGGGGGTAGAACGCTGGAGTAACCCCATTGTAGGATTTCTGGAAATCCTGGATGATCGTGGGGGATGCTCCATTGAAACTCATAATGGATTGAGAGGCGTCACCCACACAAAAGAGGTTATTTGTGGCAGGATTTGTGAGTAAGTCCAACAGTCTCCACTGTAGAGGACTCGCATCCTGGGCTTCATCTTGAAGAATATGCGTCCAGCGTTCATGGTACTTAGCTCTAACCTTGGGATGAGTCTCCAGAATCTTATTTGCTAGAAGCATCATGTCAGCAAAATCAAGTGCTCTGAAGGCATACTTATGCTTGACGTAAGTCTTCCAGAGAACGATTTCATGCGTCTTTAGAGCCATACGCTCTTGATCTACGATCTCCGGGTGGTCCTTCAGAGCTTGCTCATAAGAGTCAGCGGTATACCCACGGTTACTCAGGTAGAGAACCCGATCTAGAGCGTTCCCGACATGACCCTCATACTCATTTTCTTCACAAATCTTTTTAAAGGCAGTCTCGCAGTTGCGCTCGGACCACGTGGTGAGCCTGGGGTACTCTGCTGAAACAATCTTGGGCATGTGTGCTAGATCCGCCAGCGCATCAAATGCGTAGCGCGGATGCTCCCTAATGACCTTGAGGCCCAGGGAGTGAATGGTAGAGATATGCGGAAGGATCGTCTCTTGCCCTAGATGCTTAGTAATCTTAGCCTTCATGTGGTTTGTGGCTTTATTGGTGAAGGTAATACATAGGATCTGAGAAGCCGGAACCTTGTGGTGGCTAATGAGGTGGATGACTCTTGCGGTAAGGGTTGTAGTTTTCCCCGATCCCGCACAGGCAAGCACAAGGGCTGGGCCGTCCAAATGGTTTGCGGCTGGGGCTTGAAACTCATCAAGGCCATAGTTTTTTTGAAGATGTTCTAGGATCGGGTCAGTCAGCATTACCCATTATACAATATATCTTAGTGATCCTTGAACAAATCCATAGAAAGTAGAGTGGGGGCGGGACGATTTAATTTATAGGAAGGGACCGAGAAACGGGTTCCATCGGCTGAACCTGGGCTGACCGTTGAGATAAACGGGTCAAACTGTGCGTTATTGGGGTCAAACTGACCCATTAGGCTCTGAGGCCCTGTTGCACGAGAACGTGGGGAAGGTTGTTGATGCAAGGACCCACCAACGTCCTCTTGGTCCTGAATATCATTTGGGTCTTGCTCAGGAGCATTGATACTCTCCATATTATTATTAAGAGGACGTACCTCGGAATAATCTCTAATGTAAGGGTTATCCTCAGTGCTCAGCTTTTTTGCTTCATGCATAATCTGAGCATCCAGCATATCTACTAGGCTTGCGGTAGTGGTCGTGCCACGAGTAACGGGCATACTCTCTTCAAAGTTTGCGGCTTCATTCACCCACCTAGGATCTGCTGGTGGAACAAGTAGGAGATCTGTGACTCCTCCGAAAGCCATAGTATCTCGTGAGTAATTGCCGTTTGGTGATGTATGTAGATTGCTGAAGCTAGAATCCCCGGACCCCTGTTCAAAGTAGGTTGGGCGTGGATTATAGTTCATATCATTGTATTGCCCAGCCGGATTCATCGGGGACGGGTAATTAAATTGCATGTAAGGATTTGACTGGAACCAAGCCGTGTGAGACTGCTCTCCCAAGGATGCTTTTCTAGACGCAGTGCCATAGGTCTTACTGGCACCCGATGGTGGGGGAGGCTTAGTAGCTACAGCCTTATTGGGATCAGAGGTTACTGTCTTGGGGGCCGTCTGGGCAGGGGTGGTAGTAGCCGGGGCAGGGGTGGTAGATGCTGGAGCAGCACTGATTTCTTTCTTGGCTGCTTCGTTAGCCGTAGCTAAATCTTTGGTAGCCTTCTGAGTATCTGCTGTAGCCTTCTGAGCCTTCGCAGTATCTTGTTGGGCCTCTGTAACAAGCTTGGTCATATCCTGAGCTATATCGGCTGCAACATGCCCCGCCTTTACAGCAAACTGACCGAAGCCCTGTGGACGGGCAAGCCTATCCAAGTCTCGACTCTCAAACGGGTCCCCCTCGCTCTTACCTGGATGTACATCATGCACCATGATGGAAGGACTGTCGTCTTCCTCACCCTCATAGTTACCATCAGGAGTAAACATATAGCTACTCTGGAAAGCAGTCTTAGTCTTAGACTGTGCTATTAATCCGGAGAAGAACTCAAGTTCTTGTGGATTGACAGAGCCTTCCCTATACCAACTCGTATCTGAAGGATCATGGGGGTTCAACCCGTAATCTGGTGTTGGAATAAGTGGGGATTGCTCATTCATTAGATCACAACTTGTTGAGACTCGCCGTTTAATGCCGCCGAGAAACTAGCTCGTAATTTTCTAACTTCGCTCTTTTCCATATCACGCAACCAGGAATCATTGCTAGCCATCTTAGTGACAGTGTCTTCCGCCAAAGAATGCACTTCCTTAGCTGACTTCCACTCAGGGGTGCCATCTACTACGCGCACTCTGAAGATGGGGTGAGCCTTATCGGAAGCGTAATCGCATGCGTTACCATACGTGGTGTAGAGACGAGTCTTCTTCTGGGCAGCTTTCTTATCCTCTGCTGCCACATAGCGCCATTCATCAGCAGAAGCGGTCTTAACCTCGGCAGGGATACCATACCCGGCTGGAACACCCTCTGTGGCCTTTGTAGCCATCGCTAGAGGGATATCCGTAGTTGGATAGAATCCGTATAGTTCCTGGATGTATTTAGTGATTGACTGATCCATATCAGCATCGGAGGGCACATGAAGCAATCTGAATCTATCCACAGATGTAAACATTGGACGATACATCAAGAGCAACCCCTTCTCGGGGAATCTCTGATCTAAGTAGCCGTCAATCATATCTGGCAAGTCGGTGATCTTTTCGGAGTCGGCCACCAAGGTGGGGTCTAAATGCATAGTTCCAGTATTGGCATCTACCTCAGCATTGAAAGTTTGGGGCCATGAGGGGCCTCCAAGAGCCTGGAAAAGCTTGGGGTGAAGGAATTTCTTAGGCTCAGTGTCCCAAAATAAAGGGAAGGCCGCTCTGCGCTTAGCCTGGGGGATTACGTAGACAACACCCATGGGACGCTGTGTTTCAATGCTATGTCCAAACATTAAGGGGGACTCGCCAAGGTCACCCTTCTTAGCCAACTCAAGGATATTCTGTGCTGTGATGATAAAGAGATCCTGAGATACCGCGAAAGCATCCAGGGCTCGCTTAGTAATTTCTGCTGTGTTAGTCATGAGTCCCTCTAATAAAACGAGTTAATGCTGAAATACTAGGGGAGACCCGCTGACTAATACTCTCCTGAGCACCATTAATAGACTTAAGTAGCATGCTTGCTTGTAGATACCGTAGGTTTGACTGATGAGCTAGGTCTGGTAAACCAAAGTCCTCTTCAGCGGTTGAAGGTTCAGCGGGAAGGGGTTCTTCCTCAGAAGGTTCAGCGGGAAGGGGTTCTTCTTCTTCTTCTTCTTCTTCTTCCGCCGAAGCTTTGGACTCCTCCAGAAAGCCCAACTTTGACAGGCATACAGCACGAATAATCTTATTGGAACTAAGAGGACCATCCGTATTATCAGATAACTCCATGGAAATTTCTGCTACTTTTGAATTTGAGTCTTTCTTATATATTTCAATCCATACTGTGTGATCAAGGGATCCCTCTTGGTCATAGGTGTCTACCAAATCACCAACCTCGAACTTAAAGGGGCCCCCACCAGCTTCTACACTGAATTTTTTTAGCTTCCGCAGGGTATTGGGGTCCACATCCTTAGAACTCGGAGTGCTGACAAGCCAGCCAAAACTTTCATTGGGTAACATAGCCTCAATTTCATTGGGTAACATAGCCATAATTACACCTCCTCAAAAGGAGATATAACAGAGGGGTTAGTTATAGAAGCTCGGTGCATGAACATGAGTCGGGCCGCTTCTTGCTGGGAGATCTCACCCAGCCAAGGATCTAGAGAACCTGTCTTTAAAGGCTGGGGGTAGGTAGTAAGCGTGTAAGCTTTTGAAGATCTATTGAAAATAAAGTCTTTATCGTGTTGTCTGAGCATCTTTCTTACAGTTCTCATTATACGGTTACGATTTTCAACCATGTCAAATTTGGTGAATAATCCGGTAAGCTCATCAACCGAGATAGAGTGCCCTGGGTTATTGATAAATTTGGATGTAATGATCTCCACCAGTTTTGCTGGAACAGGGGTGGGTTTCTCATCTGGGCTCTCAGGGTCTCCTGGAGTATCCGGTTCTTCAGGAGTCTCGGGGGTTTCAGAGGCCGGGGATATATTTAATTTTTTCATCCACACAGAAGTAACCGAATAAGACCCATCCGGATTCTTTTTTAGTAGGCCATCTCTAACCCCAGCATCAAATAATTTTATTGTTGCGGCCTGAGAGACACCTAAGGCCCAGGCACATTCAGCGGGAACTAGGGGATGAGCCCCGTGCTCAGCTATATAGTTGATATCATCCTCTACATCAGCACTAGCCAGTGTAAAGGATCTCAGGTCTTTTCCGGATACTGTAGTGGTGTCCTCAGATCCCCCGGATCCACGCGGCCCCTTGGTTTCAGCTTTAGCCTCAGCTTCTCCAGTTTCACTCTTTCCAGGTGAGGTTTTCTTCTTCTTTGCAGCCTTAGCTGCCTCGGCCTTCTCTACCTCAAGCCACTTCTTGGTGACGGAGTAGCTCCCATCAGAGTTTTTAATGAACAAGTCATCCGAAACACCTATCTCCAGGATTCGTGTGGCTTCTTCTAGAGTATAGCCGTTTTGTTTTGCAAAATCTTCAGCCGTGAATCTCTTCCCATTTTTTGCAATGTACTTAAAATCTCGGTCAGAGTTAGAACTATTCTTGGTGAAATCCTTGAAATAGGTCTTGAATGCAGTTAGATCATGCACGATTTCCCAAAAAGTATCTATCAAATCCCCAAATCCAGATTTTTCTTTCAACTGTCTAAAAACATTAGGCATGGTGGTCTACCCTAATTTGTGAAGATATCGCACTCTAAAGATGAAGTCTGCAACTTATCTGACTCCCAAATCTTTAGGTATGCACCAAGCTGGGTTAGGGTGAGGGTCACACTCCCATCCTCATTGTAAGTGGGGGAGTAGTGGGCCACTACTAGGAACCTACCAACATGCGTCTTATATGACCGTGTGAATACAAAGTTAGCTGGAAACTTCACACCGGGCTTCTTCTTACTCGCACGTTCTGCGGTGAGCTTAAAAAATTCTATACGAAATTCCTCTGATTTCTCAGAGGTCCACCCGGCTGAATCCGAAAGTTTTAGCCATGCTTCGGATACGATCTTGCGGGGGCAAACTACATTGATTTTTGATAGGGTCATTGTGGCTTCCAGTCATCCATACAATAAAAGATAATCGTAGACTTATGGCCTGTGAGCAGGAATTTTGGCCATCTGTTTCGTATTTACTCTTGATATCACTTTATCTATGTTGTTGAAGGGGGTAGTTCCAACTCCGTATAGGAATCTGACTTCAACGGGAATCTGGATCGAAGCAAGTTCTGTTAGGATTAGATTGAAGACTGAACCCTTGGTCTTCTTCAACTTTGGAACTATCTTGCCCTCTTGCTGAGCCACGATCCTCATCATTTCAGGGGAAAATCCTGGGGCAATAATGCTGGAAGGTGCTACAAATGCGGACGAGTCCAGGATTACCCCAGGCTGGGACTCCTGAAATATAGCAAATCCAGAGACATCGTTGCCAATCCCGGTCTTACCCCCAACTAAGTAAAAACTAGTAAATGTAGTATCCCCAATAGAGGCCCAGACTGGAGGAGGGTTTTTCTCAGAGGTTATGAATGAGAAAGATGTAAATATGAAGGGGTACTTGGCTAGGATTAGTAGGCACCCCTCAGTGTCTAGTCCACGGGTTAGACTCATCTCAATCTGGATTAACTCGGATAATAGCGGAATGATATGTGTAGCCAAGCAGGAAGGCGTTGAAAGTAGGCTCTCAGCATCAAAGTTAGAGAACTCACTGGAGGAAAACCTAATCTCCCCCTGAGCTTGTTTATATAGTTTCAGAGGCTCATTACCAGACTTTAAAGAACATAGTATAGCCAGCGACAGGGATTTAGCAACCGAGGCGTAAATGTGCTCAGCGTTAAGCTTAGTCCATAAGTCGGATGACTCCATGCGTGCCCCTTCAACAAAGAAGAAAGGCACGAATCAATGATGATCACATACTCATCAATTTATCCCACCCAGGCATACCAGCCTGGACTAGATTACGACCAGCTTGTGTTAAGCGAAAGAAAGCGTCTTGTAAAAATAAGTCTGAATTTTTTTCAACTAGCCCTATACGCCCGAGTGCTTCCAGGGTTCCTGGTAGATTTAATTTTTTTGGAATAAACCCGTCTGGATTATGGACTACTTTTGAGTCGTAATATATGTTTAGGTTACTCAGGCTCACCCAAGACCATGCTCCGAAAGACCATTTAGATTTTGAGTGCAGACACTCACAGATATCTAGGTAGATCTTGTAGGTGATTTCAGTTTCCTTGAGTGCAGACATACGAATCAAGTATCCTTTTTTCTAGGGTTAAGATCACGTAAGGCTAAGTCTAAGTCCGAGATCTCATTCATGGGTCCATTCACATAAGAAGAAACCCTACTTATGAGCCCTGGGAGTTCTTTTAGTGCTGGGCGAAGAGATGAATTAAGTTCTGCCAGTTCATTCAATTGATTTATATCACCAAACGTACGAAGCATTCGTAGTCTTGCGTTCATCTCTTCTATGAGCATATTAACCCGAATAAACTTACCCTGTAGATCCCGCAAAATAGGGGGGATGTGCTCACCCTTCTTTTTAAGGCGCTGCAAAGAATCCTGAGCTATTAAAATTTTAGCGGGATCAAGGTTCTCTGGCTTTGGTTTGATAATCTTTTTTGACTTCGAGGGTTGCCCAGGTTTATCCATAGATATCTATACAAAAGAAGAACCCAACCCTCACGAGTTAGGTTCTTCTTTTATTGAGAAACTTGTTACTTCTTGGGAAGCAAGGAAGCCAGACGCTTGCGGATAACCTTAGCAGCCTTGATGTTACGCTCACGAATGAAGTGCTGCTTGAACTGAGAAGCACTCTTGAAAGCAACCTTGGCCTCGGGATCCTGCATTGCGTCCTCTGCTACTGAGTCCTGCATGGAACTCACAGCGTCAAGAACTTCAGCAAGGGCACCCAACAGGGCGGAAGCTGGGTCATCACCAAGCTCTACCTTCACATCTTCGATACCCTGCTTAACGTCTTCAAGGGCTTCGATCATGTCAGCATTAGTAATCTCTTCCTCGCCGCCAAACATATCTTCAGCGGTCTCGGCATCAGCAGAGCCTTCAAACTCTACGGGAACCTCTTCTTCGGCCTTCTTTCTTCTTGAACCAACCTTGGCGCTAAGGGCGGTCTCATAAGCGGCATCACCCTTGTGGTCCTCTTCTGCACGAGGAGTATTAGGGGACTGGTCAGCCTTCTTGCGAGAAGCTTTCTTTTCGGACGCAAGAGCGGTCATATAGGCGGCATCACCCTTGTGATCTTCCACCGCACGGTCAGTATTGGGGGCCACGCCTGCAGTAATACGAGCAGCTTGACGAAGTAGACGAGATAGTTCACTCATGGGATCCTCCGAGGAGATGGGTGCAGAGCACCAATTAGGGAACAGCATGCGAATAACGCATTTCCATATAAAAGGAAAAACATAAAAAACTATGGCTTTCGTGACTTAGATGATGCCGGAACACAAGCTTTCCCGTCTGGATACGCGTGCTCTAGTTCTCGGAAGATGGCATCTAGGATCGAAGTTGCTTCCGAGATCACATCTGAGCCATACACAGAACCCTTGGGCTCAAACATGGTATCTTTAAACAAATCTACAAATACCTTCAGTGGTACGCCGTGCTGAAGCCCTGCAGAGATAGACATGGCGAAACAATTAAGCATAGATCTTGTGAAAGTTCCAAATTTTTGGGTGTCAATAAAAATTTCACCCAGTCGGCCATCGGGGTATTCTCCGGTTCGGAGATAAACTTTCATGCCGTCAGACATTTTAAGAACTTGATTAAACCCACCTCGTCTGGGGGGCAACTTGGATGGACCTGTTACAGGGGAGTCCAAGAAAGGGTTTTCTAGGTCAACCCCGATGGAGATCCCCGCTCTAAAAGATACAACGTGCCCGTTTAATGGACCGGATAGCTCCAGTAGAGCAGTAGGGAGGGATGAGGTGTCTGGGTTGATACTTGCTTGATTCGATAGCACTAGCTACTCCTACAGAAACTAGGATTTGGTTGTGGTTAACTATATATTAGTTAGGGTTCTCTCAAAACTTCCTTCGTGTGAGATAAACTCAAAACTCATGGACTACCTACGATTAAGATACGGCCCCGGAATAGGGTACATCGAAAGACAAACAAGGGATGTCTAGTTTCTGGGAGTTTCTGTCTTTTAAGGTATAAGCCGTGGCAGAGCAATCACTTATGCTCCTTACACGATTCCATGGCGCATGTAGGATGATACAGTGCTACTTCCTGAACGCGTCAGATCTCCTTTATCTTCAACAAAAAAAAATCCAAAAAAAGTTAGGGGCCAGCTAAGTGGCCCCTAAAAATTACACGCTATAGAGAAGCTGAATACGAATTTACTAGAAACCCAGGAGGGTGAGAGCCTCTGAGCGCAGGGTGGCTACCAGCTTAGCCACTTGGTCATCCGTAAGATGGGTATTGTTGACCACCTTCTGGACTTTAGCAAGTAAGGCTTCACGCCGTGAGGGATCAGCCAAAGCCTGGACGGGGACCACCATCGGCTCCTGTGCAACGTGGGCTACCATAAGTGCAGGAGGGGTTACAATCGTGCGCTTTTTAGAAGGTCGAGTAGACAGGGGGATCTGAACAGGGGGCTGAGGGTTCCCCAGGACTTTGAGCCAAGCCGTGAACTCCTGCTTACGGAATCTCCTACGCCCACGCTCAGTGTCATGTAATACGCTGGCAGGGGACTCCTCAAGGCCCATACGGTCCAAAACAATCCTAAGGGTAAGGCCTGACTTGATCCGCTGTTCACGGACCCAGGCGTTCCACACCGTAGGCTGGGTCACAGGGGTAGCCACCTCTTTCGCGGGGGTAGCCACCTCTTTCGCAGGGGTTGGAGTCTTGGCCATCTTCTTAACAGCCTTCGCACGATTGGTATGCCAAAGCTCACGGCGTTGCATCTCGTTGTCAGTAGCCAATGGAATCGGATAGTGGACCTGCTTGATATTGAAAATCTCGCACCAGACCTTAAACTCCTCCTTAGAGAAGTGACGCTTACCAAGCTCCACCTGAGAGAGCAACGCCTCGGAAAGAAGCGGATTTTGGAAGAGTTCAGAGATCGCTTTCAGCGACAATCCAGTTGCCTGACGAACCTCACGAAGCCAGAGGTTCCATGATTGTGCGAGTTTGGGTGAAGCCATTGCTTCCTCCATAGGGTGGTTGGAGACAATCTCCAACTGGGTTGGGTTAGGTACTACTTTATTTGTTGCGGACCTAGTGTTGAGTTGAATATCCAGGAGAGGCTTTAAGTCAGCCTGTGCCCGTAGGGTAAGTTCGGCTTTTCTCAATTGTTTGACGATACCTACATCAGTTCTCCGTAGGTCATCCCGTAGTGGAATCACTACGTTACGAGATAACTGAGGATGCCGCATAATGTAGTGGTCTCCGTTGATACGGGAAACTTCGTAGCCAAGGATTTTGGCATTTTGAATAAGGTCTCCGCCACTCCACCCCACAAGTTTATTGAAGATAGAACTGGTCCTAACCATGCTAGACCTCAACAAGAGAGAAGAAATCAGCTTCTGAGAGAAGTGTGGCTCCACACTTCCTAGCCTTTACAGCCTTACTGGATGTGGAGTTTACGTCATCAATGATGAGTTGGGTGAGTTTATCCACAGTATCTGACCACAGACCACCCTCCCGTTCAATCAGATTGATGAGATCATTGCGAGTAAAACGCTTCCCAGTGAGAGCATTAGTTCGAGTAAGGCCACCAGTCTGACAAAATTTCATGCCCATAAGTTTGCCACCTGTCTGTCCTACTTTAAGGCTCACGTGCTGGAGAAGTGCCTCTAGCTCGGATACAACGTAAAGTCTGTTGGTATACACGGAGCGAAGTGCACGGTCAGCCACCCTAGGAACGTCCTTGAATAATGTCAGCCAGTCTTCAAGGCAGATCGTATCACGCAAGTGAGCCAAGAGTGACACATCTAGTCCGTGCTTATCAAAGCACGGAGCCTGGAGAAGCATCTCCCAGGTCCCCTCCCCCGCAAACGGGATGTTCAGGCCAGCCAGTAATACCTGGAGCTTCACGGGGGTTTCCTTCAGGGCTTTGAGACCCAACTGGAAGTTAGAGAAAGCCTTGTC
>SERZ01000632.1_pt1 | contig 23158 bp, 22 predicted proteins | sample 3171461 | NCBI WGS metagenome assembly SERZ01 (sample SAMN06051861, study PRJNA518727) | freshwater metagenome | biome: subpolar coniferous forest; feature: holomictic lake; material: water; isolation source: holomictic Lake 227, 6 m depth | place: Canada: near Kenora, Ontario | collected... | reverse complement strand
AAGCGACATTGCTTGATGGCAATGGCGCGGTCACGAACGTCTTTTCCAATTCCAATTTGTTGACCGTCGCGTCAGGTCGACCGACGCAAAGCTCGTTGAGTTTGTCTCTAGAGAAATTCAGTATTGAAGCAGCCAATGTGGACGGTGAAACATCCAAAGTGACCTTGTCGATGGCTGACCGACAAGGCAACCCGGTGCCCCCGGGCACGCAGGTCAACTTTGTGACTGAAGCAGGGGTGATGTTGCCCGCGGTGTGTTTTGTGCCACCGGTTATCCCGGCAACAGCCTCATCACCGGCAATTCCAGTATCTTCCTGTTCAGTTACTTTGAAAGCCTCTGGCACCCGTACTAAAAATGGACGTGTGTCAATCCTGGCCTACGTCACAGGTGAGGAAGATTTTATTGATCTAAATGGGAACAATATCTTTGATGGTAACGATACGTTCACTGACTTAGGCCGGGCCTACCGTGACGATAACGGGCAGACGGCTGCGAATGGTTATTACAGTAACGGGGAGTTTCAGGTTCCGCGCGTCGGCGCCGCAGCCTGTACAGTGACAGGGAATTTGGTAACGGAATGCCCTGGCGATGGCGTTTGGGGTGCCGCAGATGTACGAAAGCAGACGATGGTGGTGTTTGCATCTGGTACAGCCAAGATTGTTGGCACGCTTGTGCCTCCATTGTTGACCGTTACGATTGGTGACTTGAATGACAATAGTGTTCCAACCGGAAGCACCATCACTGCGCGAACTTCTAGCGTGTCTTGTGGACTCAATGGAACAATTAGCACGATAACAAAAAACGTAGCGAATTCGATTGATCCAGTTACGATTAACTATGCGACATCTGTAGGTTGCGCGTCGGCTGATCAAATATTCATTGAAATTACTACTCCGCTTCCATCAGCTATCGTCACTACCAAAACATTTGTATTCCCGTAGTGTTCAACTAAGTTTTCTTTGTCGAGTTTATTGGTTAGTCTCATCGGCCTCCCCGGCTCAGGTAAATCCACCGTCGGGCGTCAACTGGCCCGGCGACTTCAGCTTCCTTTCTTTGACTCCGACCACGTCATAGAGCAGCAAATCGGCTGCTCTATCCGTGAGTATTTCGAGCGGGAAGGGGAAGACCGGTTTCGTGATCTTGAAGAGTCGGTCATCGACCAGCTCACCCAGAATCCGAAATGTATTTTGTCGACCGGTGGCGGTGTTGTCTTGCGACCCACAAATCGCAAGCACCTGCGCGAGCGGGGTCAGGTCATTTACCTGAATTCCTCGCCTGACGAACTCTTTCGACGCTTGCGTCACGATGTCAACCGGCCCTTGCTTCAAGTGGCCGACCCGCTGGGTCGCTTGCGTGACCTGCATGCTATTCGTGATCCTCTGTACCGCGAAACTGCTAATTTCGTGATTGAAACGGGGCGACCCTCGGTCTCCACGCTGGTGAATATGATCGCGATGCAGTTGGAATTGGCTGGCGTGGTTCAGAGCTCCTGAAATCAAGCTTGCGTTCGATTCGCCGTCGAGGTTGCAGAAATGGCCTCAGCAGCCCCTAAACTAAGGGGTATGAAAGCTCAAGATTCCCAATCAAATTCGCTCACATCGACCGTTTCCATCGACCTGCAAGATCGCAGTTACCCAATCTCCATTGGGGGCGCGCAATTCGACAAGGCAGTGACGTATGCAGCGCTGCCTGCCGCGAGCAGCGTGCTGATTGTGAGCAATACCACGGTGGCGCCCTTGTATGCTGAGCGACTTAAAGCCGCACTTCAAGGCAAATATGCCCAAATCCACACCGTGATCCTGCCGGATGGCGAGGTTTACAAAACCTGGCAAACCTTGAACCAGATTTTTGACGCTTTGCTGGCCAACGGTTGCGACCGCAAAACGATTTTGTTTGCACTGGGTGGGGGTGTCGTGGGTGACATGACCGGTTTTGCCGCCGCCAGTTACATGCGTGGCGTGCCTTTTGTGCAGGTGCCGACCACTTTGCTGGCGCAGGTTGACTCCAGTGTGGGCGGCAAAACCGGCATCAACCATCCGCTGGGCAAGAACATGATCGGTGCGTTTTACCAACCGCTCAAGGTCGTGTGTGATCTTGACACGCTCAACACTTTGCCTCAGCGTGAACTCAGTGCCGGTCTGGCGGAGATCATCAAGTACGGGCCTATTGCCGACCTGGATTTTCTGGCCTGGATTGAGGCCAACATCGATGCCTTGATGGCGCGCGACCCCGCTGCGTTGGCCCACGCCGTCAAGCGCAGCTGCGAAATCAAGGCTTGGGTGGTGGGGCAAGATGAGCGCGAAGCGGGCTTGCGGGCCATTCTTAATTTTGGCCACACCTTTGGCCATGCGATCGAGGCGGGTTTGGGGTACGGTGAGTGGTTGCATGGCGAGGCGGTGGGTTGCGGCATGGTGATGGCAGCCCATTTGTCGCATCGGCTTGGGCTCATTGATGTGGCCCTTGTTCAGCGCTTGACGACTTTGATTCAAAAAGCCGGTCTGCCTGTCAAGGGACCGCTGCTTTCGGACACAGACAACGCCGGGCGCTATCTTGAATTCATGCGCGTGGATAAAAAAGCAGAAGGCGGCGCCATCAAATTCGTGGTGATCGACGGCCCGGCCAGTGCGGCTGTGCGCAGCGCACCCGATGCCCTGGTTCGCGAAGTGATTGATTTGTGTTGCGCTTGAGTACTTTAAAATTAATAGCTACTCACGCAGGTAGTACGGGGGCTAGAGCCCTATTTGGCATAAATTTATGACGCTTGCACGCTTTGCCTGTGATCCGGCTGAGTCGCGGGGTCGGCGCTACCCGCAAGCCCCGGCGCCGACCCGAACCGAATACCAGCGCGACCGCGACCGCATTGTTCACAGTTCGGCGTTTCGTCGACTGGTTTACAAGACGCAGGTGTTTCTTAACCACGAAGGTGACCTGTTTCGCACGCGCCTGACGCATTCGCTGGAGGTGGCGCAGTTAGGCCGCTCCATCGCCCGCTCGCTGCACCTTAACGAAGACCTGGTCGAGGCTATCGCGCTGGCGCATGACTTGGGGCACACGCCGTTTGGCCATGCCGGACAAGACGCGCTGAATCACTGCATGGCCGCTTTTGGGGGCTTTGAGCACAACCTGCAAAGTTTGCGCGTGGTCGATCAACTGGAGGAGCGCTACCCCGAGTTTGACGGACTCAACCTCACGTTTGAAACTCGGGAGGGCATACTCAAACACTGCTCGCGCAGCAATGCCCTGGTGCTGGAAGCGCATGAACCCGGTGGCGTCGGGCAGCGGTTTTTGGAACGCACCCAGCCCAGTCTTGAAGCGCAACTGTGCAATCTGGCCGATGAAATTGCCTATAACGCGCATGACATCGACGATGGGGTGCGTTCTGGTTTGATCACGCTTGAGCAGTTGCAGGAGGTGGCGCTGTTTGATGATTTCAGACGCCAAACCCTGAATGAATTTCCTCATTTATCTGGTGAGGCGCAAGGTCGCCGTCTGCTGTACGAAGCCATTCGGCGCATGCTCAGTGCGCAGGTCTATGACGTGATTGCCGCCACCCAGCGCATGATTGATGCGCAAGCACCGCAGAGTGTCGAGGCGGTTCGCCATCTTGAACCGATGGTCCAGTTTGGCGAAGCCATGCGGGCCAAGTCCCAGGTGTTGAAGAAGTTTCTGTACCAAAAGCTGTACCGCCATCCGCAGGTGACGCATACCACCGGTCAAGCGGCGCGCGTGGTGAGTGAGCTTTTTGCGGTGTATCTGGCGCGGCCGCAGGAAATGCAGGCTGGTTTTCTGGCTCGTTCTGAAGCCGCACAGCACAGTGCGGACGCTGTAAATAATAGGGCCCGGGTGGTGGCCGATTACATCGCTGGCATGACAGATCGATTTGCGGGCCGTGAGCATGAGCGCCTGACGGGTATGAAGCTGCTGTAATAATTCATGACATTCATAAAAGCGCCAGGGAATCGTCGTGAGCTTTCTCAATCAACTTAAATCGCAAGCCAGTGCGCTGCAAACCCAACAAAGTGTCCAGCAAAGCCACAATGCCGAAAGCACCAGGCTGACGGAGGCGGCCGCCCAAACGGTTTGGCTGTACGTGTCGGAACTGGCCAAACAACTCAATGTGATTGGCCCCCAGGGACCCAAACTCAGCTTGAATGGGAAAACACCTTGGCCAGATATGAAGCTGGTTGAGTTTCGAGTTGATGCGCGAAAAAAGAAGCTGCGCGATCAGGAAGTGTTTGACTACATCGTCCTGGGCTGGCACCTTGTGCCTTGTGAGGGACCACCCATCAGTGGCAGTGTCAGCGCAAATTTTCCGCCCGATTTGAATCGGATCGAGAGTCGCGTGTCAGCGGGTTCTATCAAGCATGACCGCGTCAACGTGCGCCACCCCGAGAAAAACACCCTGCAGGCCATTCGGTTCGACTACCTGACCGAAGCGCGAGGCAGTGTCACCATCACGGCCGATCATGATGCGTGCAGCCTGGCTTTTCGCTTGGCAAACGTGCAAGGTTTCGAAGTGGTGAACGCCAGTTATTCAGCGCCACAAATTCAAAGCCAGGTGCTTGACGAGTTGGCCAAATTGATCGTTGGCCACCCCAGTAGTTTTGTTTAAACGAGAACGATAAATGCAAGTATCAACACAAACCGCCATTGACGACACACGTGGCTGGCTGGAGCGGGCGGTGATTGGCTTGAACTTGTGCCCGTTCGCCAAAAGCGTGCATGTCAAGGGGCAGGTCCACTATGTCGTGAGTCGGGCCCAGAATGCGCCAGAATTTCTGGTTGATCTGATTGACGAGCTAAAAGGGCTGATAGCCTCCGAACCGTCTGCACGGGATACGACGCTTTTAATAGCGCCAGACTGCCTGGCTGATTTTCTCGATTTCAATGATTTCCTGGCAGAGGCCGACCAAGCCTTGGTTGATCTGGAATTGGATGGCGTTCTGCAGATCGCCAATTTGCACCCAGACTACCAGTTTGCCGACACACGGGCGGATGACATCACCAACTTCACGAACCGCTCGCCGTACCCCACTTTGCACCTGCTGCGCGAGGACAGCATTGACCGGGCGGTGGACGCTTTTCCGGACGCCGAAAGCATTTTTGAGCGCAACATGGAAACCATGGAGCGCATTGGGGCGGCTGGTTGGGCCGCGCTCGGGGTCGGGCGCTCCCAAGGCTGCCCACACAATTCGCTGGCAGACACAACGCCTGGCGCTGATATTTCGGGCCACAAAGCAGAATGAAAACAAAAACATCAGATCGCAAGCCCCAGGACAAGTCGGCAGGCAAATCGCCAGCAACCGGGGTCATTGCCCCTGAAATCAGGCCGGGTCAGTCGATTGAGTTGCTGAAAGAGCTGCACATCCTGACCGTGGAGGGCAAGCTCAACCAGGACTCACGGCGCAAGCTCAAGCAGGTTTACCACCTGTTCCAGTTCATTGAAAAACTGCTGCTGGAGTTGCCGGCCAAAGCCACGGGTGCGACGCTGGCCGACCATGGCGCGGGCAAGTCGTACCTGGGTTTCATCATTTACGACTTGTTTTTCAAGGCCCTGAATACGGGTCATATCTATGGTGTGGAGACGCGCCCCGAGTTGGTGCAGAAGTCACGCGAGTTGGCAACAAAGCTGGGTTTTGAGCGCATGTCGTTTCTGAATTTGAGCGTGGCAGAGTCGGCCCAATCCGACGAGTTGCCTGCGCAGATTGACGTGGTCACCGCCTTGCATGCCTGCGATACCGCCACCGATGACGCGATTGCCTTTGGCCTGCAAAAGCACGCCAAATTCATGGTGCTGGTGCCTTGCTGCCAGGCGGAAGTGGCGCGGTGTTTGAGCCAACACAAAGCGCTGTCGCTGACGCGCACGCCGCTGGCTGAGTTGTGGCGCCACCCCCTGCACACCCGTGAAATGGGCAGTCAGATTACCAATGTGTTGCGCTGTTTGTATCTGGAAGCCTGGGGCTATCAGGTGACGGTCACCGAACTGGTCGGGTGGGAGCACAGCATGAAAAACGAGCTCATCATCGCGCGTTACACCGGGCAGAAGAAGCGGGCGGCTGCGCAGCGCTTGCGTGCTTTGCTGCAGGAATTCGGGCTAAGTGGTCTGCTTGAGACGCGGTTTACCTTACCTCAGGATAATGCGGTGGACAACGAAACCCTGGGCTGACGCGTTCAGGCCTGGTTTATTCACGTTTTTTTCCCGGCGCCCGACCGAGGCGCCGTTTACTTATTATTGTTGGAGTCATTGATGAAATCTGTTTTTAACTTGAGCCTTGCCTTGATCGTTGCCGCCACCTTGGGCGCCTGCGCCAGCAGCAGTCCTGATGTCATTCAGCGCGGCGATGCCCAGCGCATGTCGGTTGTGGAAGATGCGGTGGTGCTGAGTGTGCGCACGGTGACGGTGGACGGCAGCCAGTCCGGCATTGGCGCCACGGTGGGTGGCGTGGTGGGCGCCATTGGCGGCTATGGTGCCAGCGGCGTGCAGCGCGAAGGTCAGATTTTGGGCGTGCTGGCCGGGGTCGCCGGTGCGGCTGCAGGCAATGCGATCGAGCGATTTAGCACCCGTGAAGAAGCGGTAGAAATTTTGCTGCAACTCAAAGGCGGCGAGCGCCGTGCGATTGTGCAAGCCAAGGCCGCTGAAGTGCTGGTCCCTGGCGATGCCGTGATTCTGGTCACCAACGGCGGCAAGGTTCGCGTCACCAAAGCGCCCAAGTAGGCGCTTCTGACCTAGTGCGGCAAGACCGCCTAACCTTGTACAAACAAGGTTTGCAGCGGTTCTTGCCCCAGTTGGCGGCTCCAGTGACCATGCACCGCAGGGTCAAACGTGGCACCTTCTGGCAGCGTGTCGGCTGAATAAAAATGCTGGCCCGCGGTAAATACGCGCGAACTGCCGTCCTGCAGGCTGATTTCCATCTGCCCACCCAGAATAAAAACCCATTGCGGCTTGCCGGTGCAGTGAAAAGTGCTGCGAAACCCGACCGGACTTTCCCGTAACTGAAAGCCGCCTGAGGCCATCAATGGGGATAGTTGTGAACTCGGCGTGCCTTCGGTCAATGCCAAGGTTTCTTCTCGGAAGCGGGCGCGGCCATCGGTGTCAGTAAATAGCACTACTTTGGTGAATGAGGTCACAGGTTTCTCCGATTCAAATCTGGATGATCGCATGAAAATATTGTGAATAATCGGGGTCAGATTCCAATTAAATCCTATGGCCCGACTCCCCCGTTTCACATTGCCCGGTTATCCGCACCACGTCATCCAGCGTGGCAATAACCGGCAAGCCATTTTCAATTCGAAGGCAGACTATCAAACCCTGCTGGATCTGTTGGTTGAAAACGCCAAAAAGTTCGATGTGGCGATTCATGCCTACGTGCTGATGAGCAACCACTTTCACCTGTTGGCCACACCGCAGACGGCGGAGGGTTTGCCGCAGATGATGCAGGCGGTGGGGCGGCGTTATGTGCGCTACTTCAATGATTCCCAAAGGCGCAGCGGGACCTTGTGGGAGGGACGTTACAAGTCGACCGTGATCCAGACCGAGCGTTATTTGCTCGCCTGCATGGCCTACATCGACCTGAATCCGGTGCGCGCTGGCATGGTGACGTCGGCTCGAGACTATCCGTGGTCCAGCCACGGGCATTACACCGGGCAGCGCATCGACCCGCTCATCACCCCGCACGCCCTGTTTTGGGAACTGGGTAACACGCCGTTTGCCCGCGAAGCGGCATACGCCCAATTGGTGCAAAGTGGCATCAGCCCGGTGCAGCAAGCGGCCTTGACCGACTCTGCCATGAGCGGTTGGGCGCTGGGTGAACCAGATTTTGTGGCAGATTTACAAAAAAGAACCGGGCGCCGCGTGGCCAAAGGGCTCGCCGGGCGGCCGGTTTCAGTCGGAAAAAAAGAGTCAAATAAGACTGTAGCCCCCGTTCTTATTGCGTGAGTAGCTATAATTTTTGATATGTCCCCAATTATTTCAAGAACAAGAAATTAGAAAATTAATTGGAATCTGACCCCCATTATTCTGCTTGGCACTTTTGTTGCATTGCAGTATTCTCCAACCCTCTGATTATTTTTAGGAGTGCGCCATGACGACGGCTGCCGAGATCAAACATCTCAACGAACACGGTTTATATTCTTCCGACCAAGAGCATGACGCTTGCGGTGTCGGTTTTGTGGCGCACATCAAGGGCACCAAGTCGCACGACATCGTCAAGAACGCGCTCAAGATTCTTGAAAACCTGGACCATCGGGGCGCTGTGGGTGCCGACAAGCTGATGGGCGATGGCGCCGGTATTCTGATTCAGTTGCCCGACGCGCTTTACCGCGAAGAAATGGCGGCCCAGGGGGTGACCCTGCCACCGCCCGGCGAATACGGTGTCGGCATGGTGTTTTTGCCCAAAGAGCACGCCTCGCGTCTCGCTTGTGAGCAGGAGATGGAGCGCGCCATCAAGGCCGAAGGTCAGGTGTTGCTGGGCTGGCGCGATGTGCCGGTGAACCGCGAGATGCCGATGTCGCCCAATGTGCGCAAAAAAGAACCGGTGTTGAAGCAGATTTTTATTGGTCGTGGCAGCGATGTGATCGTGCAGGACGCGCTGGAGCGCAAGCTATACGTCATCCGCAAGACCGCCAGCGCACACATCCAGGCGCTCAAGCTCAAGCACAGCAAAGAGTATTACGTGCCCAGCATGTCGAGCCGCACGGTGGTTTACAAAGGTTTGCTGCTGGCCGATCAGGTCGGCACTTACTTTTTTGACCTGCAGGACGTGCGTTGCGTCTCGGCGCTGGGCCTGGTGCACCAGCGTTTCTCGACCAACACCTTCCCCGAGTGGCCGCTGGCGCACCCGTACCGCTATGTGGCGCACAACGGCGAGATCAACACCGTCAAGGGCAACTACAACTGGATGAAGGCGCGTGAGGGCGTGATGTCTTCCCCGGTGCTGGGGGCAGACTTGCAAAAGTTGTATCCCATCAGCTTTGCCGGCCAGTCCGACACCGCCACCTTTGACAACTGCCTTGAACTGCTGACGATGGCGGGTTACCCCATCAGTCAGGCAGTGATGATGATGATTCCCGAGCCTTGGGAACAGCACGCCAATATGGACCAGCGCCGCAAGGCCTTCTACGAATACCACGCCGCCATGATGGAGCCATGGGACGGCCCGGCCAGCATCGTGTTCACTGATGGCCGCCAGATTGGCGCCACGCTGGACCGTAATGGCCTGCGTCCTTCGCGCTACTGCATCACCGACGACGATCTGGTGGTCATGGCCTCGGAGTCGGGCGTGTTGCCCTTCCCAGAAAATAAAATTGTGCGCAAATGGCGCCTGCAGCCCGGCAAGATGTTCCTGATCGATCTGGAACAGGGCCGCATGATCGACGACGAAGAAATCAAAGCCACGCTGGCCAACAGCAAGCCTTACAAGCAGTGGATTGAGAATCTGCGCATCAAGCTCGACAGCGTCACCGGCGATACCGCCTTGGCACCTGCCTCTGACATTGCTTTGCTGGACCGTCAGCAAGCTTTTGGTTTTACACAAGAAGACCTGAAATTCCTGATCACGCCGATGGCCGTGGGCGGCGAAGAAGCGCTGGGCTCCATGGGCAACGACAGCCCGCTGGCGGTGTTAAGCGACAAGAACAAGCCGCTGTACAACTACTTCAAGCAGTTGTTCGCGCAAGTGACCAACCCGCCCATCGACCCGATTCGTGAAGCGATTGTGATGAGTCTGGTGTCCTTTATTGGCCCTAAACCCAATCTGCTTGACATCAACCAGGTCAACCCGCCGATGCGCCTGGAGGTGAGCCAGCCGGTGCTGGACTTTGCCGACATGGCCAAATTGCGCGATATTGAAAAGCACACGCAAGGCAAGTTCCGCAGTTACACGCTGGACATCACCTACCCGCTGGCGTGGGGCCGCGAAGGTGTTGAAGCCAAGCTGGCCTCCTTGTGCGCCGAAGCCGTGGACGCGATCAAGGGCGGTAAAAACATTCTCATCATCAGCGACCGTGCGGTTACCGCGACGCAAGTGGCGATTCCGGCGCTGCTGGCGCTCTCGGCCATTCACCAGCATTTGGTGCTGGAAGGCTTGCGCACTACAGCAGGCTTGGTGGTTGAGACCGGTACCGCGCGCGAAGTGCACCACTTTGCCGTGCTGGCCGGTTACGGCGCAGAAGCCGTTCACCCCTACCTCGCCATGGAAACGCTGGCGGCGATCAGCCATGATTTGCCGGGCGACCTGAGCGCTGACAAAGCCATTTACAACTACGTCAAGGCGGTGGGCAAGGGCTTGTCCAAGATCATGTCCAAGATGGGCGTGTCCACCTACATGAGCTACTGCGGCGCGCAGTTGTTCGAGGCCATTGGCCTCTCCACCGAGACCGTGGCCAAGTATTTCACCGGTACCCCGACCCGGGTCGAAGGCATCGGCGTGTTCGAGATTGCCGAAGAAGCCATTCGCATGCACAAGGCGGCCTTCGGTGACGACCCGGTGCTGGCCAATCGGCTTGATGCCGGTGGCGAATACGCCTGGCGCGCCCGTGGCGAAGAGCACATGTGGACGCCCGACGCGATTGCCAAGTTGCAACACAGCACACGCTCCAACAACTGGAATACCTACAAAGAGTACGCCCAACTCATCAACGACCAGAGCAAGCGCCACTTGACGCTGCGCGGTTTGTTCGAGTTCAAGTTTGACCCGACCAAAGCCATTCCGCTGGAACAGGTCGAGTCGGCCAAAGAGATCGTCAAGCGTTTTGCCACCGGCGCGATGTCGCTGGGTTCGATCTCTACCGAAGCCCACGCCACGCTGGCCATTGCCATGAACCGCATCGGCGGCAAGAGCAACACAGGCGAGGGCGGCGAAGACCCGGCGCGTTACCGCAACGAGCTCAAAGGCATCCCGATCAAGCAAGGCCAGACCATGGCCGACATCATCGGCAAAGACGTGGTCGAAGTGGATATTCCGCTGCTGCCGACCGACTCGCTGCGTTCGCGCATCAAGCAAGTCGCCTCGGGCCGTTTTGGCGTTACCGCCGAATACCTGAGCAGCTCCGACCAGATCCAGATCAAGATGGCGCAGGGCGCCAAGCCGGGTGAGGGCGGTCAACTGCCCGGCACCAAGGTGTCTGAATACATCGGTCGTCTGCGCCACTCGGTGCCGGGCGTCGGTTTGATTTCGCCACCACCGCACCACGATATTTACTCCATCGAAGACTTGGCCCAGCTGATTCACGATCTGAAAAACGTCGCACCGCATGCCGGTATCAGCGTCAAGCTGGTGGCTGAAATCGGGGTCGGCACCATCGCTGCCGGCGTTGCCAAGTGCAAGGCCGACCATGTGGTGATTGCCGGACACGACGGCGGCACGGGCGCTTCGCCCTGGTCGTCCATCAAGCATTGCGGCAGCCCGTGGGAAATCGGTCTGGCAGAAACCCAGCAAACGCTGGTGCTCAACCGCTTGCGCAGCCGCATCCGCGTGCAGGCCGATGGCCAGATGAAAACTGGTCGCGACGTCGCCATTGGCGCGCTGCTGGGCGCTGACGAGTTTGGCTTTGCCACTGCCCCGCTGGTGGTGGAAGGCTGCATCATGATGCGCAAATGCCACCTCAACACCTGCCCGGTGGGCGTGGCCACGCAAGACCCGGCGCTGCGCCGCAAGTTCTCCGGCAAGCCTGAGCATGTGGTGAACTACTTCTTCTTTATTGCCGAAGAAGTGCGTCAGATCATGGCCCAGCTCGGCATCGCCAAGTTTGATGACCTGATTGGCCGTGCCGATTTGCTCGACATGCGCCAAGGTATTGAGCATTGGAAAGCCAGCGGCCTGGACTTCAGCCGCCTGTTTGCCATGCCCAATGTGCCGGCCGATGTGCCTCGTTTCCAGACATTGGAGCAAGAACACGGCCTGGAGAAATCGCTCGACAACGTGCTGATTGCCAAGAGCCGTGCGGCCATCGACAAGGGTGAGCGTGTGCAGTTCATGGAGATGGCCCGCAATGTGAACCGTTCGGTCGGTGCCATGCTATCTGGCGCTGTCACCAAGGTGCATCCACAAGGCTTGCCGGATGACACCATCCGCATCCAGCTCGAAGGCACGGGCGGCCAGTCGTTTGGCGCGTTCCTGACCAACGGCATCACGCTGTACCTGATTGGCGATGCCAACGACTACACCGGCAAGGGCCTCTCGGGCGGTCGTATCGTGGTGCGACCCAGCATCGACTTCCGGGGTGAGGCGATTCGCAACACCATCGTCGGTAACACGGTGATGTACGGCGCCACCAGCGGTGAAGCGTTCTTCAGCGGCGTCGGCGGCGAGCGCTTTGCGGTGCGTCTGTCGGGCGCTACGGCGGTCGTCGAAGGCACTGGCGACCACGGTTGCGAGTACATGACCGGCGGCACGGTGGCCGTGTTGGGCAAAACCGGACGCAACTTTGCTGCCGGCATGAGCGGTGGCCTGGCGTACGTGTATGACGAAGACGGCCAGTTTGCCCAGCGTTGCAACACCGCCATGGTCTCCATGGAAAAAGTGTTGACGGTGGCTGAGCAAGAGGCCGCCATCGACGTGGCCTTGTGGCATCGCGGTCAAAGCGACGAAGCGCAGTTGAAGAAATTACTGGAAGAACACAACCGCTGGACCGGCAGCAAGCGCGCGCGCGAGTTGCTCGATACCTGGGATGTGTCGCGTCTGAAATTTGTCAAGGTGTTCCCGCTCGAGTACAAACGTGCTCTGGGTGAGATTCATGCACGTAAAGAGGCTCTAGCCCTTACCAGCCGTGCGCAAGCAGCTATTAAAACTGAAGCAGTTCCTGCTAAATAATGTGTTGGGGACAGTGCGCGTAGCCTGTCCCACCAAGGAGTTCATATGGGAAAAGTCACTGGTTTCATGGAATTTGAGCGTCTTGAAGAAGGCTACAAGCCGGCTCCCGAGCGTTTGAAAAATTACAAAGAGTTTGTCATTGGCCTGGACGACGCACAGGCCAAAGTGCAGGCAGCACGCTGCATGGACTGCGGCACGCCGTTTTGCAACAACGGCTGCCCGGTCAACAACATCATTCCGGATTTCAACGACTTGGTGTACCAGGGCGACTGGAAAAATGCGATTGATGTGCTGCACAGCACCAACAACTTCCCCGAGTTCACCGGTCGCATCTGCCCGGCACCGTGTGAAGCAGCTTGTGTGTTGAATGTGAATGACGACGCTGTGGGCATCAAGTCCATCGAGCACGCCATCATTGACCGCGCCTGGGCTGAAGGCTGGGTGCTTGCCCAACCGGCCAAGCACAAGACCGGTAAAAAAGTCGCTGTGGTGGGCTCCGGTCCAGCCGGTATGGCTGCGGCGCAACAGTTGGCGCGGGTCGGTCACGATGTCACCTTGTTCGAGAAAAATGACCGCGTTGGCGGATTGCTGCGCTACGGCATTCCTGATTTCAAGATGGAAAAAGTGCACATCGACCGTCGCGTCGAACAGTTGCAAAAAGAAGGTGTGACGATTCGCACTGGCGTGCTGATTGGCGAGATGCCCAAAGGCTCCAAGGTCACGAACTGGGCCAAAGAAACGATTTCTGCCGCCCAGCTGCAAAAAGACTTTGACGCGGTGTTGCTCACCGGCGGCTCCGAGCAATCGCGTGATTTGGCAGTGCCCGGTCGCGATCTGGATGGCGTCCACTTTGCGATGGAGTTTTTGCCCCAGCAAAACAAGGTCAACGCGGGCGATAAGCTCAAGGGCCAGTTGCGCGCGGAAGGCAAGCACGTCATCGTTATCGGTGGTGGCGACACCGGCTCCGATTGCGTGGGCACCAGCAACCGCCACGGCGCCGCCAGCGTCACCCAGTTTGAGGTGATGCCGCAGCCCCCGGTGGAAGAAAACCGCCCCATGACCTGGCCTTACTGGCCGCTCAAACTGCGCACCAGCTCCAGCCATGACGAAGGTTGCACGCGCGAGTTCGCCATTTCCACCCAAGAATTCATCGGTGAAAAAGGCAAAGTGACCGGTCTCAAGACCGTTCACATCGAGTTCAAAGACGGCAAGATGGTTGAAATTGCAGGCACCGAAAAAACCTACCCTGCCGATCTGGTCTTGCTGGCCATGGGCTTTGTGAATCCGGTGGCCACTGTGCTGGAGTCCTTCGGGATCGACAAGGACGCTCGCGGCAACGCCAAGGCCAGCACCGAATTTGCCGGGGGCTATGTCACCAACGTGCCCAAGGTTTTTGCGGCCGGTGACATCCGCCGTGGTCAAAGCCTGGTGGTGTGGGCCATTCGCGAAGGCCGTCAGGCCGCGCGCTCGGTGGATGAATTCCTGATGGGATTCAGCGATCTGCCAAGGTGAAATCCGGGAGGCGCCTACTCTCTAGGTGTAATCCCGTATGATCGAAGGGCCGGGCATTCCCCGGCCTTTGTTATTTTGAAACTTTGCGGGGCAGACCGCAGCGCAGCACAAGCTGGGCCCATTCTGTCCTCAACCCTCAATGTCCGTCCCTATTTCTGAATCTCTCGTTGAACTGCGTCATCTCACCTTTGGTTATGGTGAGCGGGTCATTCTGGACGACATCTCCTTGTCTGTGCCTCGTGGCAAAGTGACTGCGCTCATGGGCGCTTCAGGCGGTGGAAAGACCACCATCCTGCGTCTGATTGGCGGACAAAGCCGTGCGCAGCAGGGCGAAATGCTGTTTGATGGGCAAGACGTCACACCCATGAACCAAAAGCAGCTCTACGCCGCGCGTCGCCGCATGGGTATGTTGTTTCAGTTTGGCGCTCTATTTGCCGACTTGTCGGTGTTTGACAACGTGGCGTTTCCGCTGCGCGAGCACACCGACTTGTCCGAGAGCTTGATCCGTGACATTGTCCTGATGAAGCTCAATGCGGTCGGTTTGCGCGGTGCCCGCGACTTGATGCCCAGCGATCTGTCAGGCGGCATGGCGCGGCGCATTGCGCTGGCGCGTGCCATCGCCCTCGACCCTGAACTTGTGATGTACGACGAACCATTTTCCGGACTCGACCCGATTTCCTTGGCGATATCGGCACGCCTGATTCGCGAGTTGAACGATTCCATGGGGCTGACCAGCATTTTTGTCTCGCATGAGTTGGAGCAAACCTTTGCCATTGCCGACCATGTGATTATTCTGGCCAACGGCAAAATTGCCACCCAAGGCACACCCGACGAGGTCCGCCAAAGCACCGACCCGCTGGTGTATCAGTACGTGAATGCCTTGCCAGACGGTCCGGTTCGTTTTCATTACCCCGGCCCGACGGTTGATCAGGATTTTGGATTGGAAGCTGCGCCATGAGTTGGTTGAACCCTCGCGACATCGGATTTTCCGTGCGCAGTCAATTGGCTGACATGGGGCTCGGTGCCCGTCTTTTTGTACGATTGCTGACGACCTTTGGCAGCAGCTTCAAGCGTTTTGGGCTGATCCGCGACCAAATCCATTTTCTGGGTAATTATTCGCTGGCCATCATTGCAGTGTCCGGCTTGTTTGTTGGTTTTGTGTTTGGCTTGCAGGGTTACTACACTTTGCAGCGTTATGGCTCGTCTTCAGCACTCGGTCTGTTGGTTACGCTCACGTTGGTGCGGGAGTTGGGACCGGTCGTGACCGCCTTGTTGTTTGCCGGTCGCGCTGGCACCTCGCTCACCGCCGAAATCGGCTTGATGAAGGCGGGCGAGCAAATCAGCGTGATGGAAATGATGGCGGTGGACCCGGTTCTGCGTATTTTGGCGCCCCGTTTTTGGGCCGGTGTGATCACCATGCCGCTGCTGGCGGCAGTTTTCAGCGCGATGGGCATCATCGGCGGCTGGGCCGTGGGCGTACTCATGATTGGGGTGGATGGCGGTTCGTTCTGGAGTCAGATTCAGGGCGGCGTGGATGTTTGGCAAGACGTGGGCAACGGCGTTATTAAGAGCATGGTGTTTGGTTTTGCGGTCACTTTCATCGCTTTGTTCCAGGGCTTTGAAGCACAGCCGACGCCTGAAGGTGTGGCCAGTGCCACTACCCGAACCGTGGTGGTGGCTTCCCTGACAGTTTTGGGTCTGGATTTCATCCTGACCGCCATGATGTTTACTATTTAAAGAAATTTTATGCAGCGTTCTAAAAATGATTTGTGGGTCGGCATTTTTGTGCTGATAGGGGCTGTCGCCATTCTTTTCCTGGCATTACAAGCAGCCAATTTGTTGACTTTGAGTTTTCAGAAAAACTACATGGTCAGCGCCAAGTTTGACAATGTCGGTGGCCTCAAGCCCAAAGCGGCGGTGCGCAGTGCCGGTGTGGTGGTGGGGCGTGTTGAGAGTATTGTTTTCGATGACAAGTCGTTTCAGGCGCGCGTTAACCTGGCCATCGAAAGCCGTTATGCCTTCCCTAAAGACAGTTCCTTAAAAATTCTGACCAGCGGCTTGTTGGGTGAGCAATTTTTGGGTCTGGAGCCTGGTGCCGAAGACAAGATGCTGGTAGCGGGCGACACCATTTCCAGCACACAATCTGCGATGGTGCTGGAGAGTCTCATCAGCCAGTTTTTGTACAGCAAGGCGGCTGAAGGTAATAACGCTGACGTGGGCAAAGGCAAGAAATGAAATTGTTGCTGCCCATTTTGATGCTGACACTGACCCTCTTTGGTTGTGCCAGCGGACCCGGCGCTAATCCGCGTGATCCTCTGGAACCCTTTAATCGTGGGGTTTACAAGTTCAACGATGGGGTCGACCGGGCCGTGCTAAAACCCGTGGCCACCGCGTACCACGATGTCGTGCCCACGATGGTGCGAACCGGGGTCACCAATTTCTTTGGCAATCTGGAAGATGCCTGGTCGTTTGTCAATAACACCCTGCAACTCAAGGGTCAGGCGGCAGGCGATAGTTTTTTCCGTTTCGGAGTTAATACTTTCCTGGGCTTGGGGGGTGTTCTGGATGTGGCGAGCGAGATGAGAATCGAAAAGCACACCAAAGATTTCGGCCACACCCTGGGTTATTGGGGCGTCAAGCCGGGACCTTACCTGATGTTGCCTTTGCTGGGGCCTTCCACTGTGCGCGATGCCTTGGGTCGAACAATTGATGCACAGGGCGACATGGTGTCAGGCGTCTCGGACATTCCTACCCGAAACAGCCTGACGGTCGTGCGGGCCGTTGACACCCGGTCCGAATTGCTTCCCGCCACAGCCATGCTGGATGAAGTCGCGCTGGATAAATATTCGTTCACCCGCGATGCCTATTTGCAACGCCGACGCAGTGCCATTTTTGATGGCAATCCACCCGACGAAGAGGCGATGGAATCGGTTTTTGAACCGGTCCCTGTAGCCCAAGTGCCGGCTGAAACGTTAAATACTGCCGGGATCCCCGGAGATGAGAAAGTTAAACCATGAACCGTCGTTCAATAAGCCGCCTGTTGGCCTTAATGCTGGTCAGTGCGTCAACCCTGGTGGTGTTGCCAGTTCGTGCCGCTGATGAAGCCCCCGACGCCTTGATCAAACGCCTCTCGACCGAAGTGCTGGACAACATTCGGTCAGACAAAGCCATCCAGTCCGGCGATGTGTCGCGCATCATCACGCTGGTGGACGGCAAGATCATGCCAAACGTTAATTTCCAGCGCATGACCGCCTCGGCCGTCGGCCCCGCCTGGCGTCAGGCCACGCCCGAGCAGCAAAAGCGCTTGCAGGAAGAATTCAAGATTTTGCTGGTGCGTACCTATGCTGGCGCCTTGACGCAGGTCAGTGACCAGACCATCGCCCTCAAACCCCTGCGTGCGGCGCCTGAGGACAAAGAGGTGGTGGTGCGCACCGAAGTCAAAGGCCGTGGCGACCCGATTCAACTCGACTACAAACTTGAAAAAACACCGGGCGAGGGCGCAGGCTGGAAGATATTCAACCTGAACGTGCTGGGTGTCTGGTTGGTGGAAACTTATCGCAGCCAGTTTGCGCAGGAAATCAGTGCCAAAGGCATCCCCGGTTTGATTGCGACCCTGACTGACCGTAACAAAGCCAACGCCAAAAAGGGGTAATTGTGCTGGTACTTCCCCAAGAATTGATGCAATCCCAAGCCACTGCGTGCTTGCGGATGCTGGTACAAGGCTTGCGTTCACAGACCGGTTCTGACGCGGTAGTCGATGCCAGCGGCTTGAGCCGCTTTGATTCCTCCGCGTTGGCCGTGTTGCTCGAGTTTCGGCGTGAGGCGTTGGCCATGGGCAAGAAGTTTTCAATTCGGAGTTTGCCCTCTCGCCTGGCTGATCTGGCCAAGCTTTACGGGATTGATGAGCTGTTGTCATCAGCAGCGCCCACACTCGTAAAATAGCGGACCCCCATGTCCGCTATATCTTTTCAATCCGTTTCCAAGTCGTATTCTTCCCCTCGTGGGCCCAAGGGCAGTACTTTCCTGGCCCTTGATTCCGTCAGTCTGGCAATTGAAGAAGGTGAATTCTTTGGATTGCTAGGCCCCAACGGCGCGGGCAAGACCACCATGATCAGCATCTTGGCCGGCCTTTCTCGTGCCACCGGCGGTCAGGTTTCTGTGCTGGGGCATAACGTGCAGACCGATTACGCACAAGCGCGTCGTGCCTTGGGCGTGGTGCCTCAAGAGTTGGTGTTCGACCCGTTTTTCAACGTGCGTGAAGCTTTGCGCTTTCAGTCGGGTTACTTCGGCATCAAAAACAACGATGCCTGGATTGATGAGTTGCTCGACAGTCTGGGCTTGACCGACAAGGCTGAAGCCAACATGCGCCAGCTCTCGGGCGGCATGAAACGGCGCGTGCTGGTCGCGCAAGCGCTGGTGCACAAACCGCCCGTCATCGTGCTGGACGAACCCACGGCCGGGGTTGATGTGGAACTGCGCCAGACCTTGTGGCAATTCATTGCCAAGCTCAACAAACAGGGCAGTACCGTTTTGCTGACCACCCATTATCTGGAAGAGGCTGAAGCCCTCTGCGGCCGAATTGCCATGCTCAAGTCTGGGCGCATTGTGGCGCTCGACCACACCAGCGAGTTGCTCAAGGCCGCCTCCGGTAATGTGCTTCGCTTTAAAGTTGACAGCGAGTTGCCCCTGGAACTTGCGACCAAGGCCCGCATTACCGGGCGCATCGTCCAGTTCCCGGCGCATGACGCGCTGGAGATCGAACGGTACCTGGCGGCGGTGCGTGAGGCGGGTCTGGTGGCGCAGGATGTTGAAATTCGCAAAGCCGATCTGGAAGACGTTTTTCTGGCCGTGATGAACAAAAGTCATACGCCTTCTCAGGAGCATTCGGCATGAGGGGTTGGCAAGCCTTGTTGTACAAGGAAGTCTTGCGCTTTTGGCGCGTGGCGTTTCAAACCGTGGCCGGCCCGGTGCTGACCGCCATGCTGTACCTGCTGATCTTCGGGCATGCGCTGGAATCGCATGTCAAGGTCTACGACGCCATCAGTTACACCGCCTTTCTGGTGCCGGGTCTGGCCATGATGAGCCTGTTGCAAAACGCATTTGCCAACAGTTCCTCGTCATTGATCATGAGCAAGGTGATGGGCAATCTGGTGTTTTTGATGCTCACGCCGCTGTCGTACATGAATTGGTTCGTGGCCTATGTGGGTGCCGCCGTGATTCGCGGCCTGGTGGTGGGTCTGGGTGTGTTTGCCGTCTCTGCAATCTTTACTGATCTCAGTTTTGCCGCACCACTCTGGATATTGACCTTTGCGGTGATGGGCGCCGCCCTGATGGGCTCGTTGGGGCTGATCGCCGGCTTGTGGGCTGAGAAATTCGACCAACTGGCGGCCTTCCAGAACTTTGTGGTCATGCCCATGACGTTTTTGAGTGGGGTTTTTTACTCCATTCACTCGCTGCCACCGTTCTGGCAAACCGTGAGTCACCTGAACCCATTTTTCTACATGATTGATGGCTTTCGCTATGGTTTTTTTGGCCAAAGCGATGTGTCGCCCTGGCTTAGCTTGAGTGTGGTGGGTTCTGCCCTGGCAGTGGTGAGTGCGGTGGCGGTTTATCTGCTTCGCAGTGGCTACAAAATTCGGGGCTAATTGTTTTCTTTCAACCGTTGAGGTCAGCGCACAAGTCTGGCCTCACAAACCTGTAAATTTTGATATGAACGCAGACCAGATCAAAGACCTGATCGCCGCCAACCTGGTGTGCGAGTACATCACACTCGATGGCGATGGCCGCCACTGGAACGCCGTCATCGTGTCGCCCGAATTTGAGGGCAAGCGTGCCATCCAGCGCCACCAGCGCGTGTACGCCACCTTGGGCAATAAAATGAAAACCGACGAGATTCACGCCCTGTCGATGCAAACCCTGACGCCTGCCGAGTGGGCGGTTCAGCAGGCTTGACCGCATGCGCAGCCTGGATGGTCACGCTGCGCTCGCCATGACGAAATTAAAACGGACTTATGGATAAATTATTGATTCGCGGTGGTCAACCACTGCACGGAGAAGTCTTCATCTCCGGCGCCAAAAACGCGGCCTTGCCCGAGTTGTGCGCCTGCCTGCTGACCGCCGACGCCGTCACGTTGACCAATGTTCCGCGTTTGCAAGATGTGAACACCATGCTCAAACTGATTCGCAACATGGGCGTGCGTGCAGAGTTGGGTGAAAACGGTTTGGTGGTGGACGCCGGGTCGCTCACCAACCCCGAGGCACCTTACGAACTGGTGAAAACCATGCGCGCTTCGGTGCTGGCGCTCGGCCCGTTGCTGGCGCGTTTTGGCCACGCCAAGGTGTCCTTGCCGGGTGGTTGCGCCATTGGCTCGCGTCCGGTGGACCAGCACATCAAGGGACTGACCGCGATGGGTGCCGAAATTGTGGTCGAGCACGGCTACATGATCGCCAAGCTGCCCGAAGGCCGCACACGCCTCAAAGGGGCCCGTATTGCGACCGACATGGTGACCGTGACCGGCACTGAAAACTTTTTGATGGCCGCCTGCCTGGCCGAAGGCGAAACCATTCTTGAAAACGCCGCACAAGAGCCCGAGATTCCTGATCTGGCCGAAATGCTGATTAAGATGGGGGCCAAAATTGAAGGCCACGGCACCAGCCGCATCCGCATTCAAGGGGTTGAAAAGCTCCATGGCTGTGAACACCAGGTGGTGGCGGATCGGATTGAAACGGGCACCTTTCTCTGTGCTGTTGCCGCCACTGGGGGTGATGTGGTGCTCAAGCATGGCCGGGCTGAACACCTGGAAGCCGTGATTGAAAAACTGCGCGATGCTGGCGTCACTATCACGGAGGTGGACGGCGGCATCCACGTTCAATCGCAAGGGCGGCTTAAAAGCCAGAGTTTTCGCACCACCGAGTACCCCGGTTTTCCGACCGACATGCAGGCGCAGTTTATGGCGCTCAACTGCATCTCGCACGGCACCGCCAAGGTCACCGAGACGATTTTTGAGAACCGTTTCATGCACGTCAACGAGATGGTGCGCCTCGGCGCGCACATCCAGATAGACGGCAAGGTGTCGGTGGTGGAGGGCGTTGAAAAGCTCTCCGGTGCGACCGTGATGGCCACTGATTTGCGGGCATCTGCCAGCCTGGTGATCGCCGGATTGGTGGCGGAGGGTGAAACCTTGGTTGAGCGTATTTACCACCTGGACCGGGGCTACGACCAAATGGAAGCCAAACTGCGCGCCTTGGGTGCCGACATTGAAAGAATCAAATGATCACGATCGCGTTGTCCAAAGGCCGCATTTTTGAAGAAACCCTGCCGCTGTTGCGCGCTGCCGGCATTGAGGTACTGGAAGACCCCGAAAAATCTCGCAAGTTGATCCTCACCACCAACCAGCCCGATGTTCGGGTGCTGGTGGTGCGTGCCACCGATGTGCCGACTTATGTGCAGTACGGCGGTGCCGACCTCGGTATCACCGGCAAAGACACCTTGCTTGAGCATGGCAGCGACGGCCTCTACCAGCCCTTGGATCTGCAAATTGCCAAATGCCGTATCAGCGTGGCAGTGCGGGCTGATTTTGACTACGCCTCGGCGGTCAAACAAGGCTCGCGCCTGAAGGTGGCCACCAAATACGTGGCGATTGCGCGTGAATTTTTCGCCACCAAAGGCGTTCACGTGGACTTGATCAAGCTCTACGGCAGCATGGAACTGGCCCCTTTGGTTGGCTTGGCTGATGCGATTGTGGATCTGGTGTCTACCGGCAACACGCTCAAGGCGAATCATCTGGTGGAGGTTGAGCACATCATGGATATCAGCTCCCGCCTGGTCGTCAACCAAGCGGCGCTGAAGCTGAAACAAGTGCCCATTCGCAAGATCATTGATGCCTTTGCTTCGGCTATTGCCAAATAACCAATTTTAAAATCGCTATGAAATTTGTAGCTACACCCGCCCGTTTATCCTCTGCTAGCAGTGCTTTTGAAGCTGAATTCAAGGCGCGTCTGCATTGGTCCGCTGAAGCGGATGCGGCGATCGAGACCCGGGTGGCCGAGATTCTGCTGGATGTCCAGCAGCGCGGCGATGCGGCGGTGCTGGAATACACCGCACGGTTTGATGGCCTGGACGCCACAACGATGGGCGCCTTGGAGCTCACGCAAGAAGAACTCAAAACGGCCTTTGAGACCATTCCGACTGCCCAGCGCGAAGCTTTACAAGCGGCAGCCCAACGGGTGCGCAGTTACCACGAAGCGCAAAAGAAGGCCAGCGGCGAAAGTTGGAGTTATCGCGACGCTGACGGCACGTTGTTGGGGCAAAAGGTCACGCCGCTGGACCGTGTGGGCATTTATGTGCCCGGCGGCAAAGCAGCTTATCCGTCCTCGGTGTTGATGAACGCTATTCCCGCGCACGTGGCCGGTGTCGCTGAAATCATCATGGTGGTGCCGACGCCCAAGGGCGAAAAAAATGCGCTGGTACTGGCGGCTGCTTATGTGGCGGGCGTCACCCGTGCCTTTACGGTGGGCGGTGCGCAGGCGGTGGCGGCGTTGGCTTATGGCACGCAGACGATACCTAAAGTGGACAAAATCACCGGCCCCGGCAACGCCTATGTGGCAGCAGCCAAGCGCCGCGTGTTTGGCACGGTCGGTATCGACATGATTGCCGGCCCGAGTGAGATTCTGGTGTTAGCCGATGGCAGCACCCCGCCGGACTGGGTGGCGATGGATTTGTTCAGTCAGGCCGAACACGACGAGTTGGCGCAGAGTATTTTGCTGTGTCCCGACTTGGCCTACATCGAGCTAGTGCAGCAAAGCATCAACCGCCTGTTGAACGAGATGCCGCGCGC
>SERZ01000627.1_pt1 | contig 23215 bp, 21 predicted proteins | sample 3171461 | NCBI WGS metagenome assembly SERZ01 (sample SAMN06051861, study PRJNA518727) | freshwater metagenome | biome: subpolar coniferous forest; feature: holomictic lake; material: water; isolation source: holomictic Lake 227, 6 m depth | place: Canada: near Kenora, Ontario | collected... | reverse complement strand
TGTATGGAAATAGTACGGAAAGCAATAGGATTGGTTTTCGTACTTTGTGAGTAAATTTTTGGACTTGTTGTTAGGGAAAACAGGCGCCAAAAAAAATTGACCCATCCCAGGTCGCTGAGTTGCAAAAGCTTATTCAAGGAATTATTTCATGAGCCTTAGAAGTATTAAAAATCGCACCATGCTGGCGGCAATGACAGCAAATACCATCGTCAACGATCAGAGCTTGGATATCCGCTTGGCCACGCTGGGCAAGCTACTCATGCGGGTGCCTGAGTCGCGCCGGGACGCTGTTTATTTGGAAATCACCCAAACTCTGATTGATGCGATGGATCAGTCAATCAAATAATCAATCGCCACTTGAGTTATCTTCACATTCCATTTTGCTGAAATTAGTCATTGGAATAAACCTTCCGTTAACAATTGTCCAAGCTTTTTCTGGTTTCTTATGTCCACCAACCTGGTAAATATCTTTAAATAAACCAATAACACCAATATTGCAATTATCAGTACCCAGCAAATAGCCTTTAGGAATGTTGATTTCAATAATATCTATAAAGTAAGCTGTTTTTTTTTCTTCTTTAACAAATGCAAAAATTCCCTTGCTTTTGTTTCTCTTTTCTGGAAAAAGATAAACGACATTTGTTTTTTCTGGAAAGACAAACTTGGTGTAAACGCCGGTTGTAGCATAGCTGTTGTAATGATCAATCTTGGTGCCTAAGGTTTTGCTATATTTATTCTTGGCAGTAACCGTCTTACCCAATAGACCAGTAGATTCCTTACGATTATCAGCAATAAAAATGTCGTCTTTAATAGCCGCTTTAGGCTGAGATTCAATCTTCGCTGCTGGAGTTGCAGCCAATTTGTTATTTACAGGAGTAATTGCGTTTACTGGAGTATGAGCTGGCGCCGAGGAAATATTTGAATTTTCCTGTAAAGTTTTAGAACTTTGGTTTGTGACGCAACCCGATACAAAAATGCTGCTTAAAGCAATAAAAAAATCAACTCTCTTTTCATCTGCATATTCCTGATCGTTAATAAACATGTTTCATGTGTATATCTTATGAAAAGTTTTTAATCGGCTTCAGAGGCACCAAGAGACACAATCACCAGCATTTAATGGCCGTGAGTCTCACGCAGCGGGTGATGACTTGAAATCAAAAACTCATTGCGTTTATAAATCCGCTCAAGTAGACGAATTCTTTGTATTTTGGCGAACTTAACCTTATTGTTAGTAGAGGGCCAAGGCATACTCTGAGTCTGTCACTGCCGCGTTTGCCGCAGGATTATTCGCCTCGTTCTACCGCTTGTTTATGCCTCATTTTTTACAGCAGTTCATTCGTCATTACCTGTTGGCGGTGCAGTTCTTCACCCGAATCCCGGTCACGGGGCGTCTGGCCGATTGGGTCGGTTACAGCCCAGCCATGCTGCGTGCTAGTGCCGCGCATTTTCCGGGCGTCGGCTGGTTGGTCGGCGGTTTGGTCAGTGCTTTTTCGGCCCTGTTGCTGCTTGGATTGCCCGATGGCGGCTACAGCCCGCTGGTGGTGGCGGCGCTGGGCACGGCTTTGGGGGTGCTGATCACCGGCGCTTTTCACGAAGACGGCCTGGCCGATGTGGCCGATGGCTTGGGCGGTAGCTTGGACCGCGAACGCGCACTGATCATCATGAAAGACTCGCGCGTAGGGGCTTTTGGTGCCATCGCCGTGGTGCTTGCGCTGCTGACCAAGGTGTCTTTGCTGGCCTTGCTGGGGTCGGTCAGCAGTTTGCTGATGTGTTTGGCGCTGTTTTGGGCGCATGTGGTGTCACGCACTTGGCCCTTGCTGCTGATTCGCTTCATGCCGCATGTGGGCGATGCGGCGGGCTCCAAATCAAAACCGCTGGCAGATCAAATCGCCGCTGGCAGCCTGGGTGTCGCATTTATATGGTGTTTTATGGCACTAGCCCTTGCTGTGTATGCACAAGTAGCTATGAATATCATAGCTGTTGATGACGACTTGCTGCCCTTGTTGAAGGCACTGGCGGGTGCGCTGGGGGCCTCGGCGCTGGCTTTTGGGGTGATGTGGCGCTGGTTCTGGACACGCCTTCAAGGTTTTACGGGCGACTGTCTGGGGACAACTCAACAGGTCTGTGAGATCGCGTTTTACCTCGGGCTGGCCCTTAGCCTATGAAGCTCTGGCTGGCGCGCCATGCGCAACCCCTGATCGAACACGGCATTTGTTACGGCCGTACCGATGTGCCATCCGACACCTTGACGACGCTGGCAGCGGCCCAGGCCTTGTCAGGGTGCTTGCCCTTGGGACTTCAAATCGTCACGTCGCCGCTACAAAGATGTGAGCAGCTCGCGCAGTGCCTACGGGGGCTGCGGCCTGATTTGGCTTATAAAACTGATGCGCGTCTGGCCGAGATGGATTTCGGTTGCTGGGAAGGCCAGCGCTGGGATGCCATTGATCAAGCCGACTATGACCGCTGGACGGCAGACTTTGGTGCTTACCGTTTTGGTGGCGTTGAGAGTGTTCATGAATTCATGCAGCGCGTGGCCCGCGTTTGGGACGAAACGCAACTGGCCGGGCGCGACACGGTCTGGATCACCCATGCTGGCGTAATTCGCGCGGCCAGTTTGTTGGTCAAAGGGGTGCGCCAAGTTTACGATGCGGCGCAGTGGCCGATTGCGGCACCGGCGTTCGGCGAAAACTGTGAAATGACGCTCTGATTCGACCTTGCCGGGGTCGTCTCAGGCCGTCTCGGTCCGGTTGCGACCGTTGGCCTTGGCCCGGTACAAGGCAGCATCCGCCCGCGCCAGTAGGGAGTCCACGGTATCTTTCTCATGGAGGTAAGTGGTGACGCCAATGCTCACGGTGCAGTTCGGGCCTTGGGTCACTTGGGCACAGCCTTCGCGAATGCGTTCGGCGACCAACATCGCATCTTCCAGGGCGGTGTCGGGGAGCATCACGATGAATTCTTCACCCCCAAAGCGACCCAGTTGGTCGGGCAGTCGTAGCAAATTCTTGGCCTGGGTAACAAAGTTGACGAGTACCCGGTCGCCAACTTGGTGGCCATGGTTATCGTTGATCCGCTTGAAATGGTCCAGGTCCATGAGCATCAAGGCCATGTTGCGGCCATACCGGCGGCAACGCTCCAGCTCTTTTTCACACCCCTCGTTCATGGACCTGCGCGTCAAGGTGTTGGTGAGCGAGTCATGCGAGGCCAGGTGTTCCAGTTCAGAGTGCAGACGCTCCGAGGCCAACAACACGGTACTGATCGAGAACAACAAAATACAAAACACAAAACTGCCAACATAGATCAATTGAACCGGCGACTTGTCGAAAATATCCTGTCCGACTGGCCAGAAGAAAGCGGTCACCAGGCGGACGACTTGTATCAATGCCATGACCAACAACACGGCCAGTGTCAGGATACGGGCAAAAGTTTGGGCGCCTTGTTTGAACACCAAATGCGCGTGACAACTAAACAGGTAGGCGGCCAGCACATTGGACAAAGCCAGGCGAATGCGAAAACTGGGTTCGACAAAAGTGAACCATGCCTGAGCCAGCATCATGGCCGCGATGAGCAGCAACCAAGGGCGAATTTGGGGTGTGACACCAAAGAATCGCTGGCTGCCCACATAAATCAGATAAAGCGCCGATGCAAGCATCAGGCGGGTTAAAAAGATGGTGAAAAAGATCGGAAGTTGCCCGTAGGCTGTCGCCAGCAAGGTGCCAAAAAATGCAATCAGCAGGCCGGCAGACCATTCCCCGAGTCCTTTGATGGAACTAGGGTAATTGCGCTTGAGAGAGTACAAAACCAGTGACATCAAGCCGCACATGATGCCGCTTAACAGAATGATGGTTCCGGGGTCAAGGGATCTCATGATTCGGGATGGAAACTAGACATAGGTCAATTATTGCATTGCAATATAACAATGCTGTCGCCGCAAGCACCGAAAAATATCGGTCAAACAGGTGACTTGGTTTTATCTTTGAAGTCGCAAAACGCACTTACGCCGCATTGCCAACACAGCGGTTTACGCGCCTGGCAGATGTAGCGGCCATGCAATATCAACCAGTGGTGCGCATCTACCAGGTACTCGGGCGGTATGCGCTTGAGCAGTTTGAGTTCAACCGCCAGCGGGGTTTTTCCGGGCGCCAACCCCGTGCGGTTGCCGAGCCGGAAAAGGTGGGTGTCCACCGCCATGGTGGCCTCGCCAAACGCCACATTCAGCACGACATTGGCTGTTTTGCGGCCGACGCCGGGCAGGGCTTCCAGTGCTTCACGCGTTCTCGGTACCACGCTGGCGTGCTGTTCCACCAATATCTGGCAGGTTTGCATCAGGTGCTTGGCTTTGGAGTGGTACAGGCCAATGGTCTTGATATAGCTCTCTAGCCATTCCAGGCCCAAATCCAGGATTTTTTGCGGCGTGTTGGCCACCACGAAGAGTCGGCGTGTGGCCTTGTTGACACCCACATCGGTGGCCTGGGCTGACAGCAGCACGGCGGCCAGCAACTCAAACACCGAGCTGTATTCAAGCTCTGTTTGGGGATGCGGATTGGCCGCTTGCAAGGTGGCGAAAAAAGAAACAATGGCAGCGGGTTTCATGCGATGGCCAGGTCCACAAAAGACTCAGCGGGTGGAAAATCATCGCGCATCCATTGCACATCGACCTGAAAGGAGTCCATCACCTCTTGCGGCAAGGCGTCGATCATGTCCGGGCCGCTGTAAGGCATGTCGGCCAGCAAACTGGCCAGATGCACGACCGAACCTAACCGGGAAAAAGCCTGCTCGGTGAGTGGATCAGATGAGCGTTGCAACGCCTGCACGATTTGCATCGGAAAATTCCAGCGGCGGGCTAGTTCGGCGGTAATTTGACCTTCGGTAAACCCCGTCAGCCGCGTTTCACGCTCCCACCGGACGCCGGGCTGGTGCGGCAGTTTTTCGATTTCCCGGAGCAACTCTGGGTCGGCCTGGCCGATCAGCAACTCGCCCAGGCGCAGCATCATGCCGGTGAGCCAGGCTTGCTGGGCATCCATGCCCAATTTGCTGGCCAGCCATTGGGCGTAACCGGCACAGGCCATGTTGCTTTGCCAGAACGCGGTGCGGTTGAGGCCGGGCAGGGTCGGGAGGGCCGCACTGATGCAGGTGCACAACGACAGCGAGCGAACTTGCGCCATTCCTACCATCGCGATTGCTTCGTCGAGTGTGCCAACGCCGCGCGGCAAGCCAAAGTGGGCGCTGTTGGCCAGTCGCAGCAGTTGGGCGCTCAGAACAGGGTCTTGGGCAATGATGTTGCGCACCTCCATCACCGAGGCGTTGTCATCATTAAGTGTTCTGATCAGCGCATGCGCCACCTCGGGCATGACGGGCAATTGGATGGACTCAAAAAACGAGTCAAGGCTGTGCATGGATTCCCCTGTAAACGAGGCGCCAAGTTTAATCGGTGACAATTTGCGATCTTTTGAAAGCCCAACCCATGCAATTTGCCGACCGCCTGAAAAATGTAGAAACCTCAGCCATCCGCGAACTCTTCAAACTTCTCGGCAAGCCCGGCATCATCAGTTTTGCCGGTGGTTTTCCGGATCCAGCGCTGTTTGATGTGGACGGTATCCGTGAATCCAGCAACGCTGTGCTGACCAACAACCCCGGCCCGGTGCTGCAATACGGTGCCACCGAAGGCTTCCAGCCCCTGCGCGAAGGCATCAGCGCATTCATGGCCCACAAGGGCGCTACGGTGTCGCCCGAGGGCTTGATCGTCACCACCGGCAGCCAGCAGGCACTGGATTTGATCGGCAAGACCATGATCTCACCCGGTGACAAAGTCATTGTGGAAGCGCCCACTTTTTTGGCCACCATCCAGTGCTTTCGCTTGTACGGTGCCCAACTGATTGGGGCGCCGATAGATGCCGATGGCGTCGATGTCGACAAGCTGGAGCAACTCATCGACGAGCACAAGCCCAAACTGGTCTACCTGATCCCCACCTTTGGCAACCCCAGCGGCGCCACGCTCAGCTTGGAGCGGCGCAAGCGTATTCTGGAAATCGCCGTGCGCACCCAGACTTTGATTGTGGAAGACGACCCTTATGGCGAGTTGTACTTTGACCAAGCGCCACCACCGAGTCTGCTGGCCTTGAGTGATGAGGTGCCCGGTAGCCGCGACTGGCTGGCGCATTGCGGCAGTTTCAGCAAAATTTTGAGCCCTGGCCTGCGCGTGGGCTGGTTGATTGCGCCGCCCGCCTTGCTGGCCAACGCCACCATGTGCAAGCAGTTCAGCGATGCCCACACCAGCAACCTGACGCAGGCGATTTGCGCCCACTACCTGACGCTGAATCGGCTGGAGGGCGCCTTGGCCGTCGTGCGCAAGACCTATGCCGACCGGGCTCGTGTGATGGCCGAGTCGCTGCGCCGCGAATTGGGCAGCGCCATTGCGTTCACCCAACCCCAGGGCGGTATGTTTTTCTGGGCTAATTTGACGGGTGCCGAAGGCCAGCCATGCCACGCGCCCGAGTTCGCCAAACGCGCCATTGACAAGGGTGTGGCCTTTGTGCCGGGGGCCCCATTTTTCGCCCATGACCCTGATTTGTCGACCTTTCGCTTGAGCTTTGCGACAGCGGATGTGGCCAAAATCGAAGAAGGCATCGGTCGGCTTGGACAAGCTTTGTAAGCAAATGCGTTGAAGGCTTTAAGGAAGCAGGGCGATAACGGACAATATTCAGATGGACCAAAAATGACGATCAACGCAGGAATGACTTACATCAAGACAGAAAAAGGCCGTGCCGAAATCACCGAGCGCAGTGATGCCTTGAGTGGTTTGCAAAGACGCGTTCTGATCATGGTGGATGGCTCGCGCACCGTCAACGATCTGGGTGCTTTTGTGCGTGTGGGTGAGTTAGACGGGGTGCTGGCGCATTTGCAGGCATTTGGCTTCATCGAGTCGACCGACCACATTACCCCTCTGATGGCGCCTGCCGCTCCCGGCTTTGCCCAGGCGACTGCTGCTGAACCTCCCCGTCCTGCCACCAGCCCCGAAGAATTTCAAAAAGTCCGCCAGCAAGCCTCAGACTTTGTGCAAGAGCGTTTGGGTAGTTCGGGAGCCCCGATTTGTGAGGCCATTGACCGCTGTAATAACCCAGCCGAGTTGCGTAAATTACTCCGGGGCGTGGAGATATTTATTGGCCAGCGCCTGAGCGCCGAAACCACCCAGGCTTTTGCCCGCCACTTTGGTGCCTTGCTGCTTTAAGTGTTGCATCAAGTAGCTGCGCCATGTCAATTCACCCGTGGCAAATTCAGTAAAACTCTTGTGCATGACAACCTGGGCATCGCGTTGAGCCAGAGCCAGACTGGTGGACCCTAAAAATGACAATATTAAATTTGACGCCGCGCGATCTTCGCGTAGTGATTGCACCCGATTCGCTCGGGTTCGTGGAGACCTCCGAGTTGCTGCACCTGCCGCTGCCCTGGATCGGACAGACACGGGCACAGACGGCTGCGCGTTTTGGTCTCGGCATGGGGCAAGCCGACTACAACCTGTTTGTGCTGGGCGAGGTAGGCAGTGGCCGCTCATCGCTGTTGCAGCAGGTGATGAACGAAGTGGCCGCCACCCGAGCCGTGCCGCCTGATCTGTGCTACCTGCACAACTTCAATGCGCCGGAAAAACCACGGGCGCTTCGTCTGCCCACCGGTCAGGGGCGTTGGTTGCGCCAGTGCATGGTGCAGTTATGCAAAACACTGCAAAAAGAAATTCCACAGCGTCTGGAGGGAGCCGATTTCAAGGCTGACAGTGCCCATATCGAAAAAACTTACAAGGACGAAGAATCCAAGGCGTTTGCTGAACTCGATGCCTTTGCCGAAGCGCGAAATTTCACCCTTTACCGGGAAAACGGACGTCTGGTTTTTACCTTGCTGGGCGATAAAGGCCACGCGCTGACAGAAGCACAGGCGCGCTCTTTGCCCAAAGAACGTCGCAACCAGATTGACCAAGCCGAGCAAGAGTTGCGCACCAAAATCACGCGTTTTCTGGACCAGACCCGGCCGCTCAACCGGGTCATGACCGAGGGCTTAGTGGCCTTGCGGCGCCAGTATGTCAAGCCACTTCTGACGCAAGAGTTGCAAACCATTCGTGACGGCATCACGCAGCCGTTCAAGGACGCCGCTCAACTCGGTGCCTATTTTGATGAGCTGATGCGCGATGTGCTCGACAACTTGGGTTTGTTCATTGCGGTGGATGAAGATGACGACCTCCGCCTCGAAGAGTTGGCCGAGTTAATGACGCGCTACCGGGTGAACCTTCTGGTGGACAACGAAGGTTTGACAGGCGCGCCCGTGATCATCGAGAACAACCCCTCGTTTCGCTCGCTCTTTGGCAGCATTGAATATCAGGCGCAGGAAGATGCGCTGTTGACCGACTTCTCACGTATCCGCGCCGGTAGCCTGCTCAAAGCGCATGGCGGCTTTTTGATGCTGCACCTGCGTGACTTGCTGACTGACGAGTTGGCGTGGGAAAAGCTGCGCCGTTTTTCACGCAGCGGTCGCTTGCAGATTGAAGAGCCGGGCCCTTTGTTGTCCCCGATGGCCGCGGTGTCGCTGGAGCCGGAAGCGGTCGATGTCGATGTCAAAATTGTGTTGATTGGCTCGACCGAACAGTATTACGAATTGCAGGAAACCGACCCCGAGTTTGCGCGGCGCTTTCGGGTCAAGGTGGACTTTGCCGAGAGCTTCACCAGCAGCGCCGAGACTTACGCCGCCTCGGCAGTTTTTGTCGCCCATGCCTGCCACAAACTGGGTTTGCCGCATTTTTCTGCCTCGGCCGTCGTGCGTTTGCTGGAGGACTCGCACCGCGAGGTCGATGACCAGTTGCGCCAGAGCGCCATCTTTGCGCACACTGAAGGTTTGGTGATGGAGAGTGCCCAGGTTTGCCAGTCGCGTGCGGGCACCTTGGTGGAGGCGGCCGATGTGGAGCAGGCCTTGCAAGCGCGCCGCCAGCGTCATGACTACCCGGACCAGCGCTTGCAGGAGTCCATCACCGACGGTGATCGCCTGATGACCTTGCATGGCGAAAAGACGGGCCAGCTCAATGGCCTGACCCAGATCGATTTGGGTGATTACCGTTTTGGATTTCCGGTGCGGGTTACGGCGCGTACCTATGCTGGGGATGAAGGCTTGCTTAATATCGAGCGTGAGGTCGAAATGTCCGGCCCCATTCATGACAAGGGTGTACTCATTTTGCACAGCTACCTGTCGGCCTTGTTTGCGCACATGGCACCGCTGGCGCTCAATGCGTCGATAGTTTTCGAGCAGGAATACCACGGCGTCGAGGGTGATTCGGCGTCGTGTGCCGAGTTGTATGTGGTGCTGTCGTCGCTCTCTGGCTTGCCTCTCAAACAAGGCATTGCGGTGACGGGGGCTGTCAACCAGCATGGTGAAGTGTTGCCGGTGGGTGGCATCAACGAAAAGATCGAAGGTTATTTCCGGATTTGCGAAACCGCCGGGCTGGATGGGCACCAGGGCGTGCTGATCCCGGCGCGCAATACGCGTCACCTGATGCTGGACCGCGCGGTGGTGGATGCTGTGACGCGGGGAGATTTTCATATTTACACCGCTGAACACGTGAGCGAAGGCATTGCCTTGTTGACCAGCACCGAGTCAGGCATGGAGGGGTTTAAGCGCGCCGGTGCCTTGTCATTGCCGCCCGGTGGTTACGCTCCCAATAGTGTGCTCGGTCTGGCCCAGAAAACCTTGAAAGCCTATCGACGAGCTTGCCAACTGGCGGATCATCCCAAAGTTGGCAGTAAACATCCCCGTTGAGTCAATGAAACGCAAAACAAGACAGTCGGTAGTAAGCTTGCCGTAGGTGAGTCCGTTAATGCTCGGTCAGCTTTCCCGTGATTGAGACAATAAACGAATATGGTTACAAAAACTTTAATTATTGGCGGTGGTATCGGTGGTTTGGCCGCGGCGCTGGCCTGCTCCCGCGAGGGCACCGAGGTTGAGTTGTTTGAGCGCTCGGCTGAGTTTTCTGAGGTCGGGGCGGGCGTGCAACTCGGCCCCAACGTGGTGAAAATTCTTCATAGCTGGGGTCTGAAAAATGCCTTGGCAGGCGTGGCCTCTTTTCCTGAACGACTGCAAGTTCGCCACGCATTGACGGGCTCCGAGTTGGGTGTGTTACGGCTTGGGTCAATGGCGGTTGAGCGCTACGGCTCACCTTATGCCACGATTCACCGTGCAGATCTCCAAGGGTTGCTGCTTGCCGCCGTCCAGCAGCAAACGTCGGCCGTGTTGAATCTCAGCAGCTCGGTGACTGAGCTGGAGCAGCATGCAGAAGGTGTGTCCTTGCAAACGACGCAAGGTCGCAGGGTATCCGGTGACATGCTGGTGGGGGCTGATGGACTGTGGAGCCAGGTGCGGCGCCAGTTGTTGGGAGATATCCCGCCTTTTGCCACGGGCCATCTGGCCTACCGGGCGATGGTGCCGCAGCACAGTTTGCCCGAGCATTTGCGCTCCCAGCAGATCACCGCCTGGCTAGGGCCCCGGATGCATGTGGTGCAGTACCCCGTGCGCCGTGGTTTGTGGCTCAACGTGGTGGCCATCGTGCATGGCCGTACCCAGGGCGATCCCCAGAATTGGGACCACAGCGCCAACGCGGCTGATTTACAAGGCTATATGTCTCAGACCTGCACGCCGCTGCGGGAACTGATTCAGGCTATTGACCACTGGCGTTTGTGGGGCCTGAACATTCGCCCGCCGATGCAAAGTGCCACTGAGCAGGCGCAGGGCCGGATCGCCTTGTTGGGCGATGCTGCACACCCGATGCTTCCGTATTTGGCACAAGGTGCGGGAATGGCGATTGAAGATGCCCGATGTCTGGGCTTGGCGGTGGGACACAGCGGTCTGGACGTTCCCGCCGCTTTGAAGTACTACGCTGAAAGCCGCTGGCAGCGCAATGCGCGGGTGCAGGCCGGTGCCATTCGCAACGGCAAGGTTTTTCACGCCACCGGGCTGGTGAGTTGGGGTCGCGACGCCGCGATGAAGCTGATGGGAGAGCGTCTGCTCGACCTGCCGTGGTTGTACCGAGGCACCAGATAGTTGCAAATTGCTATTAAATTTGTAGCTACTCGCGCAGTATATACGGGGGCTAGAAGCCTATTTTGTATAAATTTCTAAGATTGCTTGGCGTGCTCAGGTCACGCTGTGTTTCTGGTTGAACTCAGGCCGCTGCCATTCGCCACTCTCCAGCACTTGTTTTAAATGTTCGACGGCGTGCCACACGTCCTCAAAGCCCACATAGAGCGGCGTGAAACCAAAGCGCAGGATGTCTTTGTGCTTATTGCCATCACCGGCTCGAAAGTCGCCAATCACGCCGCGCGCAATCAGCGCTTGCACAATGGCAAAGGCACCCGAGCTCTCACCGGTTTGTTTTGCATGTTCTCGCGTCAGGCACACCTGAGAGCCCCGCTGGTCGTGCGCCTTCGGTGTGGCCAGTCCCAGCCCATGACCGCGGCAACGCTGCTCGACCAGTTCAATGAACAAGTCTGTGAGTGCCAGCGACTTGGTACGCAGTGCGGCCATACCGCCCAAGGCCTGCGCGGCGGAAAAAACATCCAGCCCGCATTCCAGTGCGGCCATGCTCAAAATGGGTTGCGTGCCACACAGGTAGCGGCCAATGCCGGGAGCAGGGCGGTAGTTCGGCGTAAATTCAAACGGGGTGGCGTGGCCCCACCAACCAGCCAGCGGTTGCCAGAAGCGTTCGGTGTGAAGTGGGTTGACCCAGACGAACGCCGGAGCGCCGGGGCCGCCATTGAGGTATTTGTAACCGCAGCCAATGGCGAAGTCGGCCCCCGCAGCTTTCAGCGCGACCGGCACGGCACCGGCGCTGTGGGCCAGGTCCCACACCGTCAGCGTGCCTTGCTGATGGGCCAGCGCTGTGAGGGCTGCCATGTCGTGCATGGCGCCGGTACGGTAGTTCACATGGGTCAGCATCAGCACGGCCACCTGGTCGGTCAGACTGGCGGCGATGGCTTCGGGTTCGACCAACTGCAAGTGGTAACCCCGTTCTTGGCAAAGCGCCTCGGCGATGTAGAGATCGGTGGGAAAGTTGCTGCGCTCGCTGACGATTGTTTTTCGTTGAGGCACATCTTGTGCAGCGATATTTAGTGCGGCGCTGAGCACTTTGTACAAGTTGATGGAGGTGCTGTCGGTGGCCACCACTTCACCGGCATCGGCACCAATCAGGGCTGCAATTTTGTCGCCTAGGCGCTGCGGCAGGCTGAACCAGCCGGCACTGTTCCAGGAGCGGATCAAGCCCTGGCCCCATTCCTGGGTCACCACCTCGGCCACACGCGCCGCCGCAGTTTTGGGTAAAACACCGAGCGAATTACCGTCCAGGTAAATCACGCCTTCAGGCAGGCTGAAGTGGGTTCGCAACGAACGCAGCGGGTCTTGCGCGTCAAGTTGCTGGCAATCAAAAAGCGTTTTCATGACCCAAGCCGCCTTGCGTTGATCAGAGTCGACCGAGCAGTAAAAACTCCATCAATGCCTTCTGAGCGTGCAGACGGTTTTCGGCTTCGTCCCAGACCACCGACTGGGGTCCGTCAATGACATCGGCTTGCACTTCTTCACCCCGGTGGGCTGGCAGGCAGTGCATAAAGAGTGCATCAGGCTTGGCCGCACGCATCATGTCGGCATCGACGCACCAGTCGGCAAAGGCGACTTTACGGGTTTCGTTTTCGGCTTCAAAACCCATGCTGGTCCAGACATCGGTGGTGACCAGATCAGCCCCAGCGCATGCGGCCATCGGGTCGTTGAACACCTGATAGCTGTCATTGGAGCGCAGTCCGGCAATGGACTGGTCTACTTCATAGCCACCGGGCGTACTCACATGCACTTTGAAACCCAAAATTTCACTGGCCTGAAGCCAAGTGTTGGCCATGTTGTTGCCGTCACCGACCCAAGCCACCGTTTTGCCTTCTATCGAGCCTCGGTGTTCGATGTAAGTGAAGATGTCGGCCAAAATCTGGCAGGGGTGAAATTCATTGGTCAGGCCGTTGATGACTGGCACACGGGAGTGCTCTGCAAATTTCTCAATCTTGGTGTGCTCGTAGGTGCGGATCATGACCAGATCGACCATGCGGCTGATGACCTTGGCGCTGTCCTCAATCGGTTCCGCACGGCCCAACTGACTGTCGCCGGTGGTCAGGTGCACCACGCTGCCGCCCATCTGGTACATGCCCGCCTCAAAGCTCACCCGCGTGCGGGTCGACGCTTTCTCGAAAATCATGGCCAGCGTGCGATCCGCCAGGGGCTGGTGCTTTTCGTAGGCCTTGAACTTCTTTTTGATCAGCGCCGCGCGCTCAAACAGGTAGGCGTAGTCGCTGGCATTGAGGTCGCTGAATTGCAGGTAATGTTTCATGGCGGGTTCTCGGCAAAGGCAGGGAAGAATCTTGTTATTTCAGGCAGGATCGCGCAGCAGTTGCTTGATCAAGGGGCACAAAATGCGGACCACTTCATCGGCTTCGGCAGTGGTCATGATCAGCGGCGGCACCATGCGAATCACGGTGTCGGCGGTCACACTGATGAGCAAACCGTTGTCAGCACATTGTTGAACCAGCGCGCCACATGGTTTGGCCAAGTCTATGCCCAGCATCAAGCCCATGCCGCGAATCTCCTTGACCGCTTTAGTCGCCATTTCGGGTGCAAGGAATTTTGCCAGTTCTGCAGCGAGATGTGCCCCGACGTTGGCGGCATTCTCCAGCAAGCCTTCTTCTTCCATGATGCGAATGGTTTCGACCCCGGCACGCATGGCCAATGGGTTGCCGCCAAAGGTGGTGCCATGGTTACCCGGTTGAAAAATATGGGCCGCTTTGGGCCCTGCCACCACCGCACCGACCGGCACGCCCGAGCCCAGCCCCTTGGCCAGCGGCATCACGTCCGGCACAATGCCGGCCCACTGGTGGGCAAACCATTTGCCGGTGCGACCCATGCCGCATTGCACTTCGTCAATCATCAGCAGCCAGTCGCGCTCGTCACACAACTGGCGAACCGCTCTGAGGTAGTCCATGTGCATCGGGTTGACGCCGCCTTCGCCCTGGATGGCTTCAAAAAACACGGCCACCACATTCGGGTTGCCTTGGGTGGCTTGTTTCAGGCTCTCAATGTCGTTGACCGGCACGCGGATGAATCCTTCGACCAGCGGTCCAAACCCGACCTGGATCTTGGGGTTGCCGGTGGCGCTCAGCGTGGCAATCGAGCGACCATGAAAGGCTTTCTCGTAAACCACGATCTCGGGGCGCTCGATGCCTTTGTCATGGCCAAACTTGCGTGCCAACTTCAAGGCCGCTTCATTGGCTTCCAGTCCGGTGGAGCAGAAAAACACATTGGTCATGCCCGATAACTCAACCAGTTTTTTAGCCAGTACTTCCTGGTTGGGCACATGGTAATAATTGCAACTGTGGATGATTTTGGCAATCTGATCTTGCAAGGCCGGCACCAGTTTGGGGTGGTTGTGCCCTAAGGTGTTGACCGCAATGCCGCCTAGCGCGTCCAGATACGACTTGCCATTGATATCCCACACTCGGCAACCCTGACCGTGCGACATGGCGATCGGCAGGCGCCCGTAGGTATTCATCACATGGGGCGAAGCGGCTTCAATGAAAGTAGAAGCAGCAGTTTCAGTCGCGGGCAGGGCGGCGTTCATGGGTGTCTAACTCCAGGGTTCAATCAGTTAAGGATAAAACTGGCTTATAAAACGAAAAGCGGCCCAACTAGAGTGGGCCGTTGAACGGTGATTCTAGGCGTATCGTGGCCCTGAAATTCTGACAATTTCAAGTCACAATCTAACAATGTAATTTTCAGTCAGAGTCTTGTATAAGACATAAGATAGAATGAATTTTTGTGCGCTGCAACATCCCGATGGCGCCTACTGATTGGCCTCTACCCGATGCTTTCTACTCCTGCCAAAGAAGTCTATATTTTGGGTGTCACCCTCACAGGTCGCCAATTTCGTCCAAGTGACTGGTCTGAGCGCCTAGCCGGCGTGATGAGTCAATTTCGCCCTGGTGGCCCCCAGCCAGGTAGTCATCTGGGTTACTCGCCCTGGTGCATTCCCACTTCCGTTAACGGCGTCAGGTGTGTAATTGTTCACCCCGATTTGATCGAGTACGACCGCATGGCCTGGGACTTTTGCATGAACTTTGCCAAAGACAACGATCTGCAGGTCTCAAAGGGTGCCCCTGAACCCAAAACCAACTGAAATTACTTTTGTTCTCGCCGCGTCAATTTACGACCCCCACAAAAAAGCCGTCTTGCGACGGCTTTTTTGCTTTTGCTGACAGCGCACCCGTTACAAACGGCGGATTAACTTTTTAAAAAGTTAATCCGTGCGATTTGCCTGAAATCAGGCGGCTACTGCGGCCAGGGCTTTCACCTTGGTCGAGAGGCGGCTCTTGTCGCGAGCTGCCTTGTTCTTGTGGAAGATGCCTTTGTCAGCCACGGTGTCAACCACGGCTTGCATTTTGGCAAACAACTCGGTCGCTTTGACCTTGTCGCCAGCAAGAACCGCTTTTTCTACGTTCTTGACCGCAGTGCGGTACTTGGAACGCAGGGAAGTGTTTGCTGCATTGATTTTGACGTCCTGACGGACGCGCTTACGGCCCGACGCAAGGCGTGGGTTCTTTTTCTTGGGTTTGGTAGATGCCATATTAAATATTCCTTGGGTCTGTGGATGTTGTCAGCAAAGCCTTCGATTCTATCAGGAGAGCTTGCCATTTTTTCTTATATCTGGCTTTTATCTGTTTACTTCGTGACAGTGCGTTATTTTCATGAAATATCACCTTCGATTGATCCAGAATGAAAGGGGTGTATGGGTTTTTAAATCTCTGCTCTTTGAAAGATCATGATTTCCGTTTTTGATCCTCTTCATTTAGGTTCTGTTGCGCTGGATATCATGACCTGCGGGCGGACTTCGTTTGAATCGCGGCAAAAAAGCCGGTTGGATATTTTGCTTTCCACTGCGGTCAGAGACTCACCGTTTTACCGCGAGCGTATGTCTGGTGATTCATCCATTCACCCACTTCTAAGCGATTTCCCGATCGTGTCACGCTCTGAGCTGATGGCACAGTTTGACGACTGGGTGACCGATCCGCTACTTAAACTTGACCAGCTTCGCGCTTTTACGTCTGATCCTCAAAAGATAGGGATGCCCTATCTGGGGAAATATTTGGTGTGGGAGAGTTCTGGTACCAGCAATGAACCCGGCATTTTTGTACAGGACGCCCAGTCGTTGGCTGTTTATGACGCACTGGAAGCACTGCGGCGCAACGCACCCAGACCCTATCAGCGGTGGTTTGATCCCCTGATGTTGTCCGAGCGCATTGCTTTTGTCGGGGCCATCAGCGGTCATTTTTCAAGCATCGTGACGATGCGACGCCTGCGTCAAGTCAACCCCCTCATGGCGCAACGACTGCGCTGCTTCTCTATATTGCAATCCCCTGCAGCACTGCTCGAAGAACTCAATGCCTATGCACCCACTGTGATTGCGACCTATCCGACCGTGGCGGCGTTGCTTGCTGATGAATTCAGTCTTGGATCACTGAAATTCAAGCCCGCGGAAATTTGGACTGGCGGTGAAACATTAACCGATACGGTACGCAGGCACGTTGAACAGACCTTGGGTTGTGACGTTCGCAACAACTATGGTGCTTCTGAGTTCATGTTGATCGGTTGGGAATGCAGTCACGGGAAAATGCATGCCAATGCTGACTGGCTTATTCTGGAGCCGATTGATGAACGAGGCAATCCGGTGCCACCCGGGCAGCCCTCGAACTCCACGTTACTGACCAATCTTGCAAATCATGTACAGCCGCTGATTCGGTATGACTTGGGCGATCAAGTCAGGGTATTATCGGAATGCTGTGCTTGCGGCTCTTTGCTGCCCATCATTGAGGTGCAGGGACGGCGCGATGATTCACTGGTGATGCGGGGTTGCAATGGACAAGCAGTCACATTGCTGCCGCTGGCACTGACGACCGTTCTTGAGGATGATGCAGCCGTTTTTTGTTTTCAACTCCTTCAACACGATGAATCCACGCTCGTTCTGCGGTTGGAGGCGCGCGGCCAAGATGGAAAATTAATGGCACAACGCTGCCAAAAGGCCTTGGATAACTTTTCAGTGACGCAAGGTTTGCCGCTGATTCGTCTGATCGTGAAGCTGGGGCAAACCTTGTCGAAGGGACGCAGTGGAAAAGCAAAAAAAATAGTCGCTCTGAATAAGTCTGAGCAGCACTGAAGCTTTTGGCTCAGCAGGTAGTCGCTTCATGAATCATTGACAAGGCATCTGCAATGCTTGTCGCCATGCTGACGGCATTGCTTGAATGAAAAATGCAGTCGGTACTCCAGACTTTACCCACGCCAGCATCGCGCATCAGTTGCAATGCATTGCCTGCAAAAAGAGCATGTGTCACGGCAACATCGACGGATGTCGCACCGGCGGCCAATAGCAATCGCGTTGCCTGCGCGATTGTGTGGCCCGTGCTGACGACATCGTCAAGCAAAACGACTTGGCGACCTTTCATTGAAATATCTGGTAAATCAACCGCCACCGATTGATCGCCATGTCGAACCTTGTGGCAAACGGCATGGTCAAAGCCATGTCGTTGCGCTGCCATGGCGACCCATTGGGCTGATTCTTCATCCGGCCCCACCAGCAATGGATTCTGCAGGTTAGCCGCAATTAAATCAGACAGCAAAGGGGCTCCGCTGAGTACGATCGCATGGGTAACGGGCACCGCTTCTTGCAGCGTGGCAACCCGATGCAAATGAGGGTCAACGGTGATCACGGCGTCAAACAAACCCGCCAGGAATTTTCCGACAACCCGTTGGCTGACAACTTCCCCCAGATTAAAAGCGATGTCCTGACGCATGTACGCAAGATAGGGCGCCACCAGCGTGAGATGTTGAGCGCCTAATTGACGGGCCGTTTGAGCGATGAATAACAACTCAACCAATTTTTCATTGGGATCGTTGAGCGTGCGCAGGATGACAAGCTGCTCAGGCAACTGTTCCGGTAAACGTAGTTTGATTTCGCCATCCGGGAATCGGTGGCGTTCAATTTTTGCCAGAGTAAGGTTACCCGCCTTGGCGATGCGAAGGGCACTGTCTTGCTCATCTTCAAAATACAGCAAGAGGGGTTTGACGTCACTTTTTATCTTCATCAGAATTCCACAAAAACATGAGGAACTTCATCAGCGCGCCCGAGGGTGTAACCGGTTGATTTGCCGCTGGCCTGGCGGGCAAAGATCTGGTCACTCTGAAACCCGGCATGTACCCGGTACATCACATCGCCCATAGAAACAACGTCCCCCAGCTTTCGAAATAGGTCCACCCCCGCACCAATCACTTTGGGGGCGCCAGCCAGTCGGGCTATGCGCGCAATCTGCAGGTTGTCGATAGCTGTTACCACGCCTGCATCAGTGGCCAAGACGTCAAAAGTTAATGAGCCGAGTTGGGGGTTGTTGTGATCGAACAGTTTTTGGCCCTGTGCTGCAAGAATGGCGTTCATCTTGCTCAGCGCACGGCCGGAGTCGAGAATATCCCGCGCGATGCCAAAACCATCGCCTCCTCGAACATCGGGGTTGCATTCAATCAGCCGACCTGCCAGTCGAAGAGATTTTTGCCGCAAGTCATTGGGTGCGCGCGGGTCATTTTCCAAAACGCGCATCACATCGCGTGCCTCGAGTACCGGGCCAATGCCGTTGCCGATAGGCTGTCGTCCATCGGTGATGACAACATCCAATGACAAGTGGATTCGTCCCGCAACGTACTCAAACAATCGGCGCAGGCGTTGCGCCTCAGGCATCGACCTCACTTTGGCGGTGGGTCCAATGGGGATGTCGAGCACCAGATGAGTAGAGCCCGCGGCAATTTTTTTGGAGAGGATGGAGGCCACCATTTGCCCCGCCGAGTCAATGGCCAAGGGGCGCTCGACCGAAATCAGGACATCGTCCGCCGGGGATAAATTCGCTGTTCCGCCCCATGCCAGACAAGCCCGGTGATCGCGGACGATGTCGGCCAACTGCTCAAATGGCAGTTCCACGTTGGCCAGAACTTCCATGGTGTCAGCCGTGCCAGCTGGCGAAGTGATCGCGCGGGATGACGTCTTGGGGCAAAGCAGACCGTGGGCAGCCACGATCGGCACCACCAACATGGAGGTCCGGTTACCGGGGATGCCGCCGATGCAGTGTTTGTCGACCACCAAAGGATCGTGCCAGTCGAGCTTGCGGCCACTGGCTACCATGGCCTCGGTCAGAAAGTAAACCTCTTCGCGGTCGAGTTCATCCCGTTGGGTGGCCACGACAAAGGCTGTTAACTCGATTTTGGAATAGCGTAATTCGGCTATATCACGAATGATGTTTCGATAATCATCCCGGTTCAAGCGCTCACCGGAAATTTTTCGGTGCAGCGCGTCAATCGATTCCGGCGGCTCAGCCTGGGACACCGAGGCGGTGTGGCCATCGCTCACATTGAGTTGCAGGAAGGCGTCTTCAGACAGCCCCAACTCATGGCAACCCACCAATGCCTCGTCGTCCACCACATTGACCGTGGCCAGAATGCGTCGTCCATTGGCCCGAACTTCGACTTTGGAGAGTGCCTGGAACCCTTCTGCCCGGTAAACCGCGCAGTCCCGGTGCAGGTAGGCCACGTTTTCGCGGTAAGTATCAATAGCCACCCGGCGCAGTGCCAGATTGGAGTCGGGTATTTGAATAGCTTGATCGGCGTTTGTGGCAGGCCGCTCTTCAGGGTTATTGCTCATGCCAATAGCCTACACCTGTTCTAAGTCTTGGGTCTAGCCATAAATCCCAATAAGCAGGGTGAACAGGCCAAAAAAAGGCTTCACGAGGAAGCCTTTTTGTTCTCAGAGGTACGAGCCGTACCTCTCAGGAGTCAAGCGTTTAGACGCGCTTTTTGTATTCGCCGGTGCGGGTGTCGATTTCGACCTTGTCGCCTTGGGCCACAAAAATTGGCACGCCGATGTCAAAACCGGTGGCGATCTTGGCGGGCTTAAGTACCTTGCCAGAGGTGTCGCCTTTGACAGCGGGCTCAGTCCAAGTGATTTCGCGCACAACGCTGGTGGGCAGTTCGACCGAAATGGCTTTTTCGTCGTAGAACACAACTTCGAGTTCCATGCCGTCTTCGAGGTAGTTGAGCGCGTCGCCCATGTTTTCTGCTTCGACTTCGTACTGGTTGAACTCTTCGTCCATGCAGATGTACATGGGTTCAGCAAAGTAAGAGTAAGTGCAATCTTTCTTGTCCAGAACGACTTGGTCCATCTTGTCGTCGGCCTTGAACACGACTTCGGTACCGAAGTTTGCGATCAGGCTTTTGAGCTTCATGCGCACTGTGGCGGAGTTGCGGCCACCGCGGCTGTATTCAGCCTTGAGGACGACCATAGGGTCTTTGCCGTGCATGATGACGTTGCCGGCGCGAATTTCTTGAGCGGTTTTCATAGCGATAGTGTGAAGGTTGGCCGCTTATCCAGCGGTGAGAGCGACTTGGACCAGACAGATATCTGGTTAGATTTCGCAAAGCCTTGAATTTTAGTGGTTTTTTAAAGCGAATTGAAGGAGTTGGCTGACCAAGTCATCTTGCTGCAACAGAAGGGCCCGGGCTTCGCTCACGGTTTGTTGCCAGGCTTCAAGTTGAATCGGGGGCAAATCTATTGGCTTAGGGCCATGGATTTCGGGCATGCCGTTCCAGACATGATGAAAGGTTCGCAGCGAAGGCGGCGCCTTCAGCCAGTCGAGAAAAGCGTCAAGCTTGTCGTGATGGGCGTTGTCCTGTTGCGGATAAATGTGCCATACAAATGGTTTATTCGCCCAGATGGCGCGCACCAACGAGTCCTCGCCCCGGACAAAGTTCAGGTCGCAGCTCCACAGTAGATGGTCGAAATCACGCTGCGTCAGCGCAGGTAAATATGAAAATGATAGCTGCTCACTACCGTTCCATAAGGGCTGGAGGTCATTTTTATGCTCAATACAAGCCTTGACGGCGGCCGCGGCCCGACCGGAGGTGACTAGCAGCCGGGTGGGGCGAAGGTCCGTGGCCAGTTGGTCCAGTAGCTCACCCAACGCCGTGGGTTCGTAGCAAAACAGGGACACCAGGCGCTCGCCTTGAAATTCAACACCCATTTGCTGTAACCAGGCGGTCCGGTCAAACCGTAACTGCCGCTCAGCCAGATCCGGTTCACGCAGCAAACCGCCGGTTGCAGCAGTGAATCCTGGGTAGAAAAAATGTTTCGTCAATCCCGCGCCAGGGCCGCTCATGACCGGGGAGGGCAGGCCGTGGCTGCGTTCAACAAATTTTTCAGCGCTCAGGTATTCCAGGTTAATCCATAAGCCTTTTAGGCCTCTAGCCCCCGTTCTACTTGCGTAAGCAGCTATGAATTCAGGAGCTATTTCGCAACCGAAGGCTTCGACCAGAAAATCGCCCACCACCAAATTCTCCATCTGAAGTGGCGCCGTCCAACGCCGGACCTCGATCTGGGGCGCGCCCTGAGGGCACATCCAGTCCAATGCGCTGGCATCATCCACCCACAAACGCACCCGCTCACCCCGCTGGGCCAAGCCTTGCGCCAGCCGCCAGCACACGCCAATGTCGCCGTAGTTGTCGACGACCCGGCAAAAGATGTCCCAAAGGTTTCCTGTTTTCACCCCGGGATTGTCCACAATACGCACCTATGCCTGTTTTGCCTGAATCCAATCCGAAAGAGTCGCCCTTGACTGCGACTTCCGATGCGTCCGCCATTCCGCCAAAACACCCCGAGCAATTGCTCAGCGATGTGGCGAGCCTGCCACCGCTACCCGGCGTCTATCGCTACTTTGATGCTGAGGGTGCGGTGCTTTATGTCGGCAAGGCCATCAACCTGAAAAAGCGGGTGTCGAGCTATTTTCAGAAAAACCATGGCGGCACGCGTATCGGCCACATGGTGAGCAAAATCGTGCGTTTAGAGACCACGGTGGTGCGCTCCGAAGCCGAAGCGCTGCTGTTGGAAAACAACCTCATCAAGACGCTCAACCCCAAGTACAACATTCTGTTTCGGGATGACAAGAGTTACCCGTATTTGAAGATGACGGGGGTGCCTGCTGGCGCAGCGCCGGATTCAAATGCCAGTTCAAGTTTTGCCAGGGTGTCTTATTACCGGGGTGCGGTTGAAAAAAAGCACCATTATTTCGGCCCCTACCCAAGCGCCTGGGCTGTGAAAGAAGCTATTTTGCTGATGCAGAAGGTGTTTCGACTTCGCACCTGTGAAGACCCGGTGTTCAACAACCGCACTCGACCTTGTTTGCTGTACCAGATCAAGCGTTGTTCGGCGCCGTGTGTCGGGCACATTGCGGCTGCCGACTATGCGCAGGACGTGGCGAATGCCGAGCGTTTTTTGCGCGGCGATGCACGCCAGGTGATGGACGCGCTGGAGGCCCGCATGATGGCGCACGCTGATCGGCTGGAGTTTGAACAGGCGGCTGAGTTGCGCAACCAGGTGGCGGCCTTGTCGAATGTGCTGCATCAGCAGTCGGTGGACAACGTGTCGGACCGCGACGTGGATATTTTGGCGGTTAAAGTGCAGGGCGGTCGCGCTTGCGTGAACCTGGCGATGGTGCGCGGTGGGCGGCATCTGGGGGATCGCCCCTACTTCCCCGTGCATGTGGAGGATGCCGCCAGTCTCTACCAGGATGAAGATGACGATAGTCCATCCAACAAAGAGACGCCCTCGGTTGAGGCGCTGGTGCTGAATGCTTTTGTGGCGCAGCATTACCTGAATGTGCCGGTACCGCCGTCTCTGGTGGTGAGCGAGCCGGTCGATAAAACTCTGCTCAAGGCCTTGTCAATTCAGTCGGGGGCCAAGGTGAGCGCCGTCCACCAACCGCGTGAGCAGCGCCGTCAATGGCTGGAAATGGCACAAACCAATGCCAACTTGCAGTTGGCCCGTTTGCTGTCAGAAGAAGGCTCGCAGCAGGCGCGCACCCGAGCGCTGGCCGACGCGCTGGACCTGGCGTTGGACAGTCTGGACGAACTTCGTGTGGAGTGTTTTGACATCTCGCACACCGCAGGCGAGGCAACGCAGGCCTCGTGCGTGGTGTTTCATCACCACAAGATGCAGAACGCCGAATACCGTCGCTACAGCATCGACGGCATCACGCCGGGCGACGATTACGCCGCCATGCGCCAAGTGTTGATGCGCCGC
>SERZ01000625.1_pt1 | contig 23281 bp, 15 predicted proteins | sample 3171461 | NCBI WGS metagenome assembly SERZ01 (sample SAMN06051861, study PRJNA518727) | freshwater metagenome | biome: subpolar coniferous forest; feature: holomictic lake; material: water; isolation source: holomictic Lake 227, 6 m depth | place: Canada: near Kenora, Ontario | collected... | reverse complement strand
GCCTGAGGGAATCGGCCTTTTGCCTGGCCTTCAGCTCCGCTGCTTTTTGGCGTACGACAGCCTTAACCTTTGCGGCTTCATCGGCCTGTTTCTTGCGTGCAGCAGCCTCCTGCTTGGCCTTCACAGCTTCGGCATCTAAAGGTGCAGGTGTGGATAACGCTGTAGGAGCTTGCTCTGCTGGTATTTCCTCCTGTTTCCTGCCGATAAGCCCGACAAAGAGAAGAATAACCACCAAGACAACCGCAACAGCTATGGCTGCTTGTTTTGGTTTGATTTTGGAAAACCAGCCTCGCTCTACAACCAAGGCTGGTTGAGTCACCGCTTTGAGATTTGGTGATCTGTAGTGTAGCGTTTTTGCTGGTGCGGGCTTTGGCTCCGGGTCGGGCCCTGGTGTCGGGGTTGGGGCTATGACTGGCTGATCTGCAGAGGACATTTTGGACTCGATCGCGCCAATGAGATCCTGGAATGCCTGATGGGAGCTATTGTTTTTCCAGTCGGAAAGATCGGCTGCCTGAATTTGCCTGAACCCCATAGGCTGGTCAACTGCGTCAAAAACAACAGGAACAAGAACACCCCTTTTTTTTGCCACCGTTGCTTCATCCTTAACCCAGTCAGAATTTATTGACTCTTCAGACCAGACCGCAAGAACACAACGCGACTTTTCCAGCGCTATTCCGATGGAACTCTCCCATTTGTGGCCCGGCGGAATCTTTCTGTCCCAAAAAACGCTCCAGCCGCGCTTTTCAAGCTCTTCCACAATTGGCCTGACCCGTTCTTTGTCTTCACGAGCGTAGCTTATAAAAATATCGGTCATGAATCCATGTCCATTTTTTTTTCAGCGAGAAAGTTTTGAGCTATTGGCTGAAATATAGTCATTTACCCTCTTTTTCATGCTGTGTTACGCGATGCGACAATCTTTTCCAGAGTGCTTGATGTTGCCCTATTTTCCGGCTCTCCTTTTTTTGCCAGTTCGCCTGTTTTGCAAACCAGGGGACGGTCGTCATAACGTTCAGAAAATCCGTGCAACCACCTGTTCCATTGACGACGGATTGGCGAAAAGAGGGCAGGCAGGGGGTTATCCGATGATTATCATGGTCATGGTTTCGCCTGTTTTGCAAATCAGGGACGGTCATCATAACGTTCAGAAAAGCCTGCAAATCAACCGTCGGTGAAAAGGATGGTAAATTTTATTAATGAGCTACGTCCCCTAATTTGCTTCACCTGTATCCGGTAGCAGGTAGGGTGATCTTGGGTCAGTGATGCAATGGTTTTGCTTTCTCTTTGAGTATCCGCTTCAGCAGCTCTTCTGCTGGTTCGTCGTTTGGGTCGGGCTCGGCCAGTTCGGCCCTGAATGCTTTGGCGTGTAAATAGGGGACGATCATCATAACGTTCAGAAAATCCGATCTACCATCTGTTCCATTGACGACGGGTGGGCGAAAAAGGGCAGGCACGGGGGCCTGCCCCTACGGGAACCCGATGATTCTCATTGTTGCCCTTTTTGCAAACACAAATAGGGGACAGAAATAGGGGACGGTGGTCATAACACTCAGAAACTCCGACCAATCCTATCGTCGGTGAAAAGGATGGTAAATTTCAATAATGAGCTACGTCCCACAATCCAAAAAGAAGATGCCGAGCTGGAGCTCGGCGTTCCCGGCAATAAAAAGATTTCAGGAAAAGATGTGACACGGAGCACCCACGTCAAAATAATTTTTTGGCCGCCACAGGGCGGCCTTTTCTGTTTGCGGATTTCCAGATGGTCAGATTTTCAGAAATTCAGAAAGATAAAGAATGACTGGGCCGAACCACCCGAAAACCAACAGTGTCGCCCCTGCCGTACTCCGGACGACCGCCGTTCCGGAAGGAGCAACGCAGATAATCAGAAGTGAGGTACCAGGAACCGCCGCGCACCGACCGGGCGGGCGTATCTTTGCTGTATAAACCTTCCATCCACTCCCAAACGTTCCCTGCCATATCGTATAGCCCATCCGGTGTAGCGCCCCCGGAATAGCGACCAACAGGGGTCGTTGCGCCTTCATTTTGAGCATAATTGGCAAGTTTAGAAGTTGGATCTGCATTTCCCCAGGGATAGGTGCGCCCTTCCTTCCCGGCGGCGGCATATTCCCACTCCATCTCGCCTGGTAATCTATAAAGGTCACTACCATTGTTTTCCAGCAAAGAGAGCCACAAACAATAGGCTTTTGCAGCATACCATGTGACGCCCATCACGGGCTGATCGTCCTGATTGAATTGTTTCTCGTTATCTGACCATGAGCGAAATCGCTTTGCCAGATCTTTTTCTTCCTGCAGATAGACGCTGAATCCGCTGACGCTTCCGGCCAGCGCAAACAGGTTTGTTTTATAGGACTCAACAGGCAGGATATCCGCAAATACTTGCTCTTTGTCATTCAGATAACCGAGAAACTGTCGGTAGAGCTTGTTGGTCACGGTGTATTTGGCCACATAGAGATCATCCACCGTTTCCGGCTTTTTCGTGAGAGAGTAGGTGAAGGTTCCGCCTTTGATGAGAATATATTGTGCGCCTTGTATGTCTGTCAGAACAGCCGATGAACAAGGAAGTTCCCTGCTTCCGGTAAGTTCCGCAGCCCGGCGCATAATCTCAACCTCCTTTTGGAAGGGAGCCTCAATAAACTTCCGCACAACATCAATGGCTTCGGGTTTTCCAATGGTTTTCAGGCATTCAATGATGTATCGCTGCCTGTTCGGTGTGGTTGCAGGGTCAAGCAGTTTCTTTTCAAGGGCATCGGTCTTTTGCTTCGGCGCTTCCCTGACAAGGGTAATGAGCAAGTCTTGTTGTTTTTGCGAAAACTCCTTGCTGACAGGTGCGTTAAACAGCTCTTGCATAAAGCTGTCGAAAGTCTCCGCACCAACCTGTGCAATAAAATATCGGAGCGGCTCCTGCCACCAATCGTCGTCACTGAAATATTCAACCAAGGTCTTGATTCGCCCCTCCTTGTAGCGATCTTCACGAAGTTGAACGCCCGCCATATATTCCTGGAATGATTTGTGGCGGAACCGGTACTCCTGATCGCCATATTCTGCAAGCAGTCCGGCACGGTCAACAAGGTTCCGACAAAACTTTTCGGCATCAGGCGGGTTCTGCAGTGCGTTGACACTGTTCAGTTCCTCCTGTATTTTTTCCTGCATCTCTGCCCTGCCAGCCTCGGCCTTTTTCAAAACCTCCTGCATCCAGAGCGAAACAGGAGTCAGCACTTCCCTGGCGTCTTTGGCTGGAAGGAGGGGGTAAATCTTTTTCTGCCGGTCTCGATAATCGAGAATATAGTTGAGGGCCGCATCGTACAACTCCACACGGGTTCCGGGCAGATATTCCCGCTCTTTCCAGAGTGTTGCCATGATCTGGAGCAGCATTGGAACCCTGGCCAATGCCTGCAAGCTCCTGCTTTCCTCTTTGCGCAAAAAGCGGATAATCGTAGCAGCTTTTATTCTGGCCTGCTGTATTTGGGTTTTCTCCCACTCTTTTGTCGATTCAGCATCAGGGGGCAGCTCACGCAGGAATGCCGCCTTGAACCACTTTTTTAAAAATTCAACCTGCTGCTTTGGCGTAAAGTCCATGATATCTGCCCTTGCATGGAGAGAGGCAAGTTCGATTCCATCTCCTTTCCGGTACCCTGTAGCACGGGAGGTTACCACCAGAGAAGCATTTTGAAACCCGGAAACAATACGGTCTATCCATCCGCAGGCCTTTATGCGTTGCTCGGGATCGCTGATTTCATCGAGTCCGTCCAGCAAGAGCAGTGTTTTACGGTTGTGCAGCCAATCGGAAAAGAGGTGTTCAGGAATATTTTGCCAATGTGCTGCAGACCATGCAGAAAGGTTTTGAGAAAGAGGTGCATAATCAAGACCGGTATCGACAAGTTCACGCAAGGGAAGGAAAAAGACCAGTACCGGCTCCTGGAAGCCAAGTGCTCGATAACCATTACCCTCAATGCAGGAAAGTGCATAATACTTGAGCAATGTGGTTTTGCCGGAACCTGGATCGCCAATAACCAGCAACAGACGACTTTTCCTGAAAACAAGGCTCATGACCTCTTCAGGAGTGCGAATACGCAGTACATCTGAACTCTCCTGTCTGTCGCTGCGCAAGCTGTCTGAAAGGCGTAAAGAGACAAAGGTGTCGGTTAATGATACAGGAATGTTGTCGAGCGTTTTTGTTCCAAGCAGGCTGATCGTGCCAAGTTCGGTTTTAAGGGCGACCTGATAGCGACGCAGGGCATCGGTAGTGTTCAGTAGCTGCACACTTCCTGATGGCAGAAGTGTAGAGGGTTGGAAGTGAATCGTTGAAGCAAGAATGGCGGCAATCGCATCACGAAGCTTTTCAAGCACGATGTTCCTGAGATCTTCAATACCACTATACGTTTGACAAGGAGTGACAGAGAGTGAATTCGCCCCAGCATTCCAGTCACTTGTCAGAGCTTCCTCACGTTCCGTTAGTGTTGCCCAATCTCGCGCAGCTTGAGCCCTGTTGCGCTTGCCTGGTTTCGGAGAGGACTCCGGGAAAAAAGCAAGAATATGAAGAGGTTTTTCCTTGCTGCGCTTTCTGGCATATTCAAGTTCATCCCATGTAACTTTTCCTGCTCGTTCCTTGAATACGAAAAGCGCTATCTCTGCCTCATCGAGAACCGGATTGACAACCGCTTCCTGACCTCCTGTTAGTGAGGATGCGTCACGGCTCCACTCCCACAACCGGATGCGCTTAAAGGGTGAACGACCTCCGCTGGATTTCAGCAACCGCCGAAAATCCTTCTCAATCTCCGATTGCAAAGACTTGATGGCCTTCGCTTCTGCTGAGGCATCGTCGCTGTGTCCGATAAAAATCAGAAGTTCATCCTTTGGAAAGTCAGGGGATGCAGGCAACATATCCTTGGTATCTGGTTACATGGAATCTGCTTTGCTGTTTGTCAATTTACCCAAATATTCCGGTATGACTTCCCTGTCCCCCGAAAATTTTTATTGCAACGTTGACCTTGTTCAATTAATCGCACCGGAGAATCCTCTGTGCCAGCTTCATCTGTGCGTGCTCGAAAGCTGGCGAAAAATCTATCAAGTCATTCTGATTCATACCGACTGCCGGGGTCATCGCCACAACGCGCCACCTCTCTACTGCTTTACATACCTGTCCAAGGATTTCAAGTGCCTGTTCTCTTTCGAGCCAGAACTGGTCTGCAACTCGTACAACCTCTTCGATGGATGATACAGGGCCCGTGTCCTCCGTCAGCCAGGTTTTGAGTTCCTGATCCTTGTCGGGAAAAGGATTGAGATCGAAGGCTGGCGCCAGCCGCCACTGGCCGTAACCTACATGCAGGAAACCATGATTGTGCAGATGGTCATCCACATTGGTGACAAGAAGGTTGAAGACTATACGACGCCACAATTCTTCCAGATCGTGTTTTGGGTCTGCACAGGTAACAACAATTCGTTCTGCAATCTCGCTATATGCACGTTCTTCATCCCGACGAGCCTGAAGAAGGGAGCCCGCCGAGAGATAGGGAATACGACCACCTTCAAGCGTGCGGTCAAAACGACGCACTACAGCGACCGGAGAATTGTCAGCATAGACGATACGCGCCTGTGCGGCCTCAATACCAGCGACTCTTGCCAGGTTCAGAGCCAATACCTCCCCTTTGGTCACACTGCGCTCATCGTTGACACTTGGAAACTTGCCGATGGCCAACTGCCCATCCTCATCTATGACAGTGCATTTCGGGCGAAGCCCACCAAGTGAGGTTCCCCTGCCCCGGAGGTATCGGAGATCAGCTTCCGTTTCCGTTCCCCGCTCAACAGCATGGCTTGCACCAAGCAATTGCCCCAGCTCAAGCAAGGGTGGAGTAGCCCTGTCGCCACTCTCGATGGTTCGCAGATAGTTGCCCGATTCATCGCGCAAACGCAGGGCACCCACACGACTGAAATCATCGACACCGGTCAGATAGTCCCATTCCGTCAGTGCGGCAAAAGGCTGTTCTGCTCCCTTGGCAATCTGCGCTTTACGTCGCTTTGCGTGGTCACGGGCAATGACACGGCAACCCCAACCATCAGGCTCCGTATCAGCAATAGCCAAATGAAAAACAGATTCATTTGCAGAAGCAGCTTTATGGTACTGACGAGCTTCGATCAACTCAAGGTCCGGTGAAACTGCAAAACGCTCTTTCGACTGAAGCCAGTGCTGGCTATAGACAAATGAAGAGTTCTCCCGCACACCACTTCGGGAATAGGCAAGATGGCCAACAACCGTCCCACCTTCACCAAGGCAAACTGTGGCTCCTCGCTGTACTGCCCTCATAGCACACCATCCTCCGCAGAAGGTTTTCTCATGCGAATACGCCGAGGCAACTGTTCATCCATCAAGGCAAGCCCGATATCATCTTTTGGAGTATCGAGCAAATCGTTGATTTTGCCGATCTCACCAAGCACATACATGGCACGTGCAATCGTACCCCAGCTCAATGTTGGATCACCTTTTTCCAGTCGCCGCAGACTTGAAACTGAAATACCAATCCGCTGAGCCATCGACTCCTGCGAAAACCGGCGACGGCGTCTGGCCAGCGATAAATCCTCGCCAAACTTCATAATAGCCCGTTTAACCGCTAACGGCATCGGAGCTTTCGGTAGTGAACCGGTCATATATAATTTTTTATCAATCTTAAGCGCTTCTTTATAAATGAATATAGAAAAGATGCAACAAAGGACAAAGGAGTCAAGCAAGTGCTGACCACTCCCCTGGAATGCCGAGCCCCAGCTCTGTGCTGTAAATGCTGGACGATCTTCATAACGTTCAGTAACTCAAGCCACTCAATCACCAAACTATCTGTTACGCTGACAAAGGGTGCGGGGAAAACCACTCGCTCCCTCTTCTTCGCCTCTGAAATGGCTGATAAATTATAGCAATGATCTACGTCCCCTAATAGAAGAATTATCGAAAGGCAAGGCTATAAAACGAAAAGCGGGGTTTAGACGGTTGTATGATCAGAGGCCGAACTGGGGACGTTGTTTGGTAGCATCACCAGAACACACAAAAAGTACAATTTCATTTTTTGCATCTCCGGGGCAATTGTTCAGGGACAGAAACGACACAAGGGACTATAGGGACGAACAAGGATTTCAAGGACAAAGACGGCCAACCGGGAATTCGGTCAATTGATTTCAAGATATCGTGACAAGAATAAGGTTACAGAATAACGTCCTGTCAATATCTGTTGCTGGTTTTGGGGGCAATTGTGGAAGAAAGGGGCAGACACGGGGGACGCCCATACAGTATTACCCAATTGTCGTCATAGGGCATCAACATCAGGAATAATCCGACGCATAAATTCGTCGAAAAGAGGTACCGTTAAGGTCATCACACCATGTGATGGGCTATATGTCCTTATTTATTGCAATTTATCTTGCATTATACTGCCTTATACGGGAGTATACAGGCATATACTGTGAGGTCAGTATAAAGCATATCATGACGGGTTGCGTGGGATTCCGCAACCATTCTGCCCCGTGATGCGCATCACGGGGCAGGAGTCGGAAAAATTATCCGATGGTCATCATGGTTTCGCCCATTGTGACAGTTCCTCCTTTTACGGCGGAAATCGAGAGGATTTTACCGGCACAGGGGGCTTTGACCGGGTTTTCCATTTTCATGGCTTCGATGACGGCTACCTCTTCGCCTTCCTTGACTTCGTCTCCAACCTTGACGTGAATGAGGTAGACGTTGCCGGGCATGACTGCGGGCACCGGGGTTCCCTGCGCTACGGGCGGCGCGGCGGGAGGCGCTTCGGCAGCGGGCGCTGTGGGCTGCTGCAATCCCTGGGGATTGATGGATGAGCCTTCGGCAAAGGTGACGTTGAAAGGGGCACCATCTACAAACACGGTGAAGTTGCCAGCCATCGAGATGACTTTTGCGGCTGTAGTGTTAGCCGGAAGGGGCACAGCGGGGTTTGGCAGTTTTGAGAAGAGATCGACCAGTCTCTTGTTGACTTCTTCCTGGTGGATGTCGTGCTTGTGCGCTTCGTGGTATGCTGCAACAACCTCTGAACGGGGCGTGGCCTTGATTTCAACGGCTATATCTGCCTTGTAGCGAATGCCGGTGGAGCAATCTCCTTTCAGGAAGGCAATACCTTTGGCGCCACAGGTTGCGGCGATGAAGATGTTCTCTTCGGTGAGCGGAAGTTTTGCTTTTTCGAGCAGCGATTTGTTGTAGGGTATGCCGAGTTCGGGGTTGCGGTCGTTGATGTCGTGGACATCTTCGGCCGTGGGTTCAAGACCAAGCTGCTCAGCAGCAAGCCTGACAATCTCTGGATCAGGCAGGGCTGGCGTCTGGCCGAAGTAGCCGAGCACCATCTTGCCGTATCCGTCGGTGATTTTGGTCCAGTGGCCCTGAATGGTGTTGGCAAAGGCCTGCTGGACGTAGAACTGGGAGACCGGGGTGACCGATGCGCCGAAGCCGCCTTTGACAACCACTTCCCGCATGTTTTTGATGACCTCTGGCAGCAGGTGAAGCGTGTTGTTGTCGCGCATCATCTGGGTGTTGGCCGTGAGGGCTCCGCCGGGCATGGGTGAAAAGGAGATGACGGGGTTTACCGCCGTGGCTTCGGGCGGCATGTAGTATTTGTACATCTGGTCGATAAAGAGCGCTTCGACTTCAAGATATTTTTCCTGATCGATGTCGAGGGTGTATTCGGTGCCGCGAAGCCTCTGCCACATGGTGAGGATATCAACAGCAGCGGTTCCGCCACTGACGGGGGCCATTGAGAGGTCGATAATGTCGGCTCCGCCCTGAATGGCAGCAAAGTTACAGGCAACGCCCATTCCGGCGGTGTCGTGGGTGTGGAACTCTATTTCGATCTCCGGCGGAAGCATCTTTCTTGCGCCCCTGATGGTCTCGAGCACGACCGCCGGGGTTGTTGTGCCGGAAGCGTCCTTGAAGGCTACGCTGTCAAACGGAATATCGGCATCGAGAATGGCCTTCAGTTTGTCGAGATAAAACTGCGGGGTGTGGCAGTAGGTTTCGTTGAGTCCGGGAGGAAGTCCCATCAGGGCAACAACTACCTGATGCTTGAGCCCGGCATTGTGAATGCATTGACCGGAATATGCAAGGTTGCGCACATCCATCAGGGCATCGAAGTTGCGAATGGTGGTGATGCCGTGCTTTTTGAAGAGCCGGGCGTGAAGATCGATGATATCACGGGATTGCGATACAAGACCGACAACGTTGGCACCTCTTGAAAGTGTCTGCAGGTTGATATCGGGCCCGACAATTTTGCGGGCGGCATCCATCATATCGAATGCGTCTTCTTCACAATAAAAGTAAAGGCTCTGAAAGCGGGCGCCTCCGCCTATTTCAAAGTTGTCTGTACCAGCATGAACGGCAGCTTCAAGGGCTGGCAGAAAGTCTTCGGTTTTTACCCTCGCTCCAAAACATGACTGAAAACCGTCACGAAAGGAGACGTCCATAAATTTTATTTTTTTCATCTGCTTCGTCCTTTCCTCGTTATACAGTGCAATTGATGGTAATTATTGCGGGCCGTACCCCCTTCTGTGTGAACAGGAGGGGGAATGCGTACCGGTTATCTCTTGTGTCGAATGGAGCAGCGCAATATCAAACAGCGGCAAAGGTGCCGAGCTGGCGGAACGACTCTTCGTCAACCTTGCTGTGCAGGCTGTTGCCGTGTGAGTCCATGGTGACAATGGCCGGAAATGAGTTGACCTGCAAGTGCCACATCGCTTCAGGAACACCCATCTCTTCGAGAAAATCAACGCCTGTGACCTTTTCAATGCAACGGGCATAGTATTGCGCTGCACCTCCGATGGCGTTGAGGTAGACCGCGCCATGCTCCTGGAGTCCGGCAAGGGTTTTGGGGCCCATACCGCCTTTGCCGATGATTGCTCTCAGTCCAAGTTTTTTTATGACATCCGCCTGGTAAGGCTCTTCGCGACTCGATGTGGTTGGGCCTGCCGCTGTAACACGGTAAGTGCCGTCACTGTTTTTCAGCACAACCGGGCCGCAATGGAAGAGTATGCCTCCCTCGGTGTCGAGGTGAGCGGGAAGATCGTGGTGCATGACATAGTGATGGAAGGCGTCACGACCGGTATGCATGGCGCCGTCAATGAGCACCACATCACCAACTTTCAGTCGGCGAATCTCCTCTTCGGTGACCGGAGCTTTCAGCCTTACCTCTTTTCCAGTCAGGGGCATGCCTTCACCTTGTGCCATGCGTTTGATTTCGTCTGCTTCGCGGTACTGCCAGTGGTTGATCGAGCCGGTCTCCGGGTCGATCAGCACGCCAAGCCTGCGGTATGCCCAGCAGTTATAGGCAACGGAGACGTAAAAGCTTGCAGGAACGCGGTGCGATTTGCCAATTTTGCAACCGAGAAGGGTGGTTTTGCCTCCGAATCCCATCGGACCGATCTCAAGGGTGTTGGCTTTCTGCAATATTTCCTGTTCGAGGGCGTCAAGTTCAGTGTCGGTGTTACGGTCGTCAACCTGGCGCAAAAGCTGATGCTTGGCAAGATCAAAGCCGCTGGTGCGGTCACCGCCAATGCCGACGCCAATAAAGCCGGGACTGCAACCCTGCCCCTGAGCCTGATAGACTGCATGCAGGATACATTTGCGCACACCGTCAAGGTCACGGTTGGCACTGCCGAGAGCGGGAATTTCGGCTGGCAGGGAGTACTGAATATTTTTGTTTTCGCAGCCGCCTCCTTTCAGAATGAGCTTGACCTCTATATGCTCCTTATCCCATGGGTCAAAGTGGATGACCGGAAAATGAAGGCCAAGATTGTTGCCGGAATTCTTGCCACTGAAGGCATCGACTGCATTCGGGCGGAGCTTGCCGGTGATCGAGGCGTCTGCAACAGCCGCTTCAATATCCTGTTTCATCTGGAGTTGATCGACACCGCGAGGGGTATGGATGAAAAAGGTCGGCATACCGGTATCCTGGCAGATCGGAGATATGTTGTCAACTGCCATGTCAATATTGACCGAGATAGTTGACATGCAGAGACCTGCCTGGGAGAGAGGATCTTCCTGGCCGATAGCTTTGGCTATGGCTGCACGAACATCACTCGGCAGGTTGGCCGATGTTTCGGTAATAAGCGAGAGTATTGATTCCCTGAAATTTTTCATGGAGGTAACAAAAAAAAATTACGTAACCTTTTTAAAGTATCGTGTGTTCAACTTATTCTGGAATGACTTTGTCGGCAGCATTCTGCTTGACCAGCAAAACGGGGATATCGGAAGCACGAAATACCTCTTCAGCCACACTGCCCATCATGAGCCTCATGAGTCCACTGCGACCGTGAGAACCCATAATGATGAGGTCAGCACCCCACGAGCCTGCCTGTTCAGCAATAACCTTGTGAGCTTCACCCTTGAGGACACGGATATCGGCATCGAGGCCTTTCTTTTTTTCCGCCATCAGCACACGTGAAAAACTTTCAGGAATGACGTCATCCTCGTCTTGCGAATTTATGGGTTCTTCGTTAGCAACCTCTGATTTTACCGGAACATTTCCGGGGGTAAGGATATGCAGAAACCTGACATGTGCGCCAACTTTCCGGGCAAATTCAATGGCGTACCGGACCGCGTTATCAGATGTTGAAGAGTAATCGGTCGGGCAAAGAATTTTGGCAAGATGTATCATGAATTATGTTTTGACTCAATGGTTAGGATGAAGCGCAAAGGGCTGTACAGCAAAACCTCAATGTATACTTTTTTTCAAAGTTATCCATTCGTTTCAACGCAAATCAGGCAATCCATAGAGCTTCCGCCACCTGCTGTTTTGCTTTGAAAACTCCTTGCTCAACAGGAAAAAAGAGTGAGTTCTTGCTGAACGCAACCCTCTCTTGTATATTATTTTTAAAGGATGTTACCAACGTGGTTCAAGGATAACCAAACTACCAAACTACCGCCATGGAGCCGTTAGCCGAAGCGTTGAGCCACAGGGAAGCATATCCTCATGCTACAGGAACTATCGAGATCGTCGAAACCCATATCTCCTGGATATTTCTGACAGAGTCCTGGGCCTACAAGGTCAAAAAGCCTCTCAACCTTGGCTTTCTGGATTTTTCAACACTCGAAAAACGCCGTTACTACTGCGGCGAAGAACTTCGCCTCAACCAGCGGCTCTGCCCGGAAATCTACCACTCTGTCGTTCCGGTTGTGAGGTCAGCAGGCACTTTTCTCATCGATCAAGAGGGTGAGATTGTTGACTATGCCGTTAAAATGGTGCGCTTTGACCGCTCGATGGAGCTTGACCGGTTGCTTGCTCAACAACAGCTCAACAGTGAACATATCGATCTTCTTGGCACTATTATAGCTGCTTTCCACAATTCGCTGCCGACAGCCAGTTGCGCGAGCGAGTTTGGCCTGCCCGACATTCTTGTCAAGCCGGTTCTCGCCAATTTTACCCATACTGAACCGGTTGCATCAAGCGTTGAGGAGATGAGAATACTTGATGGATTGAAAGAGTGGAGCATAAGTGAGCACAAAAGACTTTCGCCTCTCTTTCTCGGGAGAAAGAGGGAGGGCTTTATCCGGCAATGCCATGGCGACATGCATACCGGAAATATGGTCTGGTGGAATAACCGGGTTTTTATTTTTGATTGTATAGAGTTCAATGAGAAGCTCAGCATCATCGACGTCATCAGCGATCTGGCCTTTCTTTTCATGGATCTCAAACATGGCGGAGAGGCCGGACTGGCATGGAGACTTTTGAATAACTATCTCTCTGAAACCGGTGATTACGGCGGACTGCCGCTTCTGCGCTTTTATACGGTCTACCGGGCGATGGTTCGGGCAAAAGTTACCGCTATCCGTTACGCCCAGACCGAAGGCAAGGGGGATGCTGAAATGATTCTCGAAGAGCACCGTTCATACATCAAGCTTGCCGTGGAGTGCAGCCTTCCGCAGAAGCCTCTGCTCGTTCTCACCTGCGGAGTTTCGGGTAGTGGAAAAACAACGGTGTCGGGCGCTCTGGCCTCGGAGCTGCAAGGCATTCATATCCGTTCGGATATAGAGCGAAAAAGGCTTGCCGGACTTAAAGCGCTTGAACGGAGTGAGAAAAGCGGAGTACACTCCATCTATAATGAAGAGATCAGCCAGCTTACCTACCAGAGGCTCTGTGAAATTGCGGAACTCTGTATCGGAGAAGGGATAACGGTCATTGTGGACGCAACGTTCATCAAGGGTGTCGATCGGAAGCGTTTCATGGATCTTGCGGCCAAGTGGCAATCTGCCTGCAGGATTCTGCGCTTTGAGGCTCCGAAAGAGCTGCTGATGGAAAGAGTGCAGAACCGTTTTATGAGGGGAAACGATGCTTCGGAAGCTGACAATTCAGTGCTTCTCTCACAGCTTGAGAAGCAGGAAGCGTTCAGCGCCGAAGAGGAGGCAATTACGTCAGAGATAAGCACGGCTGAAAGTGTCGATATCGGTGTCGTGGCTCAGTTGCTGCTATCCTTCAAGTCCTGAATGATGCCAGAGCGTCAATCCCCGATCGGAAAGGAGAGCGCTCTGGTTACTGACAAGCAATCAAATGATGATACCAAAAGCAAAGCGTATGGCATAACCGGCCAGAAAGCTCAGTACTGCAACGGTAGAACTCAGCAGAACCATTTCAATAAAGCGGCTTTTGAACGACACACCACGGGCAATGGAGATATAGTAGTTGAAAAATCCTATAATCGTAATGGCCGCAGCAAATGACAGACCGAGACAGAGATACAGATCTTTAAACAACAGGTAGGGGATAATCAGCACCAGCACCGTGAGGATATAGGCAAAACCGGTATAGAGTGCTGCAACGAACGGGTTTTTCCCTCCGGGCTCCGATTTGGTTGAAAGGTAGCTGGATGCAGCCATCGAAAGGGCGGCAGCAATACCGGTAATGGATGCCGTCAAAGCCACAAGAGAGCTGTTCTGCAGGGCAAAGGTCAGACCTGCCAGCACACCAATCAGCTCGACAAGGGCATCGTTCAGACCAAGCACAACAGAACCGGTATATTGAAGGCGGGTTTCGTCAAGAAGCATGATAAGTGCCTGCTCATGCTCTTCTTCGTCGCGGATTATTCCGGTGATCTCCTTGAATGAACCCGGCATACGACTGTAACTGTCATGCGCAGATTTTTCCGCCGATTCCATCAGCTTGATGCCGAAGGTAAAGCCGAATACAATGCTGATGAAGGTATAAAACCATACCCGGAAACGGCTTGGAGCGACATCTTTTCTGGTGTAGCTCTTCCAGACATTGTAATGACGCATCTCATCGTCAGCAATCTGGGAGAGTATGCGGCGATTTTTGATGCCGCTTACCCTGGCTGACAGATTTTTATAGATAAAGTGTTCGGTTATCTCATTTTTCTGGAAAACCGCTACTTCCCTTGACTCGAAATCCCTTCCCTTGTTCACGAATTCCCTGGTTAAAAAGTTTTTGAATCTTCTTATCTGGAGAGCGTTGCCGCCTCGATCAGTTCGTTCATTCTTGATAAAAATGAAGTGGTCGAATCAAGAGAGCCCTCAAGAAGCAGTGCACCTTCATAGAGTTGCTTCATGGCTGTCCTGATCAGCGGATTGTTTTCATCTGCAATGATCATGCCTGCAAGGTTGCGGATAATCGGATGGGAGGTATTGACCTCAAGAATCCTTTTTCCAAGGGGCATGTTACCCTGCTGCATCATCTTCATCATCTTTTCCATCTGACTGTCGAGCCCGTCCTTGCCGCTTACAAGCGTGACCGGTGAACTGACAAGACGATGAGACTCTATGACATCCTCAATCCCCTCTCCGAGAGTTTCGCGGAAGAGCTTCAGCACCGGAGCAAGAAGATTCTCTGCTATTGGTTCGGCATTACTCTTTTTCTGCGAAAAATCAATATCCGCTTTCTCGATGGATTTCAGAGGCTTTTTATCGTATTCATGAATCGAGGGAATGACAAAGACGTCAACCGGATCGCTGAGCAGCAGAACCTCGATACCCATATCCTGGAAATATTCAAGGTTTGGATGGGCAAGAAGCTGAGAGCGGCTGGATCCTGAATGATAGTAGATCTCTTTCTGGTCGGCGCCCATTCGCTCGGTGTACTCCCTGAGGGTGACATATTCATCAACTCCGGTTTTGGTACTTTCAAATCGCAAGAGCTCGATAAGTTTGTCGCGATTGGTAAAGTCGGTATTGAGGCCAATCTTGATAATCGGACCAAATGCCTTGTAAAATGTCCTGAACTTTTCAGGCTGCTCTGTAGCAAGCGTTTCAAACCAGCCAAGAATCTTTCCGGTAAGAATCTGGCGGATTTTGGCCATGACGGGGCTGGACTGAACAACCTCCCTTGAAACATTGAGCGAAAGATCTTCAGTATCGACAACACCTGAAATAAAACGAAGGTACTCCGGCAAGAGGTCGCGGCACTCGTTCTGGATCATCACTTTTTTCACATAGAGCTGCGGGCCACGGTTTTCAAGCTCGCCCTGCCGATAGAGCATCTCCATCGGAGCCTCTTTGGGAAGAAAAAGAAGCGCCTTGAAGGTAACCATGCCTTCTACCGAAACCGGGAGATAGTCGAGTGGATCCTGATAGTCGTTGGCAATAAACTTGTAGAACTCATTGACCTCCTCATCTTTCAGCTCGCTTTTTGAACGCTGCCAGAGTGCGGTGATGCTGTTGACCTGCTTTTCGCCGAGATAGATCGGAAAGTCAACGAAGTTGGAATATTTTTTGACAATCTGCTCAACACGATACTCTTCGGCAAACTCTTTGGACTCCTCTTTAAGCTTGAAAGAAATACGGGTTCCGCGTTCAGCCTTGTCGATTTTTTCAATCGTGTAGGTTCCCTGACCGGCAGAAGACCAGCGATACCCTTCAGAACCAGGCTTAGCACTTCTGGTTTCCACGGTCACCTCGTCGGTTACCATGAAAACAGAGTAAAACCCGACACCAAACTGGCCGATCAGGTTGCCATCAAGCTCTTTCTGCTGCTCTTTCAAGGACTGCATAAAGCCGAGAGTCCCCGACTTTGCTACCGTTCCAAGATTGGCAATAAGCTCCTCTTCGGTCATGCCAACGCCGGTGTCCTCGATAACGAAGGTGCGCTCTTCCGTATTGATGGTAATTTTTATGGCAAGCTCCGCTTCACGATCAAGAATATCCTGATCGGTCAGGGCATTGAAACGCACTTTGCTGAGCGCATCGGATGCGTTGGAAACCAGCTCCCGTAGAAATATTTCAGGATGGGTATAGAGTGAATGGACAATAAGGTCCAGAAGCTGCTTCATTTCAGCCTTGTATTCAAACTCCTGGACGTTCAGCGTACCGTTATTACCGTTATTGCTCATATTTGAAATGCCAATTTATTGAGTTTTTCAAAAAAGTCCGGTCAGAAGATCAGGAGCGGCGCAATTTTTTGCGCGCAGCAGCCTCACCGGCATAGACGCGCTTGACACCGTCACCGAGCGCTTTCTCAATATCACGGATGTTTGAAACCAGCCGGGCCATACCTGACAATTCGACCGAAGCGGCCTGGTCGGAACCCCACATGGCACGATCGAGGGTAACATGACGCTCTACAAAAGTCGCGCCAAGCGCAACTGCTGCCCATGTCGTTGAAAGCCCGACTTCGTGGCCTGAATATCCAATGGGTACACCAGGATAGAGAGCTTTATAGGTGGAAATCATGCGAAGATTAAGCTCCTCTACAGGACAGGGGTATGTTGAATTGGTATGGGCAATGAGGAGATTCTCCTTTCCAAGTTCAGCAACCGCTTTTTCAACCTCTTCCATTGAGGACATTCCTGTTGAAATAACAAGCGGCCTTCCGGTCTCAGCAGTCTTCTTCAGAAGTCCAAGATCGGTCAGCGATGCAGATGCACCCTTGTAACATGGAGGGTCAAACTGTTCCATAAAGTCAACAGACTCTTCATCCCAGCAGGATGCAAACCACAAAATCCCGTGTTCCTTGCTGAAGCGGTCTATTTCCTGGTACTCTTCCCGCCCGAACTCAACCTTGTAGCGATAATCGATATACTTCATGCGTCCCCACGGCGTATCACGTTCGATATCGCGCTGATCTTTCGGGACACAAAGCTCAGGAGTACGTTTCTGAAACTTTACCGCATCACACCCGGCAAGAGCTGCACCCTCGATAAGCTTTTTAGCAGCTTCCAGCGACCCGTTGTGATTGATACCAATTTCGGCAATGACAAAAACGGGACATCCATCCCCTACTTTCCTGTTGCCTATAGTTATTTCTGCCATATTATAATACTCAGGATAAAACGATCCGTGCAGTTCAATGGTAGAGAATGCCAGGAATCGAATGTTGATATAAATATTCGACTTAATAAATAAAACAAAAAAAGCTCACTCTGCAGCCGTCCCGCTCAGGACTCCCTGAGAGTGATCAGCCACTCGGCAAAATCCCTGAATGCACCATACCCTCCATCAGCTTGACAACGATAGTGGACATGGGGCTCAACAAAAACAGTTGCATCACGAGGACATGCCGTCAACCCTTCAGGGGCTATTTCATTCATAATCCCGGCATCATTGATATCATCACCAATATAGGCCAGTTCATGCTTTTGAAATCCGGTTTCAGCAAGGAGGGTTTCAAGCATGGCATACTTGTCCTTGACACCAAGATAGAGCCTTTTCATTCCAAGCTTTTCAGCACGCTTTTTAATGCTTGGTGAAACCTCACCGGTCATGATACAGGTATCTATACCAGCATTGCGCAACCGTTCTACGCCCATTCCATCCCTTATGGAATAGCGCTTCATCTCCTCTCCCCTTTCCGAGTAATAAACACCATTATCGGTAAAAACACCATCATTATCGGAAATAACGAGTTTTATCCGTTCAGCCCTTGTCGCAAGCTCCTCAATCGTTAATGACAGCATAAGCGTTTTGCAATTCAGCAGTGCATTGGCAAGTAAAGCACTTTGGTTATTAACCGGCCAATATATGACTTTTCAGGGCATTTTACAGGAGAACGCCATAAAACATTCCGCTGTACCCCCGAAAAAAGCCATCAACAGGTTATCAACACTTTGTCCACAAAAACGAAAACCGTTCGTACAACAAGAACAGTGCGAAAGGACAAAATGCAGGGTAGTATAGCTATATTATTATAAAAAATAATGTTACAAGACGAAAAATGTCATAACAATATGCCGGCAAGCGATATTTTGCGAACCCGGCAAGGCAGAATCAATATGCAGAACAAAGGATTATCAACACCACACAAGAGTGCGGAAAGGGTGTAAAAGCTTTTGTAAAAACCAGTTAATACACTGCTTTTTACAACCGAAATCACTTCATTGTTCACGAAGCAGATTTCTGACTGAGGTACATGAAAAGCGATCATTGCCAGAGGTAATGACCGCCGTTCATTCATAACGCTTCATACCAGCAGAAAGAGCGGCAGGCAAGCTCCTCAGGCATAGACCTTCTTGTAGTTTTCGATGGCATGTATGACGCTCTGGCGGGCAATTTCAGCACTCTGGAACTCTTCGACAAGAACGGTCTTCTGTTCGAGCGCCTTGTACTCTTCAAAGAAGTGCTGCAGCTCGGAGGCGAAGTAAGGTGGCAACTGATCGATATTGTGAACATTGCTCAGACTGATATCATCTTCAGCCACCGCAATGATCTTGTCATCGCCTTCGCCGTGATCGATCATGCGCATAACACCGATAACGCGTGCCCTTACCATGCACATCGGCACGATATCGCACTGGGAAATCACCACAATATCGAGCGGATCATGGTCATCACCGAGAGTTTTCGGGATAAAACCATAATTGGCCGGATAAAAAATAGAGGAAAAAAGCACCCGGTCAAGCTTCAGCATACCGGTTTTTTTGTCAAGTTCATACTTGGTCTTGCTGCCTTTGGAAATCTCGATAATAGCAGTGACGATATTGGGCTGATCTTCTCCTATCGAAACATCGTGCCAGGGATTAAAATTCATGGTGTGACCGGGCGTTTGTCTGGTTAATAAAACTGTGCGGTATTATAGCATTTTTTTTGAACCCCTAATAACCCGGAATGCACTTTGTTACGGAGGCAAGGCAATAGAGTGACTCAGGGACATCAAGTTGCAGATTCCTGTTTGTGATTGCTGACAGCCTTATTGCGGCCTTGAAAAAAAGTCCTTGGTCTCCGCAGCGACAACCGGGCTGAGCACGATCAGGGATACCAGGTTCGGGAGCGCCATAAGGCCGTTGGCGATGTCGGCAAAGGCCCAGACTGATTGCAGCGATGCAACGGAGCCGATCATGACGGCCACTACCCATGCCCAGCGGTAGGGCATTATGAGTTTTTTGCCGAAAAGGTACTCTATCGCTTTTTCGCCGTAGTAAGACCAGCCAAGAATAGTCGAGAAAACAAAGGTCAGAAGACCAAAGGTTAGCACCGCATTGCCGATATAGGGAACCTCGGTAAAGGCGGCACTGGTGAGTTCCGCACCTTTCAGGCCGGTTCTCCACATCCCAGAATTGACAACGACAATTCCTGTTGCAAGGCATACCACAACGGTATCCCAGAAGGTACCGGTGGAGGAGATGAGCGCCTGTTTTACCGGGTGGTTCGTCTGGGCGGCGGCGGCAACAATGGGAGCGCTGCCAAGCCCTGACTCGTTGGAAAAGAGACCTCGGGCAACACCAAAGCGCATGGCTTCCTTTACACCTGCTCCGGCAAAGCCACCGATGGCTGCCTGACCGGTAAATGCCGAGGAGATGATAAGCTGTATGGTTTCGATGATGGTTTCATGGCGTATCACCAGCAGCGCAATACAGCCCAGCACATAAAAAATAGCCATGAACGGTACAAGGTATTCGCACACCTTGGCAATGGAGGTAATGCCGCCAATAATGACAACAGCGGTAACAGCAGTAATCACTGCGCCGGTAATCCAGGGGGAGATGTTGAAGTTGTGCTGAACAAGAACCGCTATGGAATTGGCCTGTACCATGTTGCCAATACCGAAAGCAGCAATAGAGGTGAACAGGGCGAAGAGCACGGCCAGCCATTTCATGTTCATGGCCTTTTCAAGCACATACATCGGTCCGCCCGATACCGTTCCGTCTTCAGCAACCGTGCGGTATTTAACCGAAAGCACCGCCTCGGCATATTTGGTGGCTATGCCAAAAACACCGGTCAACCACATCCAGAGCACGGCTCCGGGTCCACCGGCAGCAACGGCGGTGGCAACACCGACAATATTGCCCGTTCCTATGGTAGCAGCAAGGGCGGTAACAAGAGCCCCGAAATGACTGATCTCCCCGTCCCCCTCTTTCGTTCGGGTGAGGGACATTCGGATGGCCTTGAAAGTGTATTTCTGGATAAAGCCCAGCCTGAAGGTCAGAAACAGATGGGTACCGCAAAGAAGCAGCAACAGGGGAATACCCCACACATAGCCGCTGATCTGGTCAAGGACTTTTTCAAGAGTACCCACCGAACCTCCTCAAGGGTTAGATTAAAAGATGTATTTTGTTTTTGGAAAATAACTAATCGAACGATTAACACGAACCATAAAAAGCCCCAAAAAGAGAGATTCTTATCTTAGCCCTGTTCTTTGTATCTTTGCGTCTTTGCGGGCAGTTCGGGCGGCATGAACAAGCGCGTCACGGTTGCACAAGTCCGTTTACATGAATATTTTTTTTAACAGCGTGCATCAGTTTGCACTTGAATCGATAGAGCAGCAACATAGCAATGGATTTAATCAGGGAAACAGCAAAACGAAAAACCTTTGCCATCATCAGTCACCCTGATGCGGGTAAAACCACACTGACAGAAAAATTTCTGCTCTTCGGCGGTGCAATCCAGACGGCTGGAGCGGTAAAAAGCAACAAGATCCGCAAAACCGCGACCAGTGACTTCATGGAAATCGAAAAGCAGCGTGGAATCTCCGTTGCCACATCGGTCATGGGGTTTGAATATGCCGGAAAACGGGTCAACATTCTCGACACTCCCGGTCACAAGGATTTTGCTGAAGATACCTACCGCACGCTGACCGCTGTTGACAGTGTCATTCTTGTCGTTGACTGCGTCAAGGGTGTGGAGGAACAGACCGAAAAGCTGATGGAGGTCTGCCGTATGCGCCACACGCCGGTCATCATCTTTATCAACAAGATGGATCGTGAAGGACGCGACCCGTTTGAACTGCTTGACGAACTTGAACATAAACTGAACATCAGAGTCAGACCACTCACCTGGCCGATCAGCCAGGGACAGAGTTTCAAAGGTGTATACAATCTCTACAGAAAAGAGCTGAACCTTTTCGAAGCCAATACTACCCGTATCAGCGAAAGCCTTATCAAGGTAAAAGATCCGTTTGACCCGGAACTGGAAAAATGGATTCCTGAAAGTTTCTGCGAAAAGCTCCGTGAAGCGGTAACGCTGATCGAGGGGGTTTATGAACCATTTGATGAGGAAGTCTATCGGGATGGAATGCTTGCGCCAGTTTTTTTTGGCAGCGCCATCAACAACTTCGGCGTCAGGGAGCTGCTTGAGACCTTCCTTGCTGTCGCGCCAAGCCCCGATGAACGTGAAGCAACCGAGCGTATCGTGAAAGCTTCGGAAGAGACAATGAGCGGATTTGTCTTTAAAATCCATGCCAATCTCGATCCCAACCACCGCGATCGCACCGCTTTTTTCCGCATCTGTTCCGGCAGATTTGAACGCAACAAGTTTTATTCCCACACCAGACTGCATAAAAAAATCAGGTTTTCAAGCCCGACCAGCTTCATGGCCAACGAAAAAAATGTCATCGACGAGGCGTGGCCCGGCGATGTAATCGGCCTCTACGACAACGGTTCACTGAAAATAGGCGATACCCTTACCGAGGGTGAAGATCTTCATTTCCGTGGCATCCCGAGCTTTTCGCCAGAGATCTTCAAGGCACTGGAAAACCGCGACCCGATGAAGGCCAAACAGCTCGACAAGGGGGTGCGCCAGCTCACCGAAGAGGGTGTTGCACAGCTTTTTGTACAGCACGGCAGTCGTAAAATCGTTGGCACCGTTGGAGAGTTGCAGTTCGATGTCATCAAGTTCCGTCTGGAACACGAATATGGCGCCCAGTGCGACTTCACTCCCCTGCGCTTTCACAAAGCTTTCTGGGTTACCGGAAACAACAAGGAGATGCTCGAAGAGTTTCTTCGCCGCAAGTGGAACGCCATAGCCCTCGACAAGGAAGATCATCCGGTTTTTCTGGCAGAGAGCGAATGGATGCTGAAAGTCGCCCGTGAGGACTACCCCGACCTTGAGTTCCATACCACTTCGGAGTTCAAAACCGAGGGGTAAAAAGAGGGGCGAAACCATTTCTTTATGTGCCTGAAAACGCAAACAAACGAGGGTTACCTGTTGTGGAGAGAGCGGGGGTAATTTTACTTTTTCAAAACTTACCCGTTCTCAAACGCCAATTCCCTGGATCGCGATTGAAAGCAAACTCTTCTTCCGCAAAGGAGAGAAGGAGGATATTCATCTCTGATTGATCCTTGCAAAAACATCTTGTGCTGATGAAGCCTTGATTTCACCACGATCATAAGCATCAAATCGAGATTCGACCTCTTCTGCCCAAGCAGCATCAATGGCATTACTTGCAGCACAATCAAAACTCTGAAAAAGTTTTTCGATAAGTTCCGCACTCTCTACAGGAAGCAAATCAAGAGCATCTTTGAAAATACGTTCTGTGACTGCTGTCATATTTTTATCCTTAAAATTATCCTTGCAATTGTACTACACTTTTTCGAGTAAAAAGGCAAGTGCATCTGCAATTCAGCCGAACGGCATTCTGACAAGTTATGAAGAACAGAGGTTTTTTTATCAAGAAAAAATTGCCTCTCATTGCTGCTTGATGGATCTCATCAGAGAGAGAGGTAACAAGGCCCTGATTTTACGTGACTGCGCGAGTCTGTTCCCACCTCCCGCAGTCACACCCACCACACGCGCTGCGCCCCTTCCACCGCTTCTCCTGCTCCTCGCCTTGCAGCCCAGACAGAAATTTTGTTTTAAGGGTCGTCACAGATATATTTGTTATGATTGCGGTGGATCATGAATTCGGATAAGCTGAACTGATGTTCCCTGTACAACACGCAAAGAGTATGGATAGCTCAAGCGATCATTACGACAGTCCGTGGAAAAGTGCCGTTGAGCACTATTTCGAGGAATTTATGTCGTTTTACTTCCCACATGCCCATGCTGAAATAGACTGGTCAAAGGGTCATGTTTTTCTCGATCAGGAGCTTCGGGCGGTGGTTCAGGATGCCG
>SERZ01000617.1_pt1 | contig 23491 bp, 18 predicted proteins | sample 3171461 | NCBI WGS metagenome assembly SERZ01 (sample SAMN06051861, study PRJNA518727) | freshwater metagenome | biome: subpolar coniferous forest; feature: holomictic lake; material: water; isolation source: holomictic Lake 227, 6 m depth | place: Canada: near Kenora, Ontario | collected... | reverse complement strand
ATGCCGGGGTGACGCTGGCACCGGTAAGTGTGACCGTCAAATCGGGTGCCTACGGCTCCGCGGGCAAGGGTACGGCCGCAGCCATTGCACCAACCCAGGCCAGCCTGGACGCAACCCAACCCCAGTCGATCATCACACGGGACTTCATTGATCTGGCAGTTGCACCGACCACCGAGTACAGCCGCATTGTCAACATCGCGCCCAGCATGAACGGCGTAGCCGCCAACGGCCCCGGCTTGGGCGAAACCAAGGAAACCCTGCGCGGCTTCAGTGACGACCAGTACAACATCACCTTCGATGGCATACCGTGGGGCGACACCAACAACCCTGCGCACCACTCGACGTCATTCTTCCCTGGCACCATCATCGGCGGTGCCACCATCGAGCGCGGCCCGGGCAATGCCAGCAACATCGGCTACGCCACATTTGGCGGCACCGTCAATCTGTATTCACTCAAACCATCCAAGGAACAAAGCAGCAGCGTTTTCACCACCTTGGGTACCTGGAACACGCGCCTGTTTGGTGCCTCGTACGAGAGCGGCCGGATGGAGGGCCCCGGCGAAGCGACGCTGCAATTGAACTACCAGAACCTGCAGTCCGACGGTTACCTGAGCTACAGCCCCATCAAGGCACAGAACCTGACCGCAAAGTTCGAAAGCAGGATTGCCGACAGCAGCGTGTTGACCCTCTTTACCTCCGTCAACAATACCAAGTACCAGCAACCCGACAGCAACAACGGCGCGACCCTGAGCCAAATTGCCAACTTCGGCGCGAATTTCCAGCTGGACAACGACCCCAACAGCATGAACTACTGGGGCTACAACTACACCAACAAGGACACCGACTTCGACTATATGCGCCTGCGCACCGATTGGGGCAATGGCTGGAGCACCGACAACTCGTTGTACACCTACGCTTACAACAACCAGACCATTTCCACCAGCGACCCGACATGGACCGGCACGGTACCTGCCACCAACAAGGACCCGCGCACCCTGGTCGCGGGAGTGGCCACCATCATCCCCGGCATCGACAAGCAAAACAAGTACCGCGTCTGGGGTGACTTCTTCAAAGCTACCAAGCAGGTTGATAGCGGCCAGTGGCGCGTGGGCTTGTGGTACGACGCCTCCACCACCGACCGCCATCAGTACGACATCAACGTGATGAACATGAGCTACCTGGGAATCGAAAAGGCAGTCACCGGCGCACCTGCGTTCCTTAACGACACCAACCGCCCCTACAACAGTGTCAAGTTCGACCAGCAGTCCACCATCCGCTCAGTCCAGCCCTTTGCCGAGTTCGAATGGGAAGTCAACAAGAACACCACACTGACCCCCGGCCTGAAGTACGTCAATATCACCCGTAGCCAGACATCGCCGGTGGCGCAAACGACCCGCATCGCCAACGATGCTGCAAGCCTGACCTACACCACCACGTTACCCTTCCTGACGGTCAATTACCGGCTGGACGAAGGCGAGGCGATCTACGCACAGTTCGCCAAGGGCTTCCAGATTCCCGACCTCAACACGTTCTACATTGCCAACCCTGCCAAGAACAGCACGGACCCGCAAACCACTACCAACTACCAGCTTGGTATCGTGAGCCGCTCCGACCGCATGACCTGGGACGCCGATGTGTACCGCATCGAGTTCAAGAACAAGCTGGTCTCCAACGGACTTACCGGCGCAGATGCTGCATTTGTCAACATTGGCGGCGCGACCTACCAAGGTGTCGAAGGGCAGATGGCCTATGTGGTGGGCGGCGGCTTCTCGGCGTACGTCAATGGCTCGATCAATGCAGCCACGGCCAACGACAACGGACAGCAGATCAAGGGTGCGCCCGAATACACCGCCGCACTGGGTGCGCTCTACAACGAAGGCGGTTGGTCGGGCACCTTGACCTACAAGTACACCGGACCGGTGCGCCAGGTGAACTACGACCCGACCACCGTGCTGGTCAATGGACAATCCTACTTTGATTACTTCCAGACACCGGCCTACGGGACCATGGATCTGGGTGTGGCCTACACCATGACCGGCAACACCGGCTTTGGCAAAAAGCTCAAGCTGCAGTTCAACGTGTTCAACCTGGGCAACACCAACTCGGTGACCGCCATCAGTGCAGCCACCAAGGCCGGCAGCAGCACGCCCTCGCCCTACGACACCTACGTGTACCAGACCCCGCGCAGCTTCCAGTTCACCCTCAAGGCGGACTTCTAAAGCATGCGCTTATCTCTGGTCCCGCGCTTCTTGTGCATCGTGCTGTGCGCAAGCGCAGCGTCAGCGCAGAGCCCCGAAACCACCCCGGCGCAAGCAAGCGACCCGGTGGTGTTGCGCTTTGCCACGGTGGGCGATTCGCGCCACGATCCGGTTGCGTTTGACCCCACGCAAGGGCCGTTGAACGCACAGGATGCGATCTGGCTGCAAAACACCAAAGCCGGGAGCCGCATTCTGCGCGAGGTGGCGGCGCAAAAGTCCAAGATCCTGTTCTTCAACGGCGACATGATCATGGGCTACGGCAAGGCCGGACCCACCGCATCCACTTCGGTGACAGACGTGGCAGGTTCGGACCTGATGGCGTTCTATCGCCAGTATGGTTTCTGGCGTGGCATGGTTGCCACCCTGATGGAAGCCGGCACCTACGTGGTGCCGGTCGCTGGCAACCACGAGGTACAGTCCAAGGCCGATGGCAAACGCGCCGTGGTCGAGAACGAAGAGGCCTGGCGCGCCAACATGGGCGATTTGATCATTGACACCGATCGCTTCACAGCCATCGTCGGCAAGCAAGCCACGAACGTCAGCACGCGCAACCATGGTGCCAGCGACGGATTGCCTACCGACCAAAGCCGCTTGTCCTACAGCTTTGATGTCGAGGACTCGCACTTTGCCATCATCAACACGGACCCGGTCGGCGACGACAATGTCGCGCCTTCTGTGTGGTTGAACCAGGATCTGACAGAAGCCCGCAGCCGTGGTGCCAAACACTTTTTCATCTTTGGCCACAAGCCTGCCTTCACTTATGTCTACCAAAAGAAGCAACGCAGCAAAGCAAGCGCATCGGGACTCGACAAGTTTCCCGCCAAGCGCGACGCGTTCTGGGACGTGGTAGAGCAATTCAGCGCCACCTATTTCTGCGGCCATGAGCACATGTACAACATGATGCAGCCGCGCGGAGCCGCCTGGCAGGTGCTGGTTGGTACGGGTGGCTCACCCTGGGACGCAAAGCCTGGTGAAGAAACACTGCATCCCGCCAGTGACCGCAGCTACGCCTGGGCCAGTGTTGCCGTTCATCGCAGTGGCAAAGTGGAAATTCAGGGCTACGGCTTCAGTGACACCTATGGCCCCACCAAGTTGCTCGATCACATCTCGCTGAGCCGTTAGAGAAACTCAGGCGACTGCACGGTAACGACCACCGTCTTGCTGCCAAGTTCGCGCTCGCGCAAACGCAGCCACCACAAGGCACCTTTCCTGATGGTGCACTCACGCTCGCTCAAGCCCAGCAGGCTGGAAAGCGTTTGGCCCAGCGTTGGCTGGTGGCCCACCACCAGCACACAGCCCTTGCCCTGGGGCCATTGCACCAGTTCCAGCAGTTCGGCCGCAGAACCTTGCGGGCCCAGCAGCTCGGAGGTCTTGAACTTGCGCCCCAAGGCCTGTGCGGTTTGCTGTGCCCGGCGCGCCGGGCTGACCCATATTTTGGCCATCTCGGGCAACTGGCGGTCGAGCCAGGCGGCCACGCGAGCGGCCTGCTTCTCGCCACGGGGCGTGAGGCGGCGGTGCAAATCGGATTCGCCCGGTGCGGGATCAAGCGCTTCGGCGTGACGCCACAAGATCAGATCCATGGACTTTTTGCCTTAGCGCTTGCGTGTGCTCTCGCTGCCCGCGTAGCGCGCCATCAAAGCCGCCTGCGCACCATGCCTTCTGGCGCCGTGCGCATGGCGCGTATAGGTTCCGGTGGGGCCCAGGTCCCACGCATCCACGCCGTCATGCAGGCAGGCCACCAGGCACTCGTCAACGATGCGCTGGCGCTGTGCGGGGTCGGTCACCGGCCAGGCAATCTCGACCCGGCGCACCATGTTGCGGTTCATCCAGTCGGCGCTGGAAAGGTACAAATCTTCGCTCTCGCCCAGCCGGAAATAGAACACCCGGGAGTGCTCCAGAAACCGCCCGATGATCGAGCGCACACGGATGTTGTCGGTATGCCCCGCCACGCCGGCCGGCAGCATGCAGGCACCACGCACGATCAGGTCGATCTTGACACCCTGACGCCCAGCGGCCATCAGGCTGCGGATCAGGTCTTCGTCGGTAAGCGCATTCATCTTGGCGACGATGCGCGCTGGCTTGCCGCGTGCTGCGCCCCGCGCCAATGCGTCGATCTTGTCGATCAGGTTGCGCTGCAGTTGAAACGGTGCCATCCACAGTTTTTGCAGGCGTGGCAAGCGGCTCTGGCTGGCCAGGTGCACAAATACCCGCTCCATATCGCCGGTGAGCGCCGGGTCGGCGGTCATGTGGCTGATGTCGGTATAGAGCCGGGCGGTGCGCGGGTTGTAGTTGCCGGTGGACATGTGGCCGTAGCGGCGCAGCAGCTTGCCCTCGCGCCGGGTGATCAGCATCATCTTGGCGTGGGTCTTGAGGCCGACCACGCCGTACACCACCTGGGCGCCAATCGATTCGAGCATCTCGGCCCAGTTGATGTTGGCCTCTTCGTCAAAGCGCGCCTTGAGTTCGAGCACCACGGTTACTTCCTTGCCGCGGCGCACGGCCTCGCGCAGCAACTCCATCAGCTCGGAGTCGGGCCCGGTGCGGTAGATCGTTTGCTTGATGGCCAGCACCTGCGGATCGTGCACCGCCTGGCGCAGCAGCTCGAGCACGCCGTCAAAACTCTCAAACGGTTGGTGGATGATGATGTCGCCGCGCGCCAGTTGCTCAAACAGCGATGCCCCTGCAACCATCTGCACCGGATAGGCTGGCGCATAGGGCGTAAAGCACAGCTCGGGGCGTGCCACCAGGTCGATCACCTGGGTGAGCCGCACCAGATTCACCGGACCATGCACGCGGTACAGCGACTGCGCGGGCAGTTCAAATTGCTGCAGCAGAAACTGCGACAGGTACTCCGAACAGCCGGCCGAAACCTCCAACCGCACCGCTTGGCCGTAATGGCGGTGGACCAGGCCCTGGCGCAAGGCGGTGCGCAGGTTCTTCACATCTTCCTCGTCCACCGCCAGGTCGGAGTGCCTTGTCACGCGAAACTGCGAAAACTGGCTGACAGTGCGCCCCGGGAACAAATCGGTCAAGTGCGCGCGGATCACGCTGGAGAGCGACACCAGCAGGGTCTTGCCCTCGGACACGCGCTCGGGCATGCGCGTCAGGCGCGGCAGCACCCGGGGCACCTTGACGATGGCAATCTCGTTCTCGCGCCCGAAGGCGTCCTTGCCGCCCAGACGCACGATGAAATTGAGCGTCTTGTTGGCCACCTGCGGAAACGGGTGCGAGGGATCGAGCCCCACCGGTACCAGCAGCGGCCGCACTTCGCGCTCGAAGTACTGCTTGACCCATTGGCGCTGCGCCGGATTGCGCTCGCCGTGCGAGATGATCTTGATACCCTGGGCTTCAAACGAGGGCATCAGTTTTTCGTTGTAGAGCGTGTACTGGCGCGCCACCACCACGTGCAGCGCCTGCGCCAGCCGCTCAAACGATGTGATCGAGTACAGCCCTTTGCGCTCGCGCGCCTTGCTGGCCTCCAGATGGGGCTCGGCGCGCACCTCAAAAAATTCGTCGAGGTTGGACGAAACAATGCACAGGTAGCGCAGCCGCTCCAGCAACGGAACGTCGTCGCGCTCGGCCCAGTTGAGCACCCGCTCGTTGAACGCCAGGATGCTGTGGTCGCGATCAAGCAGCGCCGGTTCGCCCGCATCAAGGGGCATCTTGGAAGCACGCACTGCAGACGTCATGAACAATACCTCACGGGTGACCAAATCATGACAGATTGTTTACGGCTCTGATGACAGTTGTGTGACAGTGTCCGCTCTTGCTATCACTTGCGCCGGCGACCACGCTGCGCGGCAGGGTCGCAAATGGCCGATGAACAGGGCCGTGGCGCTGTCCCAACTGAAGTCCAGGGCGCGGTTGCGCGCTTCTTCACGCGCAATGTCCCGCGCACGCTCCCAGGCCGCGCGCAAGTTGGCATCGAGCGCGCCGCCTCGCTGCGGCACACCCATCACTTCCAGCGGTCCTTCCACCGGATACGCCGCCACTGGCGTGCCGCAGGCCATGGCTTCGAGCATCACCAGGCCAAAGGTCTCGGAGCGGCTAGGCATCACAAAGATATCGGCTGCGGCGTACACCTTGGCCAGTTCGTCACGCGGCAACACGCCCAGCCAGACCACGCCAGGGAAGCGTTGCCGCAAGGTGGATTCAAGCGGCCCGACGCCACACACCACCTTGGTGCCGGGCACCTGTAAGTTCAGAAAGGCTTCAATATTTTTTTCGTAAGAGACACGCCCGACATAGAGCGAAATCGGCCGCAGCGCCGCGCCCAGCGCGTCGTGGCTTTGCACCTGCGCGCTGTAGCCAAACAACTCCGTGTCGACGCCATGCGTCCAGCCGCGCAGATTGCGAAAGCCGCGCCCTTCGAGCATGCGCAGCACGCTTGGTGTGGGCACCATCACCCCGGCCGATGGCTGGTGAAAATGCCGCAGCACGGCGTAGCCCAGCCACAGCGGCACCTTCAAGGCGCTGTTGAGCATCTCAGGGAAGCGGGTGTGAAACGCGGTGGTAAAGGCCAGTTTGCGCTGCAGGCAATAGCGCCTGGCCGCCCAGCCCAGCGGGCCTTCGGTGGCCAGGTGAATTGCGTCGGGTGCCAAGGCGTCGAGCCGCTGCGCCAAAGCCTTGCCCGGGCGCAGCGCCAGGTCAATGCCCGCGTAGCCAGGGCATGGCCGCGTCTTGAACAGACCGGGGTGAATCACCTCCACCTGGTGGCCTTGGCGCTCCATCGCGCGCACCAGTTCCACCAGCGTGGTAACCACACCGTTGACTTGGGGCAGCCAGGCGTCGGTAACCAGTGCCAGCTTCATACCGTCACCTCCTGCGCAAGCGGCAGTGCAAGCGGCTGCTGCGGCGCGCCGCTCCAGTAAAGAAGTTCGAGTTGCCCGTCAAAGTGTTCCACCAGCGCGGAGCGGCTCTCGACCCAATCGCCATCGTTGCAGTACAGCGTGCCGTTGATGTCGCGCATCTCGGCCCGGTGGATGTGGCCGCACACCACGCCATCATGGCCGCGTGTACGCGCTTCGTGGGCCACGGCGACCTCAAAGTCGGTGACGTAGTTGAGCGCCTTCTTGACCTTGTGCTTGAGGTAGGCCGATAGCGACCAATAGGGCAACCCCAGGTGCGCGCGCAATCGGTTGAGGTGACGGTTCAGGCGCAGGGTGAATTCGTACAGGTTGTCGCCCAGAAAAGCCAGCCACTTGGCGCACTGGATCACACCGTCGAAATAGTCGCCGTGCGTGACCCACAAGGTGCGCCCCGTGGCGGTGGTGTGGATGGCTTCGTCCTGCACCTCGATGCCGCCAAACTGGTGGCCGATAAAGCCGCGCGCAAACTCGTCGTGGTTGCCCGGGATGAAGATCACCTTGCAGCCCTTGCGCGCGCGGCGCAGCAGCTTTTGCACAATGTCGTTATGCGCTTGCGGCCAGAACCAGCGCCGCCGCAACTGCCAGCCATCCACAATATCGCCCACCAGATACAGGTAGTCGCTGGGGTGGTGCTTCAGGAAGTCGAGCAAGGCATCGGCCTGGCAGCCGGCGGTGCCCAGGTGAATGTCGGAGATAAAGATGGCACGCAGCCGCTGGGCTGCCGGGGTGTCGTCCTGCGCCGGGAAGGCACTGGCGGGCATGCCCTGCCAGGGGTTCGCCATAGCATCAAATACCGTGCGCATCAGCTGCCCAGGAAATGCTTGCGGTAGCGCGACGGCAAGTCTTCAATGCGCATCAGCATGGGCAGGTCTGCCGAGTTGAAGTCCGGGTCCCAGGCCGGTGGCCCCAGCACCTTGGCACCCAGGCGCAAGTAGCCCTTGATCAGCGCCGGGGGCTCAACATCGAGCGCGGCGTTGAGCCGCTCCAGCGGCAGCGGGTTGCGTGGGCGCACGTGGTAGTCGATGTGCGCCAGGTGCGTCTGGCGCACCTTGTTCCAGATGCTTGCCGCCACATCGCCACTGAGCACGCCGTTGTGCAGCATCGGGATGCTGGCGCAGCCGATCATGGTGTCGAGTTGGTTGTGCACCATGAAGGCGGCCAGCGCACTCCACAGTGCCATGATCACGCCGCCGTGGCGGTGCCCGGGGTGCACGCAACTGCGCCCCAGCTCGACCATGCGCTCGCGCAAGGTACGCAAGCGGGTGAGGTCAAACTCGGTGTCGCTGTAGGTGCTGCCCACGCGCCGGGCCTGCGCCGGTGTGAGCACGCGGTAGGTGCCGATCACCTCGTTGCGGGCAACATCGCGCACCAGCAAATGCTCGCAAAAGTTGTCGAACAAATCGACATCGTGCAGCGGCAGCGTGCCGGGCAGGGTGGCACCCATTTCGACGGCAAACACCTGGTAGCGCAACCGCTGCGCGGCGCGCACCTCATCGAGGTGACGCGCCCAGCTGACGCTGATTTTTCCCGCGTCTGCATACGCAATGTTCGCGGGAACTTGCGGCAAAGTGCTGGTGGCGCTGCTGGCAGCGTCGGGGACGTGGGATTCGATCATGCCTTGCTCCCTTGCACCGAGACCTCCTCCAGCCAGGGGCGGCTGCCCGGCTTGAACCGCAAGCCCCCGGGGGTGTGCGCCAACGCGCGCGCCGTGCAACGCAACACGCGCAGGCATTGCGCGTCGAAATCGTGCAGGGCAACCCCCAAGGTATGCCCCAACTCTTTGGCCTTTTCTCCGACCTTCCTGCAATTGATCTCCATCGCGCGCTCCTTCTTGGTGGATCTGGCGCGATTCTGGAGGGCGTTCGTGACGCCTCGATGTCGGTTTGATGGCGTTTATGTGACATGCGCCCCAAACGCAATGGACAGCCCGCGTGTGCTTACCTGTTGGAGCTTGCCTGCAAGCGATCAGGCTTTTGCACTTTGTGGGAGCTTGCCTGCAAGCGATTGGCACCAACCCCATCGCCAGCAAGCTGGCTCCTACAAATTCATTGGGAGCTTGCCAGCAAGCGATTGGACGAGAACGCTCAGTCGAGCCACTTCTGCAAAAACTCGGCGCAGCCCATGTCGGGGTCGAGTTCGTAATTGGCAAAGCCGACGCGCCGGTAGAGCGCGTGGGCGTCGAGCAATTCAACCAGCGCCGCAGCGTGGGCCGGGTTGGCGTAATCTGCAGGGACGACTTGGACGATACCCGCATTGCTAACTGGCATTTGCTGCATAGTTCGGTTGCACCTTGTTGAGGGTTCTGGTTTCGATTGTCATCGCACCACTTTCGTCACCGCGAGGCCGCACCCCTTCGTCATCGCGAGGCCGCACTTCCTCGTCATCGCGAGGCCGAAGGCCGTGGCGATCCATGCCTTCGTGCCTGCATGGATTGCCACGTCGCTTCGCTCCTCGCAATGACAGCCTTTCGTCATCGCGAGGCCGCACCCTTTCGTCACCGCGAGGCCGCACCCCTTCGTCATCGCGAGGCCGAAGGCCGTGGCGATCCATGACTTCGTGCCCGCATGGATTGCCACGCTTCGCTCGCAATGACAGCCAAAGAACATGGATTGCTTCACTTCGTTCGCAATGACGGGAATGGTTCATCGCGAGACTGCCAGGGCTCGCAAAGACGATTGGGATTATCAATTGTCTGCCAGGGTGTCGGCAATGCGCTGGGCGCAGGACTGGGCTTGCTGTGCGTCGCGCGCCTCTACCATCACGCGCACCAGGGGCTCGGTTCCGCTGGCGCGGATCAGCACGCGTCCGTGGTTGCCCAACTCGGCTTGCACTGCCTCGGTTGCCGCTTGCATGCGCGTGTTGGCCTTCCAGTCCTGACCGGGCTGCAAGCGCACATTGATCAGGGTTTGCGGAAACAGCACCACGGCGCTGAGCAGTTCGGCCAGCGTCTTGCCGCTGCGCACACAGGCTTGCAGCACTTGCAGGGCAGAGATCAGGCCGTCGCCGGTGGTGTGCTTGTCCAGCGCCAGCAGATGGCCCGAACCCTCGCCGCCCAGAATCCAGTGACGCTTTTCCATCTCTTCGAGCACATAGCGGTCGCCCACCTTGGCGCGCACCAGCGGCACGCCACGCGCCTGAAGCGCCACTTCGACCGCCATATTGGTCATCAGCGTACCCACCACGCCCGCCACGTGTTCGTCGCGGCCGAGCCGGTCGTCGGCCATGAGGTAGAGCAGTTCGTCACCGTTGTACAAGCGCCCCTGGCCGTCGACCAGTTGCAGCCGGTCGGCGTCGCCATCGAGCGCCACGCCAAAATCGGCACCGTGGTCCTTGACCGCCTGCACCAGCGCCTGCGGATGGGTTGCGCCCACATCCTTGTTGATGTTGAGCCCGTCGGGCGTGCAGCCGATGGAAAACACCTCGGCGCCGAGTTCGTGAAACACCTTGGGCGCGATGTGATAGGCCGCACCGTGGGCCGCATCGACCACAATCCTGAGCGACCGGAGTGTGAGGTCATTGGCGAACGTGCTCTTGCAAAACTCGATGTAACGCCCGGCTGCGTCGTCCAGACGCCGCGCCTTGCCCAGATTGGCCGAATCGGCCCACACCGGTGGCTGCTCAAGGGCCGCTTCCACTTCGCTCTCCCAGGCGTCGGATAGTTTGGTGCCCTGGGCGCTGAAGAACTTGATGCCGTTGTCGGCAAACGGGTTGTGGCTGGCACTGATCACCACGCCCAGCGACGCGCGCTGGGCCCGCGTGAGGTAGGCCACGCCGGGCGTGGGCAAGGGCCCCAGCAGCACCACATCGACCCCGGCGGAATTGAAGCCGCTCTCGAGCGCACTCTCGAGCATATAGCCGGAGATGCGCGTGTCCTTGCCGATCAGCACCGTAGGGCGCGCCTCGGTCTGCTTGAGCACGCGGCCGACGGCGTGCGCCAGGCGCAGCACAAAGTCCGGCGTGATCGGCGAGAGTCCCACCGTGCCGCGAATGCCATCGGTGCCAAAGTATTTACGTGTCATCTTGTTATCCCCTGCCAATGTATTGTGTGATTCATGCTGCAGCCCCGGCTTGCGCCTGAGTCGCCGCCAGCACGGCGAGCGCCTGCACGGTTTGTTGGACGTCGTGCACGCGCACAATGCACGCGCCGCGCTCTACCGCCAGCAGCGCCGCAGCCACGCTGGGCACCATGCGGTCGATCGCATCCAGCGAGGCCGCCGTCGCCAGCGAGCGCTGCGTCACCGCCGCCAGCGATGATTTGCGCGACCACCCTGCCAACACCGGATAACCCAGCGCGAGCAACTCGGCCTGGCGCGCCAGCAACGAGAAATTTTGCGCCACGGTCTTGCCAAAACCAATTCCGGGGTCGACACAAATGCGCGCGGCATCAACACCCAGGCTGCGCAAGCCCTGCGCCTGCGCCTGCAAAAATGCCAGCACCTGGGGCAGCACGTCACCGTCCATCGGCACGACCTGCATGGTGGCAGGCTCGCCGTGCATGTGCATCAGGCAGACGCCGCAACGGCCGTGGCGCGCCACCACGTCGCGCCCGGTGAGACCCCCCGGGGTGTCACTCCAGCGCAAGGCCCAGATGTCGTTGATGATGTCGGCCCCGGCGTCGAGCACGGCTTGCATGACCTGCGGCTTGTAGGTATCCACCGACACCGGCACCCCCAGCGTGACGGCATGGCGCACGACTGGCAGCACGCGCTGCAGTTCTTCGTCCAGCGGCACCGGCACAGCGCCAGGGCGCGTGGATTCGCCGCCGATGTCCAGGATGTGGGCACCGTCCTTGACCAGTTGATCGCAGTGCGCCAGCGCCGCATCGCGCGAGGCGTAGGCACCGCCGTCGGAAAATGAGTCCGGCGTGACGTTCACGATGCCCATCACCTGGGGACTTTGCAAATCGACAAGAAAGCGGCTGGTTTGCCAGTGCATAGGATCAGGGTTGAAAGCAAAACGGGGCGCCAGGCCCCGTGGAGTGTGTCTTTGCGCGCTCAGGCCACCGTTGGCGCAGCGGGCGTAACCGGTGCCTCGCCCGCGCCGCTACTGCCGCCACCGCCCGAGCTGGGCGTGCGCGGCGTCCAGTCCTTGGGTGGGCGCGGCTCCTTGCCGGCCATGATGTCGTCGAGCTGGTCGGTGTCAATCGTCTCCCACTCCAGCAGCGCCTTGGCCATGGCGTGCATCTTGTCCTGGTTGTCCTCAATCAGCTTGCGCGCCAGCGAGTACTGCTGGTCAATGATGCGGCGCACTTCGGAGTCGACCTTTTGCATGGTCTGCTCGCTCATGTTGGTGGTCTTGGTGACCGAGCGACCCAGGAATACCTCGCCCTCGTTTTCGGCGTAAACCATCGGACCCAGCGCATCGGTCATGCCATAGCGGGTGACCATGTCGCGCGCGATGTGGGTGGCGCGCTCGAAGTCGTTGCTGGCACCGGTGGTCATCTGCTTCATGAACACTTCTTCGGCAATACGCCCGCCAAACAGCATGCTGATCTGGTTGAGCATGTATTCGCTGTCGTAGCTGTAGCGGTCTTGTGCGGGCAAGCTCATCGTCACGCCCAGGGCGCGACCGCGCGGAATGATGGTGACCTTGTGCACCGGATCGCACTTGGGCAGCAGTTTGCCAATCAGGGCGTGGCCGGACTCGTGGTAGGCGGTGTTGCGCCGCTCTTCCTCGGGCATGACCATGCTCTTGCGCTCGGGGCCCATCAGGATCTTGTCCTTGGCTTTCTCGAAGTCCTGCATTTCGACCACGCGCGCATTGCGCCGCGCTGCCATCAAGGCAGCCTCATTGCACAGGTTGGCCAGATCGGCGCCACTCATGCCGGGCGTGCCGCGTGCAATCACACTGGCGCTGACGTCCTGCCCCAGCGGCACCTTGCGCATGTGGACATTGAGAATCTGCTCGCGGCCGCGGATGTCGGGCAGCGTCACGTACACCTGGCGGTCAAAGCGACCGGGGCGCAACAAGGCCGCGTCCAGAATGTCTGGGCGGTTGGTGGCAGCCACCACGATCACGCCGACGTTGGTTTCAAAACCGTCCATCTCGACCAGCATCTGGTTGAGGGTTTGCTCGCGCTCGTCGTTGCCGCCGCCCAGACCGGCACCGCGCTGGCGGCCCACGGCATCAATTTCGTCGATGAAGATGATGCAAGGCGCGTTCTTCTTGGCGTTTTCGAACATGTCGCGCACACGTGACGCGCCCACGCCGACAAACATTTCGACAAAGTCCGAACCCGAAATACTGAAGAACGGCACCTTGGCTTCGCCTGCGATCGACTTGGCCAGCAGGGTCTTGCCGGTTCCCGGGGGCCCAACCAGCAGCAAGCCACGCGGAATGCGCCCGCCGAGCTTTTGGAACTTGCTGGGGTCTTTGAGGAAGTCCACCACTTCCTTGACTTCTTCCTTGGCCTCGTCGCAACCGGCCACATCGGCAAAGGTCACGGTATTGGTGTTTTCGTCGAGCAAGCGCGCCTTGCTCTTGCCAAAGCTGAAAGCGCCGCCCTTGCCGCCGCCTTGCATCTGGCGCATGAAATAAATCCACACGCCGATGAGCAGCAGCATCGGGCCCCAGCTCACCAGCAGGGTCATGAGCAGCGAGCCTTCTTCGCGCGGCTTGACATCGAACTTGACGCCATTGCTGATGAGGTCGCCCACCAGGCCACGGTCGAGGTAGGTGGCTGTGGTGCGGATTTTGCGGTCGTCGGTGGTGACGGCCAGAATTTCGGTGCCGCCCTGCCCTTCCTGGATGACGGCGCTCTTGATGTGCTTGTTGCGCACTTCCTCCAGAAAGTCGGAATAGCCGAGCATGTTGGCCCCGGAGGTGCCACGCGTATCAAATTGCTTGAACACGGTGAACAGCACCAGGCCGATCACCAACCAGACTGCAATTTTTGAAAACCACTGATTATTCAAGCGAAGCTCCAAATAGGGGCGCAATGAGAGAGACTCGGATTAACTGGGCACCATTTTAGGCGTTTCAAGGCAAAACCATGCTTATTTCGTGTTATTTGAGTCCCTGCCCGACCAGAAAGGTCTCGGAAGAGCGATCACGCGAGGCTTTGGGCTTGTAGGGCTTGACGCTCTGGAACGCCGCCTTGAACAGCCCCACCACGGCATCGTAGCTGCTGCCGTGGAACACCTTGGCCACCAAAGTACCCTTGGGCTTCATGTGGTTTTGGGCAAATTCAATTGCCAGTTCCACCAGATTCTCGACCCGGGCGGCGTCGGCCGAAGCAATGCCCGAGAGGTTGGGTGCCATGTCTGACACCACGATGTCGGCCTGCTGCCCCTGCAGGGCGTGCTCCAGTTGCGTGAGCACCTGGGCTTCGCGAAAATCGCCCTGGATAAAGCTTACCCCCTCAATCGGTTCCATTGGCAACAAGTCCAGTCCAATGATGCTGCCGTTAAGGTCGCCCACCGCAGCGCCGGAAGGCGACAGGCGTCGGCGCACATACTGGCTCCAGGCACCCGGGGTGCAGCCCAGGTCCACCACCAGGTAGCCCGGCTTGATCAGACCGAACACTTCGTCGATTTCCTTGAGCTTGTACGCCGCCCGCGCCCGATAGCCCTCGCGGGTGGCGAGTTTGACGTAGGGGTCGTTGATGTGGTCGTGCAACCAGGCCTTGTTGACCTTCTTGCCCTTGTTGGGAGTTTTCATTCCAACCGATAATAGCGCCATGCCCCAAATCCAGCTCACTCCCGCGCAACGCAAAGTTCACCGTGCCGAGGCACACCACCTCGACCCGGTCGTCATGGTCGGTGGCGACGGACTCACGGCCGCCGTAAAAAAGGAAGCCGACGCCGCGCTCAACGCCCATGGCCTGATCAAGATCCGCGTGTTCTCAGACGACCGCACGGCCCGCGAAGCGATGTTCCTGACACTGGCCGATGAACTGAGCGCCGCGCCCATTCAGCACATCGGCAAACTGCTGGTGCTGTGGCGGCCCAAGGCCGAAAAGGAACGCCCGGTTGACGAAGACCGCATGCCCGGCCCGCGCGACGTGAAAGTGCTCAAGTACAGCAAGCGCGCCGGTCAGCGCCCCGAGGTCAAAACCCTGCGCGTGCTGGGCAACCAGCGCCTCACCGCCGGCGGCAATGTACGCCGCGCCAAGCCCAAGCCCAAGGTCAGCCTGAAAAAGCGCAGCCAGACCTGAACGGCTCCAGACTCTTGCCATGCCGACCCGTCATGGGGCCAATCCTTCACGCTACTGCGCTATTCCTTCGCGTCATTGCGAGCGAAGCGTGGCAATCCATGACTTCCGAAATGCATGGACTGCCGCGTCGCTTCGCTCCTCGCAGTGACGAAACTGCGGTTCATGGTCCGTTTGCAGTTCCGGCACCGAAACAGGCCGCTCGCAATGACCGCCTTGCATCCTCGCGAGGCCACTACCTCCCCGGCATCCTCGCGAGGCCACTACCTCCCCGGCGTCATCGCGAGGCCGCCAGGCCGTGGCGATCCATGGCTTCATGCCTGCATGGATTGCCGCGCCTCGCAGTGACGAAACCACGGTTCGCCGCCGGGCCGCCCCCAGGCGAATCGCGCCCCCTCGGGGGGCAGTGACCCGCGCAGCGGCGGAACGTGGGGGCTATGTTTCATGGACCCTATGCAGTTTCGGCCACCCAAAACAGGGGGCTCGCAATGCCGTTCAGAGCAGCGTTGCCTGGCTGGCGTTGCTGCTTGCGTCGCGCCCTGCCAGGCGTAGTAGCAGGCCTACCAGGTCATTGAGGTTGAACGGCTTGCCGATGTGGTCGTTCATGCCAGCAGCCAGGCAATCTTGGCGGTCGGTGGGCATTGCGTTGGCGGTCATGGCGACGATGGGCAGGTCTTTGAATCCGAGTTCCTGGCGAATGGCGCGGGTTGCTGCAAAGCCATCCATCACCGGCATCTGCACGTCCATCAAAACTACGTCGTATTGCGGCGACGCGGCCGCCACCGCCTCCACACCCAACTGCCCGTTGCCTGCCAGGGACACCAATGCCCCTTGGGCACCGAGCAAGCCTTCGGCAATGTGCTGGTTGATCAGGTTGTCTTCCACCACCAGGACGCGCATACCGCTCAAGCGTCGTATCTTTTGCACCGCACCCGTGCTGCGCTTGCCGCGCGCCAGGGACACCTCGGCTGCCAGCACGGCGTCGGCAAGCATGGCTGAGGTAAAGGGCTTGACCAGAAAGCCGTCCACCAGCGCCTGCTCCTGCGGGTTGCGGGTCGAGGGAGCATCCCCGTTGTGGGCAGCAACCATCACCGTCATGAAGCGCCCCGCCGCGGGTTTGGCCTGGCCCTCGCGCAGGCGCGCCGCCACGGCCCACGCGTCCAACCCGGGCAGGGTGGTATCCAGAAACACGACGTCATAAGCGGGCAAGCCAGCGCGCGCACGCTGGGCCAAGCTCTGCAGCGCCTGCTCGCCATCGGCGGCGGTCTCTACCGTCCATCCCCAGGCACGCACCATTTGCGCCGTAAGGGCGCAGGCGCGTGCACTGTCATCCACCACCAACGCGGTGCGCGCCGGCAACTGCGGGCTCTGGCCACGGCGCAGATCGTCAGGAACGTCCTGCGCGATGGGCAGGCGCAGCGCAAACGAAAAACTGCTGCCAACGCCCACGGCGCTCTCCAGCGCGATGTGGCCACCCATCATCTGCACCAGGCGCTCGCTGATCGACAAACCCAGGCCGGTGCCGCCAAAGCGGCGCGTGGTGGAAGCCTCGGCCTGCGAAAAGCCGTTGAAGATCTGCTCCTGATGCTCGCTCGCAATGCCAATGCCCGTGTCTTCGACCACAAACTCCAGCGCGACAGTGGTGTCGTCGATTTCCGTCTTGCGCAGACGCACCACCACTTCGCCACGGTGTGTGAACTTGACTGCGTTGGAGGCAAGATTGATCAGCACCTGCTGCAAGCGCTGCTGGTCGGCAACCAACACTTCGGGCAGCGCCGCCTCAACGTCAAACAGCACCTCAACCGGCTTGTTGCCGACGCTGGCCGAGAGGATGACCGACAGGTTCTGCAGCAGCCTATCCAGGCGGAACGGTTGCGGGTCCAGTCGCATCTTGCCGGCTTCTACCTTGGATAAATCCAAAATGTCATCGATCAGCGTGAGCAGCGAGCGGGTGGCCTCGCGCGTCTTGGCCACATAGTCTTCCTGCTCGTGGTTGAGAGGCGTCATGCGCAGCAACTCCAGCAAGCCAACGATGGCGTTCATCGGCGTGCGGATTTCGTGGCTCATATTGGCCAGGAACTGGCTCTTGCTGCGCGAGGCTTCCTGCGCCTGCTGGGTGCTCAGGCTCAAGTCGTGGTTGAGTTTGGCCAACTGCAGTTGTTGGCGCTTGATCTGCGAAATATCGACGTGGGCGTAAAAGGCCTCGCGTCCATGGGCAGCCTGGGTGATGACCCGGCTGAAGCGGTTGCCCGGCAAGGGCAACTCAAACGGAGCGCCCGAAAAACGCAGGTTCTCTTCCAGCGTCTTGAGACCTTCTTCCAGTAAATGGAGATCCTGCGCATCCTGCGACTGCCACGCGTTTCGGTACATCGCTTCCATCGTGCTGCCAACGGCACTGGCGCGGTCTTGCAGGCCGTACATCTTGACCAGCGATTCGTTGACCCATTCGATGCGCCCGTCGGAGCCGCAAATCATCAAGCCATCGGGAACGCTATCGAGCATCAACCGACCCGAGTCGGCCGAGGACGATGCGGCGCCAAAAAGTCCACCTGCCAGATTGTCCAAGGCTTGCGCTCGCGGCTCAGGATAATTCCATATCCGTATGCGGCCCACACCCTCCACGGCAAGTGACGACACCCGGATACGCCGACCCCGGTGCTCAAACTCGTAGGGGTGAATCTGTGCGCGGTGGCGTTCAATCCCCGCCTGGATATAGGTGTCGATCCTGGGCAACTCGGAGGCACTCAGGCGCCCCTGATAAAAGCGGCGCAAATTGTCTGCGTAGGGCTCACCCTCGTAGGTCTTGTATTGGTGCTCGGGGAAAAACGTGAACAGCGCCTGGTTCCAGAACCGGACGCGGTCGTCCTGGTCGAACACGCACATGGCCACGCCCAGGCCGTCGAGCATCTCGGCCATGGTGCGCACAACACTGCGATATTCTGGATTCATATCGGCCCGATGCCTGGTGTTGGTGGAGTCGAGTTGGCCTTGATCGACCAGCTTCTGCATTCTAACGAGGCAACGCCAACCTTTACCTGACGGCAAGCTTGCCAAAGACAGCGGTTGCACAGACCCATTGCCCCAGGTACATGGCACTACCAATCCGGTGCCACAAAGCGAGGTTGTCGCGCGCCACGATGTGGGGTGCCACGCCAAACTCCACCAAAAGCGCCAACAGCACTCCGCCTATGACAAACAGGCTTGCGCTCTGCGCGCTGCGTGCATCGCTTTGCGCTTCTTGCGCGCGCAAGCTCACCAGCAGAACCAGAGCACACACGGCGGAAATGGCGGTTTGCATCGAGAACAGTTGCGCCGCCATGTTGCCCGCAATGGCGGGGCTGGGAAGGCGGGCAAACAGCATCGGCACCACAAAGAAACCCAGCGTGGTAAGGCTTCCCCACCAAGCGGCGGCCGCCCATAGCGGCAAGGTTTGCATCCAGCGCTGGCGCATCAGCGGTAATGCACCGCGACGATTTCGTAGGTCTTGACACCACCGGGTGCCTGCACGTCCACCGCGTCGCCCTCTTCCTTGCCGATCAGCGCGCGTGCGATGGGCGAGCTGATATTGATGCGGCCAAATTTCAGGTCAGCCTCGTCTTCGCCCACGATCTGGTAGGTGACCTTCTCGCCACTGGAATCTTCTTCAAGCTCCACCGTCGCGCCAAACACCACGCGGCCACCGGCATCAAGCTCGGACGGGTCAATCACCTGCGCCGCCGAGAGCTTGCCCTCCACTTCCTGAATCCGGCCTTCTATAAAACCCTGGCGGTCTTTGGCGACTTCATATTCGGCGTTCTCGCTCAGGTCGCCTTGGGCACGCGCTTCCGAGATTGCACTGATCACCGCTGGACGATCCACCGTCTTGAGCCGGTGCAGCTCTGCCTTGAGCAATTCAGCGCCGCGTTTGGTAATGGGAATGGTTGCCATGGTCAAAAAGGGGGAGTAACAAAGAACAAGGACAGTACCGCGCGCAAGCGCCGCACTGTCCTCCACGAAAAAACAAGCTCGGATTATGCCAACACTTGGGGCTGGAGTTGGGCGTGCATTTCCTGCACGCTGATCACATCCAGTGAATTGAGGTACTGCATGCCTTCCACCGCAGCTTCGGCACCGGCAATGGTGGTGTAGGTGGTCACCCGCGCCAACAGCGCCGAGGTGCGGATCTGGCGCGAGTCGGCAATCGCATTGCGCCGCTCTTCCACCGTGTTGATGACCATCGCCAGTGGCTCGTTCTTGATCATGTCGACAATGTGCGGGCGGCCTTCGGCCACCTTGTAGACCACCGCGCACGGCACGCCGGTGGCGTTGATCGACGACGCCGTGCCCTTGGTGGCCACCAGCGTAAAGCCCATTTCGACCAGACGGCGCGCGACTTCCACGGCGCGCGGCTTGTCGCTTTGCTTGACCGAGATAAACACCTTTCCCGAGCGCGGCAGCTTGGCACCGGCTCCAAGCTGAGACTTGATGAAGGCCTCGCCAAAGGTTTTGCCCACACCCATGACCTCGCCGGTGGACTTCATCTCCGGCCCCAGGATGGTGTCCACTCCAGGGAACTTGACGAAGGGGAACACCGCTTCCTTGACGCTGAAATACGGCGGCGTCACCTCGTGGCGGATGCCTTGCGAAGCCAGCGACTGCCCGACCATGCAGCGCGCTGCCACCTTGGCCAACTGGATGCCCGTGGCCTTGCTGACAAACGGTACCGTGCGCGAAGCGCGGGGGTTGACTTCGAGCACGTAGATCACGTCCTGGGCATCAATGTTCTGGATGGCAAACTGCACGTTCATCAAACCGACCACGTTCAAGGCCTGGGCCATGGCGGCGGTCTGGCGCTTGATCTCGGTGACGGTTTGCGCGCTCAGACTGTAGGGCGGCAGCGAGCAGGCCGAGTCGCCGCTGTGCACACCGGCTTGCTCGATGTGCTCCATCACACCGCCGATAAAGGTCACGCCCAGCGGATCGCGCAGGCAGTCCACATCGCACTCGATGGCGTCGCTCAGGAAGCGGTCCAGCAGCACCGGCGAGTCGTTGCTGACCTTGACCGCCTCGCGCATGTAGCGCTCCAGGTCGCGCTGCTCGTGCACGATCTCCATGGCACGGCCACCGAGCACATAGCTCGGCCGCACCACCAGCGGATAGCCCAGCGCTGCGGCCTTTTCCAGCGCCTCGGGCTCGGTGCGCGCCGTGGCGTTGGGCGGCTGGCGCAACTGCAGCGCGTGCAGCAGCTTCTGGAAACGCTCGCGGTCTTCGGCCGCGTCGATCATGTCGGGGCTGGTGCCGATGATGGGCACGCCATTGGCTTCCAGATCAAGCGCCAGCTTCAGCGGTGTCTGGCCACCGTACTGCACGATCACGCCCAGTGGCTTTTCCTTGTCCACAATTTCGAGCACGTCTTCGAGCGTCAGCGGCTCGAAGTACAGGCGGTCGGAGGTGTCGTAGTCGGTGGAGACGGTTTCGGGGTTGCAGTTGACCATGATGGTCTCGTAACCGTCTTCGCGCATCGCCAGCGCGGCATGGACGCAGCAGTAGTCAAACTCGATGCCCTGGCCGATGCGGTTGGGGCCGCCGCCGAGCACCATGATCTTTTTGTTGCTGCTTGGGTCGGATTCGCACTCCGCGCCTTCGGCCTCGTAGGTCGAGTACAGGTAGGCGGTGTTGGTGCCAAACTCGGCCGCGCAGGTATCCACCCGCTTGTACACCGGGCGCACGCCCAGCGCGCGGCGCTTGTTGCGCACGGCGGTGTCGGTGGTTTTGAACTGGCGCGCCAGACGCCGGTCGGAAAAGCCCTTTTGCTTGAGGGAGCGCAAAGTGGCGGCGTCGATCTGATCCAGCGCCGAGCCACCCGGTGGCACTGGCAGGCGTTCGATTTCGAGTTCGATCTGCACGATCTGTTCGATCTGCACCAGAAACCAGCGGTCGATCTTGGTCAGCTCAAACACCTCGTCAACGCTCCAGCCCGCAGCAAAGGCGTCACCCACATACCAGATGCGCTCGGGACCGGGCTCGCCGAGTTCGCGCTCGAGAATCTCGCGGTCCTGGGTCTTCTCGTTCATGCCGTCCACGCCGACCTCGAGACCGCGCAGTGCTTTCTGGAACGACTCCTGGAAGGTGCGGCCCATGGCCATGACTTCGCCCACCGATTTCATCTGCGTCGTCAAACGGCTGTCGGCGGCAGGGAACTTCTCGAAGGCAAAGCGCGGAATCTTGGTCACCACGTAGTCGATGCTGGGCTCAAAGCTGGCCGGCGTTGCGCCACCGGTGATGTCGTTGCGCAATTCGTCCAGGGTAAAGCCCACCGCCAGCTTGGCCGCCACCTTGGCAATCGGAAAACCCGTGGCCTTGGACGCCAGCGCCGACGAGCGCGAAACGCGCGGGTTCATCTCGATCACGATCATGCGACCGTCGACCGGATTGATCGCGAACTGCACGTTCGAGCCCCCGGTGTCGACGCCAATCTCGCGCAACACCGCCAGGCTGGCATTGCGCAGGATCTGGTATTCCTTGTCGGTAAGCGTCTGCGCGGGGGCCACGGTGATCGAGTCGCCGGTGTGCACGCCCATCGGGTCGAGGTTTTCGATCGAGCAGACGATGATGCAGTTGTCGGCCTTGTCGCGCACCACCTCCATCTCGTACTCTTTCCAGCCCAACAGCGACTCTTCGATCAGCAGCTCGTTGGTGGGCGAGGCTTCGAGGCCGCGCTTGCAAATGGTCTCGAACTCTTCCGAGTTGTAGGCAATGCCGCCGCCGGTGCCGCCAAGCGTGAAGCTGGGCCGGATGACCGTGGGAAAACCCACCACCTTTTGCACGCCCCAGGCTTCTTCCATGCTGTGGGCGATGCCCGAGCGCGCCGAACCCAGGCCGATGCGGGTCATGGCGTCCTTGAACTTGAGGCGGTCTTCGGCCTTGTCAATCGCTTCGGGCGTGGCACCAATCAGTTCGACCTTGTATTTGTCGAGCACGCCGTGGTGCCACAAATCGAGGGCACAGTTGAGCGCGGTCTGTCCACCCATGGTCGGCAGGATCGCGTCCGGGCGCTCGCGCGCGATGATGCGCTCCACCGTCTGCCAGGTGATGGGTTCGATGTAGGTCACGTCGGCCGTGGCCGGGTCGGTCATGATCGTCGCCGGGTTGCTGTTGATCAGGATGACCTTGTAACCCTCTTCGCGCAGCGCCTTGCAGGCCTGCACACCCGAGTAGTCAAACTCGCAAGCCTGGCCGATGATGATCGGGCCTGCGCCAATGATCAGGATGGATTCAATGTCAGTACGTTTTGGCATGTTCAGTGGCTCTCCATCATGGTGATGAAGCGGTCAAACAGGTAACCGATGTCGTGGGGGCCGGGGCTGGCTTCGGGGTGGCCCTGAAAGCAGAAGGCCGGTTTGTCGGTGCGCTCCAGGCCTTGCACCGTGTTGTCAAACAGGCTGATATGGGTGGCGCGCAAGTGCGCGGGCAGCGTGCGCTCATCCACCGCAAAACCGTGGTTCTGGCTGGTGATGCTCACGCGGCCACTGTCGAGGTCTTTGACCGGATGGTTGGCACCGTGGTGGCCAAACTTCATCTTGAAGGTACCTGCGCCCGAGGCCAGCGCCATGATCTGGTGACCCAGGCAAATGCCGAAGGTGGGAATGGCCGCGTCCATCAGCGTGCGCGCCGCCTCAATGGCGTAGCTGCACGGCTGTGGGTCGCCCGGCCCGTTGGAGAGAAAGATGCCGTCGGGCGCGAGCGCCAGCACGTCAGCCGCCGAGGTGGTGGCCGGCACTACCGTGACCTTGCAGCCGCGCTCGCTGAGCATGCGCAGGATGTTCTTTTTGACGCCAAAGTCATAGGCGACCACATGGAACCTTGGCGCGGTCTGCTCGCCGTAACCGCCTGCGAGCGTCCACTCCGATTGCGTCCACGCATAGGCGTTGGTGCAGGACACCACCTTGGCCAGATCCAGCCCGGCCATGCTGGGCGCGCTTTGGGCGGCGGCAACCGCCTGCGCAATGTGTTGCGGCGTGACCGATTCACCGGCAGCGAGCGCCAGAATGCAGCCGTTTTGGGCTCCCTCGGTGCGCAGTTTGCGTGTGAGTTGCCGCGTGTCGATATTGGCAATGGCTACGGTGGACTCGGCCATCAGGTAGTGGCTCAGGTCCTGGGTCGAGCGGAAATTGGACGCCAGCATGGGCAGGTCGCGAATGATGAGACCTGCGGCCTGAACCTTGTCGGACTCA
>SERZ01000616.1_pt1 | contig 23504 bp, 23 predicted proteins | sample 3171461 | NCBI WGS metagenome assembly SERZ01 (sample SAMN06051861, study PRJNA518727) | freshwater metagenome | biome: subpolar coniferous forest; feature: holomictic lake; material: water; isolation source: holomictic Lake 227, 6 m depth | place: Canada: near Kenora, Ontario | collected... | reverse complement strand
TACAATTAATGTTGCCGCCATGATCGGGTTGATTAAACTGCTTGGGCATTAGGTGACGGGCCGGCTTTTTATTCTGGCCGCTCTGCTGACGGCGTTGAGCGGGGCGGCATTTTTCTTCGACCGGCAATACCCGCCGTCGCTGGAGCGGCTGCGGGACGTGTCGGTGATGATGACCGACCGGGCCGGGGTGCCGCTGAAGCTGTTCGCCAGCGCGGCGGGAACGTGGCGGCTGCCGGTTCGGGCCGAACAGGTGGCGCCGGTCTATCTCGATTTACTGCTGGCCTATGAGGACAAGCGCTTTTTCAACCATGGCGGGGTTGACGCCGTGGCGCTGGGCCGGGCCGTGCTGCAATATTTAAGCGCGGGACGGGTAGTGTCGGGGGCGTCGACACTGACCATGCAGGTGGCGCGGTTGCTGGAGCCGCATCGGCGCTCGCTTTCCGGTAAACTGCTGGAGATGGTGCGGGCGTTTCAGCTGGAAGCGCGCTACGACAAGCGTGCGCTGCTCGATATGTACCTGACCTTGGCGCCGTTCGGGGGTGCGCTGGAAGGCGTACGGGCCGGCGCGCTCGCGTGGTTCGGTAAGCCGCCCCGTGAATTAAGCCTGTCCGAAGCGGCGTTGCTGGTTGCGTTGCCGCGCGCACCCGGCCGCTTGCGCCCGGACCGGGCCGCGGTCGAGGCTCGCGCGGCTCGGGACGGTGTGCTGGCCCGCGCGGTGGCCGCCGGGGTGATTTCCGCTCGTGCCGCGGCCGAGGCGGTGACCGAGTCGGTGCCGACCACGCTGCATCCGTTTCCCGATCTGGCGCCGCATCTTGCCGAAAGCCTGCGCCTCCGTCATCCGGGGGTTGCCGTGTTGACCGGCACGCTCGACGGTGCGCTTCAAGCGCAACTGGAAGGACTGGTTCGGGTCGAGTTGCGGGGGCTGGTCGAGCATGGCGGGCTGGCGATTCTGGTGGCGGATAATGACACCCGCACCGTGCTGGCTCATATCGGGGCGCCCGATCCGCATGACGACTCTCGCAATGGTTGGATTGACATGACCCGAGCGGTGCGCTCGCCCGGCTCGGCGCTGAAACCGTTCATTTATGGCATCGGCTTCGATGACCGGGTGATTCATCCGGAAACCGTGGTCGCCGACGTGTCGACCCGGTTCGGCGATTATGCCCCGGCGAATTTCGACCGCGGGTTTCATGGCGAACTGACCATCCGTGAGGCGCTGCAACAATCGCTCAACGTGCCGGCGGTGATGGTGCTCGATCGGGTCGGTCCGGCCCGTTTTGCCGATCGCTTGCGCAGTGCCGGCACCCGGTTGGTGTTTCCGCGTCGGCAGCCCGAACCCGGTTTGCCGCTGGCGCTCGGGGGGGTGTCGGTCAGCCTGTGGGATTTGACGGCGCTTTATCTCGGTCTTGCCCATGGCGGTGAAGTGGTACCGCTCAGCGCCGAGCCGGTAACCGTTCGTGGTCCGGAAAGCCGGATCATGTCACCCGAAGCGGCGGCCGAGGTGCGGCGGATTCTTCAGGGCACGCCGCCGCCGCCGGGGCTGGTTCCGGCCGGCGAGGTCAACCGGCGCCCGGCGATTGCGCTGAAAACCGGAACCTCTTACGGCTTTCGCGACGCTTGGGCCTTCGGGGTCGGGGCGCGCCATACCGTCGGGGTTTGGGTCGGCCGTCCCGACGGCACCCCCAGCCCGGACCGCTATGGCCGCAACACCGCAGCACCGCTGCTGTATCGGGTGTTCGATTTACTCGACGAGGGTGGTGGGCCGATGATTGTCGCTGCCGGGCCGCGGCGGGCTCCCGCGCTTTTGCGCCGCATCGAGGCCGGCGATCCGGAGCGCCGACCGCTGACCCTCAGTGATCCCGAGCAGCTGCGTCTGGTGTTTCCGACCCCCGGTGTGGTGTTTGATCTTGATCGTGAGGACGGTGTTCCGGTGGCCTTGAGCTTCAGTGTGACCGGCGGGCGGCGCCCCCTGACCTGGGTTGTGAACGGACGACCGATCGCGGTCACCGAAACCCGGCGCGAGTTGCAATGGCAACCCGACGGTCCCGGTTTTACCCGCTTGACCGTGATCGACGCCGACGGTCGCAGTGCCGGCGCCGAATTTCAATTGAAGTAAACCATCAAGGCTTCACGCCATCACGGCCTCGTGTTCTGCGATGAAGGTGGCGAGCATCGGCATGATCTCGGTGCGCCAGCGCCGGCCGTTGAATAGGCCGAAATGGCCGACCCCAGGCTGGAGATGGTGACGACGCCGCGCCGCCGGAATGTTCGGGGTCAGGGCGTGGGCGGCAAAGGTTTGGCCGGGTGCCGCAATGTCGTCGCGCTCGCCTTCGATGGTCAACAAGGCGGTGTGACGGATGGCCGCCGGCTCGACCGCAAGGCCGCGCCAGCGCAGGGTACCCAGAGCAATATCACGGCGTTGAAACACCGTTTCGATGGTTTGAAGGTAAAATTCGGCCGGCATATCCATGACCGACATATATTCATCGTAGAAACGCTTGTGCTTATCGACCGAATCCCCGTCCCCTTCGATCAGGTGACTAAACAACTCGGCATGAGCATTGATGTGGCGGTCCATATTCATCGACATGAACCCGGAGAGCTGAATAAAGCCCGGAAAAACCCGTCGCCCCGCGCCGGGATAAAGTGGCGGTACCCGGGCGATGACGGCGTTTTCATACCATTCAATCGGATGCAAACGGGCGAGTTGGGACGGCATGGTCGGCGCGGCGGCGGGGTCGATCGGCCCGCCGATGAGAGTCAGGCTCAGCGGTTGGGCCGGGTCGGCATCCTGGGCCAGCAAGGCAACCGCGGCTAACGCCGATGGAACCGGCTGACAGACAGCAATCATATGAGTGTCGGGGCCGAGAAAACGCAAGAAATCGATTAAATAGCCGATATGATCATCAAGATCAAACGTGCCCTGATCAAGCGGCACGAGGCTGGCATCAATCCAGTCTGTAATATAGATGTCATGCGACGGTAACAAGGCTTCAACCGTGTTCCGCAGCAAGGTTGAATGATGCCCGGCCAGCGGCGCGACCAGTAATAATTTCGGAGCCCGGTGCTCGGTGTCTCGTTTGAAGTGCAAAAGTCGACAGAACGGCTTTTCCGTAACCACACGTTCAACCACCTGAACTTCGGTCCCGTTGATCACCGTAGTATGGAGCCCGAAAACCGGCTTGCCGAAGCGACGGGTTGCACGCTCAAATAATTCGGCAGCCGCAGCAATGGCGCGGCCGGGGGCGGTATAGGCAAGCGGCACCAGTGGATGGCTGAAGAAAATTCGGTAGGCGTCAGCCCAAAGCCGTAACGGCTCCAGGTAAGCGCGTTGCGCGTCGTAAACCTGATAGAGCATTGAATTCTTACCCCTTTATGGAGTTCACCGCGTGCCCCGTACTACACAATCCCGAACAAAGGACAGGGTATCATGCTTTCGTTTTCATTGACATGGGCCTTATCGGGCGTTGCGTATTGCAACGGCGGCGCCCGGGCGCCATAATCGGCAGATCACAGCAGGACGAAAGCCATGCAGGTCGAAAATAGGCTTCTGGACGATTTGGCACGGGTCGCCGGTGGGGCGCTGGGGGCGCTGTCCGGACTCCGCAGCGAGGTCGAGGCGCAAATGCGCCAGCAGTTCGAACGCATTCTCGCTCAGATGGATGTGGTCAGCCGTGAGGAATTTGAAGCGGTAAAGGAACTGGCCGTCAAGGCGCGCGCCGAACAGGAAGTGCTGGCGGAAAGGGTCGCGGCCCTTGAGGCACTTCTCGGTCCGTTGCCGACGAAAGCTTCGAAAGAGTAAGCGGCGCCGGTGGGGATAGGGGATATTATCCCGCCGTTTACGCTACGGTAGCCCTAACCGGCGTCCGCCGGTTACGAGGAGGTTATGCATGACGACTGCGGCGATTGCGACTGCATCCCCGTCCCACAATCCGCTCGACATTGTCGAGGAGATCGTTGCTGCCAATGAATGGCCCTTTGAGCGGGCCAGCGATGATGAAATGGTGGTCGAGATCGGCGGGCGGTGGTGTGCTTATCGATTATATTTTGTTTGGCAGTCGGACTTGAGCGCGATGCAGTTTTCTTGTCAATTTGATATGAAAATACAAAATCATCGTCGTGCGGCTGTCCATGAGTTATTGGCCGAGGTCAATACCAGGATGTGGCTGGGCCATTTCGACGTGTGCAGTGAAGAACACACGCCGATGTTTCGCCAGACGACTCTGTTGCGCGGGTCGCATGGGGCCAGTGTTGAGCAACTGGAAGATCTAGTTGAAATAGCGCTTTCTGAATGCGAGCGTTTTTACCCCGCGTTTCAATTTGTCATCTGGGGCGGCAAGACGCCGGCGGATGCGGTGTCGGCGGCTCTTCTCGATACGGTCGGCGAGGCTTAAACAAATGTCTCATACTCTGCTTCTGGTCGGTTGCGGCAAAATGGGCAGTGCTTTGCTGAATGGCTGGCTTGCCGCCGGTTCGGCTTCGCGGATTGCGGTGGTGGAACCGAATGACCTGCTCGATGTCAACGAGCGGGAGCGCGTTCTACGGTGTGCCTCTGCCGATGCTTTGCCGCTACGCTTTGCCCCCGAGGTGGTGGTTTTTGCGGTCAAACCGCAGGTTTTGGGCACGGTGGTTCCCGACTATCGGCGTTTTATCGGACCGGGTACCGTATTTCTGTCGATCGCCGCCGGGAAACCGGTTGCTTGGTTTGAAGACCGGCTCGCGTCTGCGGCTGCTGTGGTGCGGGCGATGCCCAACACGCCGGCAGCGGTCGGACGCGGGATTACCGCGGCCTATGCCAATGCCGCCGTGACGGAGCAACAACGCGAGCGTTGCGAAGCGTTGCTGCGCGCGGTGGGCGATGTTGCGTGGCTGGAGGATGAAGCCTTAATCGATCCGGTAACCGCGGTCTCGGGCAGCGGTCCCGCCTATGTGTTTTTGGTGATCGAGGCGCTGGCGGCGGCCGGGGTCGCGGCCGGGTTGCCGCAAGAACTTGCCATGCGCCTTGCGCGGGCGACCGTGTCGGGCGCGGGTGAATTGGCCTATCGCTCTATTGATCCGGCGGCGGTCCTGCGGCAAAATGTTACCAGCCCGGGCGGCACCACGGAAGCGGCGCTAAAGCTATTGATGGCGCCGGATGGAATACAGCCCTTATTTGATCGGGCCGTCGCTGCGGCGACTGCCCGTGCCCGCCAACTTGCCGGGTAATTTCGGGCCTTAATAGCTCCGGGCTTTAATCATTAATAGTGTGAGTCTTCTTGCAGGTTGGGGGGACGTCGGCGAATCGGTTTTTTGCCTTCAATGGCGCGCATCAATGTCGTGTGTTCGTCAGTCATGACGATTTCGATTGGAACCAATGAGAACCGCACGGTCGGTAGTGGCAACAGCTTTACTTTAAGTTCTCGGACAAAATAATCGCCGCCGTTATTGATGTTGAGTAGCGTATAAATAATTGTGCGCTGAATGAAAGAGAGCGGGTCGGTATGTTTTTCCGCATGGTGACTGAGGATGCGTTCCAGCCAGTTAATGTCCCCTTCTGAGAGTTCGCGCTGATGCTTGAAGTGAAAACCGAGGTCCGGCACCACGCCGACATCGGTCGATATCTCCAGAAGCTTGTACCCGGCGTCCCCGACCAGAGACCAGAAATCGTCCGGATCCAACGAAGACATGGTTTTCGTAAAGCTTTCGGGCGAGGGTGGGGTGAGCCCGTTGGTAATATCGGTGAATATGCTGGTGATCCAATACCAGGCACTATCGAAGTATTTGGCGAGCGTGCCGCGCTTGGCCGCCTCCGCCGACACGCGCTCAACGTCGAAATCGAGGGTGAGGGATTGCGGATCGCTGACATTAATGCGGGGCAGCGCCATCATTCTGGCTTCGCCGCCGCGCTTGCCCTCGGGTAAGGTTTTGGTTGGCGGCATGATTACGGGCGTAGGCTCACTGCCGAAGGCTTGACCCGATGCAGCTTGACCGACGGACGGCATCGCGATCGATAAAGCGATAGCCACGATCATAAACCCGGATTTGGACATCGTTTTTATTCCCTGCCTGGTGCGATACGGTCCGACTCGCACCGGAATTAAATATTGAGCAAGCCGTCATCCTCGGAACACTAGCGCCTGTAAGGCTGTAACCGCATCGCTTGATCACGGTCTTCGCCGCGGTCCGCATCGTTATCAATGACCATGCCGAGTGTTTCAAGATAGCCGCCGGGACCGATGGCGTTTTCACTCATGGCTTCCTCGATGAAGTCATAGAGACCACGAACGATGCCATCGCCGCCAAGCCTGTGCTCCATGTGTCGGCGTTTAACATAAAAACGCACCGGACTCACCGCTTCATACTGATCTGATTTGATGACCGCCGGGGTGGGCATCACGTTCAGGACCGGCATTGCGCTCAGCCAATCGGTGTTGTGGGAATAAACAGTATAAGGAATCACCGCAATCGCGCCCGGAGGCGATTTCAGGAAAACGTCCTTAAAGTTTAAGGCGATAGGCGGCTTAATTCCAATAAAACGACCGTCATCTCGTAAAGTCGTGCAGGTCTTGACCCGATCTTCGGCTGAATAGTATGATTTGAATTGGCGTAACCCGCGGCAACCACCCTCCATGAAAATTTCTTTGAAAAAAGCATTGATCGACGTCCCGTTTTCAGAGCCGACAATATAAATTTCGCGATCCGGCAGACGATTATCGATTTGCTTCCAGCGTTGCACCGTGTTCGGAATGAAATCGTCCGCCTGTGGAATTTCAGCGGCCAGTGCAAAATACATTGCCCGCGGTGTCAGGTTGAACACCGGTTCGTCTTTGCGCACGACCAGTATGAGAGCATCCATCCCAACGGCAAGCTCAATGATATCAATGACCCCGTTTTCAATGCAGTGATTGTATTCACGTTTGGACAGTTGACGGGGCAGGCCGATGACATCGGGCGTTTTCTCACCGATGCCGGAACAAAAGGCTTTAACGGCCGGGCCGGCCAATGCAGGCGTGATGGTCAGGGGGGGCAGGCCGTACCGCATGCCCAGATTATCGTTGATGGCCTTGGTAAAGCCGACCATCAGCGGCGACACCATGACCGTTATTGATTCGCGGGCGACCGCCTCCGCAGTGACGCTTGGCAGCGGGGCCGACACCGACAATATTATGGCGAGCGTGGCCATGACTATCGAGTTTTTCATTGTCACGCCCTCTTTCCCGTGTCCGTTTCAGTGGTTGAAGGCAAGAGCCAAACGACAAATCCCGCCATCGGTTTTGACGGTAACCCGATCGGCCGCCCTGGCAACTAAAATCGCTCCCAGCCTTGCCATGGCGCCGTCGTCTTCAAGCAATTCATCTTCGGTCGGCGGAACCCGGCCGACCTCAAACGGGCGCCCGGAATAGGTGATATCGACGGTCAGCAGATATTCGTCGAACGTGATGCCGACGCAAACCGTTTCGCCCGGATCGACCAGGGCTTCGGAAAGCTCGGCAAACTCGCAAATCGCCCGGATGACCCGCTGGACCACATCCTGCCGAGCGGCCCATTCGCCGGCCCGGATCTGCACGAAATTGTAAAGGGTTTGCGACGCTTCGGGACCGGGCTGAAAGCCGGTGACCGCCACTTTCTTTATGCCGATTCGAAATAACACGTTCAGCAGCAACGCCGAAACGATCGACAGGACGACCGAGGACTCGACGAAAGGCTGTATCCAGATCGGAGTACCTTGAAACAGCTCGGGAAAAATATCGTGACCGATCCCGAGAGCCATCGACAGCCCGACCACCACGGTTTTGCGCATATCGATAACGCGCGAGGTGATCATCTGAAGCCCGTTCATGATCACCAGGCAGCCGGTGAACAACATGACCGCGCCCAACACCGGGCGAGGCATGACGGACAGCAGTCCGGCCAGCGCGGGGATGCAGGACAGCGCCGTCAGCAATGCCGCCATGGCATAGCCGACCCTGCGCGCGGTCACACCGGTCGCACCCGACAGGCCCACTCCCGAGGACGAGCTGTTGCAGCCGATCGAGCCGATCAGCCCGGCCAGGATGTTGCCGAGGCCGCAGGCCAGAATGCCGCCCTCGATCGTTGCGAGGTCGGGGCGCTGCCAGCGGGCATCATTTATTTTTTGGCTGGTGGTAACGTCACCGATAGCGCGCAGGCTGCACGCCAAGGCCCCGACGACAAACGGCAGCAACAGGTGCGGTGAGAAGGAAAAGCTCGGCATTTGTGCCACCAGACGCGGCAGGTCGATCGGACTGTTGCCCCAATGCCGGGCCAGGGTGCCATGGTCGAGCAGACCCGCGCTTAGCGCGATCACATAGCCGGCAACAATGCCGGTCAGCACGGAAAAGGTGCGGGCGACCCCGTTGCTCCAGATCGCGCCGGCAATAATCACCGCCAGTGTCGCGGCGCCGAGCAGGGCATTGGCGCCGCCGCTGCCGGCAATCGCCCGAATGCCGATAATGCCCATGCCCAGCCCGATCATGAACACGACAAAGCCGGTGATTTCCGCCGGAAAAAACGGGCGCAGTCGCGGTAAGGCGAACGACATCAGCGCCTGGATCGCCCCGGCGATCATGGTCATGCCGAATACCAGCGGCAAGCCGCCCTCTTTTGCGGCCAGCATCATCCCAGGCAGATAGGAGGTGGCGAACACCGCCGGAACCAGATAGCCGGTGCCGATTCGCCCGACCCGCATGCATTGCAGCAGGGTCACCAGCCCCAGCGCCAGCATCGACACCCGCAAGGCGTTCGCCGTGGTCGGCAGATCGGCTCCCGTGGCATCAAGCACGGCAATAAGAGTGGCGATGCTGATCGCCGCCGATGCCGCCGTTTGTTGAGCGGTGCTCAGCAGCAGGATCGGCAGCGGGGGGCGATCATCGACGGCATAGAGAAGGTTGGCAGGACGCATCGCACAAACACCCCGAACCCGATCAGCTTATTCCGGAGACGCGGCGTCGGCGTCGGTTTCCGGTGTTCCCATCATGGCTTTGGCGACCAGACCGGCATTCGCCCGGATTTTCTGTTCGACGATATCCGCCATTTCGGTGTTGGTGCGCAGGTAGTTCTTTGCGTTTTCCCGGCCCTGTCCGATGCGGGTGCCTTCGCACGAGAACCAGGCGCCCGATTTTTCGACCACCCCGGCCTGAACCCCGAGGTCCAGCAACTCGCCGACCCTGGAAATGCCCTCGCCATACATGATGTCGAACTCGACGACCCGGAACGGCGGGGCCATCTTGTTTTTGACCACCTTGACCCGGGTCTGGTTGCCGACCGTGCTGTCACGGTCCTTGATTGCGCCGATTCGCCGGATATCGAGTCGAACCGAGGCGTAGAATTTCAGGGCATTGCCGCCGGTGGTGGTTTCGGGACTGCCGAACATCACCCCGATTTTCAGGCGGATCTGGTTGATGAAGATCACCATGGTCTTCGAGCGCGAAATCGAGCCGGTGAGCTTGCGCAACGCCTGACTCATCAGGCGGGCATGCAAACCGACATGGCTGTCGCCCATTTCACCTTCGAGTTCGGCGCGCGGCACCAGTGCGGCGACACTGTCCACCACCAATACGTCGATCGCCCCGGAGCGCACCAGCGTGTCGGCGATTTCCAGCGCCTGTTCCCCGGCGTCGGGCTGAGAGATCAGCACTTCATCGACATTGACGCCGAGTTTGCGGGCATAACCGGGGTCAAGCGCGTGCTCGGCGTCGATAAAGGCACAGGTGCCGCCGTTTTTCTGAGCCTGCGCGATGGCATGGAGCGCCAGCGTGGTCTTGCCCGAGCTTTCCGGCCCGTAAATCTCGATTATACGGCCGCGCGGCAAGCCTCCGATGCCGAGCGCGATGTCGAGGGCGATCGAACCCGTTGAAACCACTTCGGTTTCAACCAGAGCCTCGCGGGCGCCCAGTCGCATGATCGAGCCTTTGCCGAACGCCCGTTCAATCTGGGTGAGCGCGGCATCGAGAGCCTTTTGCTTGTCCATCGGATCCTTTTCCACCACTCGCAGTGCTGCGGAAGCCATAGCTGATTCCCCCACTTCTGTCACACGCCCGGCAAGAGCGCAACGTCGACATTGTCCACTTTACGTTCTTTCTTACAAGCGAAATTTCACGGAACGTTCCGGAAATATCTGGCCCTCGCCGTGACGGTTCGCGGTGACTGTTCGAGGGTGCAATTCGAAGTGACAGTTCGGGTAAGATTCCGTATTCCCACCAGATATCATACATAAGCATTCGGGAGAACGCCATCGACGGACGGTTTGCGGCGCACAAATATTGTAGCGGTCTTTTTGTGCAGTGCGTCAGGGGAACCGTCATGTCTTTTCAAGAGGCTCTATCGGAAAAATGTCGGATGTTAATTCAGAGCATGCCCTGTTCCTGTCTTGTGCTTACTTCTGATTTAATGATTTGCGAGGCGAGCGATATCTATCTTTCAGCGATGAGAAAAGCGCGAAACGATATTCTCGGTCGAAACTTTTCAGAGGTTTTTCCCGAGCCGGCCAGCGCTGTTTTCCGTGGCTCGATGGAGCGGGCGCGGGATAGTCGCAAGCTCGAAACTTTGGCGATTCAGCGTTTTGACCTGCCACGCCCCGAACGCGAAGATGGCGGTTATGAAGAACACTATTGGTACACGGGCGCGACGCCGATTCTCGATGAAAGCGGCGAGGTGCAGTGGCTGATCCACCGGGCCGACGATGTCACCGCATTGATTCATGACCGAGACGGAGTCGATGAGCGTCTGAGGGCCGAGGTTTGCCACTCGAGTCGGGCCGTGCAGGCGGCACGCGATAACGCGGCCCGGACCCGTGCCGATCAAGTGATGTTCCTGGCCAGGGTCAGCCATGACCTGCGTCAACCGATCCAGGCCATAATGTTTCTGATGGAGCTGCTCAATCGTCAGGCCATACCCGACAAGCTAAAGAAGCCATTGGGGTTGCTGAAATTGTCGGTCGATGCTCTCAATACCATGCTGGACGGGATGCTTGATTTGTCACGGATCGAAGGCGACATGGTACGGCCGCAACCGGCGCCGTTTCGCATCGACCGGTTGGTGACCGACATTGTTGCCGAATTCAAGTCGCTGGCCGAAGAAAAGGGGCTGCGAATCGAAGTCGATTGTAAACAGATCGCAGTAATGAGTGATCGGCCGTTGGTTGCCCGCATTCTTCAGAATTTGATGGCGAATGCGCTTAAATATACCGAGACCGGAACAATCGGACTTTATAGTGAAACCGAAAATGATACGGTTTCAATTACGGTTGCCGATACCGGTATCGGCATTCCGTCAGACAAACTTGCGTTGATTTTTAACGATTTTTATCAGGTCGGCAATCCGGCCCGCGATGACATGTGCGGTTTGGGCATTGGTCTCGGCACGGTTTCCAGGGCGGTCCGGTTACTCGGTCATCGGATTACGGTGCACTCACGACCGGGCAAGGGCTCGGCGTTTACCTTGTCCTTGCCGGTGTCGCGCGCTGCGGTCATTGTCGAGACGGATGTGTCGGCTTCGTCGGAGGTCGAATCGGAATATAGTCGCCGGTTGGCCGGACATCATGTCCTGCTGGTCGAAGATGAGGCCCCGGTGGCCGAGGCGATCGCCGGCTTGTTTGAAAGTTGGTCGATGATCGTGACGGCGGTCGGCTCCATCGACGAGTTGGCGCGGGCGTTGCCGGGCCTCGACGCCAAGCCCGATATTATGGTTACCGACTTTTTATTACCGAACGGCCGCACCGGCAATGAGGCGATCGCGCTGGTACGAACCCGCTGGAACATCCCGGCGCTTATTTTGACCGGCGACAGTCACTGTCGCCCGGCGGAATCCGCGTGCTGCGGCGCCGAGGGGGTTCGCTTATTGTACAAACCGATCACCGCCGCGGAACTGCGCTGCGCGTTGGCCCATGAGTTGTAGCATGATCGCACTTGGCGTTTGCGCTTTGGCGCGGGGCGTAGGATAACGCGGCGCACCGGCTATCCTTCAGGTAAAGACCGTCCCCATGGGTTTCAACTGCGGTATCGTCGGCTTGCCCAATGTCGGCAAGTCGACTCTGTTTAACGCGCTGACCGCCACTCAGGCGGCTGAGGCGGCGAATTTTCCGTTCTGTACCAAGGAGCCGAATGTCGGCCGGGTCGGCGTGCCCGACCCGCGGCTGGAGCGGATCGCGGCTATTTCCAAGTCGGCGAAAATCATCCCGACTCAGCTGGAATTCGTCGATATCGCCGGCCTGATTCGCGGGGCCTCCAAGGGGGAAGGGCTGGGCAACCAATTCCTGGCCAATATCCGCGAGGTCGACGCGATTTTGCACGTCCTGCGCTGCTTCGAGGACGGCGACGTCACCCATGTCGAGGGCTCGATCGACCCGTTGCGTGATGCCGAGACGGTTGAGACCGAACTGATGCTGGCCGACATGGAATCGTTGGATCGCCGTCTGAACGCCGCGGCCAAGCGGGCCAAGGGCGGCGATAAGGATGCCAAGGCGCTGGTCGCCCTGATGGAACCGGCGCTGGCCGCGCTTCAGGCGGGCAAGCCGGCGCGTACGGTGCCGCTGACCGATGATGACAAGCCGCTGTGGCGCACGCTCCAACTGCTGACCGGCAAGCCGGTGCTCTATGTCTGCAATGTCGAAGAAGCCTCGGCAACCGGCGGCAACTCGCTGTCGGCCCGAGTCGCCGCCCGTGCCGCGGCGGAGGGGGCCGCTTCGGTCGTGATCTCGGCCGCCATCGAATCGGAAGTATCGCAACTGAGCGATCCTGCGGAAAAGCGCGAATTCCTGGCCGCGCTCGGCATGGAGGAAACCGGGTTGAACCGGGTGATTCGGGCCGGCTATGGCCTGCTTGATCTGATCACCTTCTTCACGGTCGGCCCCAAAGAGGCGCGTGCCTGGACCGTGCACCGCAATGACCGGGCGCCCCAGGCGGCCGGCGCCATTCACACCGACTTTGAACGCGGATTCATCAAGGCCGAAACCATCGATTACGAAAGTTTCGTGCGTCTGGGTGGAGAACAAGCCTGTAAGGATGCCGGGAAGATGCGCCAGGAAGGCAAAGATTACGTCGTCCAGGATGGCGACATCTTCCATTTTCGTTTCAATGTCTGAGATTTTTTCTATTTTTTCTCCGGCGTCGGGGTTCTTTCGTCTTTGACGATGGTTTCCTGTTTGGTCACGATCGGCGGCGGCGTTCTCGCTTTCAGTTCCGCGTTCGCCGCCGCGGATGAACCGTCTTTGCCGGGCTCCATCTCGACGCAACGGGGGGAGCAGGCCCAGTTGGATTGTTTCAGCCCGCGGTCAAGGGTCACCACGCCTTCGTCTTGAGGGGCGACCTGAATCGACGTGCGCAGGATTTCGACCCCGTCATCGCCGATGATCAACAAGGAGGTCACCCCCAGCTTTTTGCCCATCAACACCATTCGGCGCGGTGCGGCAACCGAGGCGTCGGCAACGTCCGGATTGCCGATCAAAACCGTGCGGATGTCCCCGGCGGTTTCAAGCAAGCGAACGTCATTGATGATGACCCGGATTGCCGGCGACTTGACCGCCGGTCCCGCTCGTCCCGGCGCCGGCGCGGTGCAGATAAAGCCGATGGTAACAAAAGCGGCGACCGCCGCAGCCCTCCGAACGGAAAACATCTCGCTTTGCCTGTTGGTGCAAGGTAATGATTGATCCGGTTCACCACCGGATCGGATGACCTATCATGCCATCGGCTCGGCCCGCCGCCAAGCTTCTCCGTACCGCCGCAGCAACCCTGCTGGCATTGGCCTTGTCCGCCTGCGAGACCTCCGACCAGATGGCCTCGCTGGACCGGATGCTGCTGAACGATGCTCAAAGTGCGGAGCAGAGCCGCGACTACGGCGCGGCGATTCATCATTATACAAAACTCTACGAGACCGACCGTAATAACCCGGCCATAATCGAGCCGCTCGCGCGCAATTTGCGCTATGCCGGGCGCTTGGACGATGCGCGGAGGCTGCTGGAGGACACTCTGGCCAAGCTGGGGCCGCAGCCCCGGCTTCTGGTTGAAAAGGGTAAGGATGAAATCGGGCTGGGCCGCGCCGATCTTGCCGCACAAACTCTGTCGATTGCGGTCCAGGGCGCCCCAACCGATTGGGAGGCGCCGGCAACGCTGGCGATCGCGCTGGATCGGCTCGGCCGTTATGACGAGGCGGCGCAGCATTATAATACCGCCATCGCCCGCTATCCCGAAAACGCCGACATTCTGAATAACTTTGCCTTGTCCCGTGCGCTTGCCGGCGATATCGGCAAGGCGCTCGACTTGCTGAGACGGGCGGTCGCCTTGCCATCGGCCAGCCCGAAGGTGCGCGAGAACCTCGCCTTTCTGCAAGCGCTGCAACAACAGCCGCCCCGTGCCGGCAAGATCGGCTTGCCGGCGTTCGGCCTTCAGCAGCCGGACATCAAGCCCGAAAGTAAAAAATAGCGCGCGCCCGAAAGTAAAAAAAGCGCGCAGCGGTCGTAGAACCGGAATTTCGGAATTATTCGCGAAATACGAAGTACACTGCGGCAATCATGCACCCGACCGCCGCGAAATAGTTCCAGCGCACCCGCTCGCCCAGCACCAGTACGGCAAAAATAATAAAGACGGACAGCGTCACCGCTTCTTGAATGATCTTGAGTTGGGCGGCGCTGTATCCGGCCTGGAAATAACCGATACGGTTGGCCGGCACCGCCAGACAATATTCGAAGAAGGCGATCAGCCAACTGATCAGCACCACCAGCGCTAAATTGCGGTCGGGAAAGCGCAGATGGCCATACCACGCAACCGTCATCAGAACATTGGAAGCCACCAGCAGCAGCACGGTCAACATCGGCTCATCCGGTCTTGTTGTCGGGATGAGGTCAGGCGACCACCGCCAACTGCGGAGTCAGCCGCAGGCCCCCTAACCCGGAGGCCGTACTGTAAGCGGCCAGGCTGCGTGACAGCAAGTCGGGCGACAGCAAGCCGGAGCTTGCGCCTGTGCTGCCATTCGCCGCCGCCGCAGTCCCGGTGATCGCCGTGGCATCGGCGCCGATCTGTTGAGCGACGAAAGCGCTGTTGGTTTTAGAGTTCGTATTCGCTTCAGGGCCGGTGCCGGGGCCGGTGCCGGGGCCGGTGCTGGGGTTGACTTTGACGCCGGAGCCTGCCGTCGTCGCAGTCTTCAGTCGGTCCGACTCGGCTTGCGTCAGGGCTTGCTGAGCCCCGCTCGCCACCCGCATATCTTGTGACGAGGGTTGAGCCGGAGCCAGAGCCGCGCGCATCACCTGCTGCATCTTGGCGATCGTTCCGGCCGGATCATTGCGCAGGGTGCTGGAGTCGATCGAGACCTCCCCGCCGATCGCATAGTTCGTCCCGTCGGGGCCTTTTTGGTACTGATAGGTTGGTGGTCCGGCGTATTGACCGCCCGCGGCTTGATGGGCCTCTTCGTGCGCCCGCACCTCGGTATCGCGCTTTTTCAGCGCATCGATCTGGATTTGCTGAGCGCTGGAGGTTGAAGAGGACAATGTGCCGCTTTGCGGGCCGCGGCTATCAAGGAGCGCCAGGGCCGAGCCGACAGGCGGCTTCGGCGCCCCACCTGTCCGGTAGGACGTCAGGTCAGGCGACGGTGCCGCATATGCGCTCACTCCGATGCCGGCCATCCGTGCTCCCCCTCATGCCCCAGGCATGAAGACCGTCTGATTTTCCTTCTGGCACATTCCCCATTTTGAGCCCGTTCTGAGCTATTACGACGCATTTTAAACAGTTTTCCGGATTTTTTCAAGCGGAGTCGGTTGGCGTGATCGGTTATCCTGCCGTCATGACGACCAACGACAGCTTATCCCTGGTGATTTTTTCGGGCGGTTTCGACCGCGTTCATTATGCGCTGGCAATGGCTTCGGCCGCTGCGGCAACCGGACGACGGGTCACGCTGCTGGTCACCGGCCGTGCGCTTACCGCCTTACTGCCGGCCGATAGCGCCGGGGTGCCCGGTTGGGGTCGACTCGACCCGGCCGATGACGGCAGCCCGCCGGCTCGGCGCGATCACTATTTCACCGAACACGGTATCGCCGGTTTCGAGGAATTGTTGGAGGCTTGCGCCGCGCTCGGTGTCGGTGTCATCGCCTGCGAGATGGGGTTGCGCGCGCTCGGCCTGCCCTCGAACAGTTCGTTGCGTGCCGATCTGCCGACCACCATCGGCGGCATCGTCACTTTTCTGAATGCTTCGGCCGGTGGGACGGTATTGTTTATTTGAGAAGATGCTTATTCGGGAATAGGACGCGGTTACTTGCCCGCAGCCGGTGCCGCCGGTGCCACAGAGGCTGCCGGTACCGCAGAGGCTGCCGGTTCCGGGGGGGCCGTCGGTGCGGCGGCGGCGGGGCGACGGGCTTTTGCCTCCGCGATTGCTTTTTGCAGGGCGGCGCGGTGCTCGATAAAGCGCTCGTGGAATTTGTTGGACGGGTCGGAAAACGTCATCAGAACATGGGGCGGCAAGCCGATGGTCAGCTCGATCACCGCGCGCTTGAACGGCTCCAGCCCGGAGGCCTTTTGCACCTTGGCCACCCCGTTCAGGCTGAGCACGATCGATTCGAGAATAAGGTCGCCTTTAACGCTGGCGAGGACAAAGGCGTATTCCTCGTCGGTGACCTGTTCCGACGATTGCAGACGAACCTTAATCGTCGGCGGTAAAGTCCAGTCGACTTCGAAGTTACGAACCTCGTAGCCCAAAGTCTCCACCGCCGGTACCGCAATATTCAGCTTTTGCACCAGCCGTTCGAACTGGTGGTCGATGATGTGGTTGGCGTTGGGCAGCCCGATTTTTTCAGGCAGCGCGCCCGCCGTGCTCAACATATCGGGCAGGCTGGGCATGTCGGGCATCTTCATTTTCGGCATCTCGGGCATTTTAACCCCGAGAAAGGTCTTCCCCGGCTTATGCTCGGCCGACTCCGGCGGCGGCGTCTGAAAAGTCGAGTGGATCGGCAACGAGCTTTCCGCCCGTGCCGTTCCACTACCGCTGCCGTAACCGGAAAAAAGTATCGCCGCCGCCAGGAACGGGGCGATACGCCCTCGGTTCCTCACCCCTGTCTGGCCCGAACGCCGAGCATATGGCAGATCGCGACCGTCAATTCGGCGCGATTGAGGGTGTAGAAGTGGAAATTGCGCACGCCATGCTCCTGAAGACGCTGGCACTGGGCGACCGCCATGTTGGCGGAAACCATCTGGCGCGTGTCGGGATCCTGGTCCAACCCGTCGAAGGCATCGGCAAAAGCGGCGGGCATGGCGGCGCCGCATTTCCCCGCCATGTCGACGGTTCGGGTAAAGTTGGTGATCGGGAGAATGCCGGGAATAATCGGCACCACGATGCCCGCCGCCGCTGCCCGGTCACGAAAACGTAGAAAAGCGTCGGTATCGAAAAAGAATTGCGAGATGGCGCGGCCGGCTCCGGCATCGATCTTACGCTTCAGATTATCGAGGTCCGTTTGTTTCGACGGTGCTTCCGGGTGGCCCTCGGGATAGGCGGCCACGCTGATCTCGAACGGAGCGACCTTGCGCAAGCCCTCGACCAGATCGCGGGCATAAGCGTAGCCGCCGGGGTGGGGCGTGTACCCGCCGCCGCCCAAACCGCCCGACCCGTCGGCCGCTGCCGGCGGATCGCCGCGCAGGGCGACGATATGGCGAATCCCGGCTTGCCAATAGGAGCGGGCGATGCCGTCGATTTCTTCACGGGCGGCACCGACGCACGTCAAATGCGCGGCGGCGGTTAAGCCGGCTTCGGCCTGAATGCGGGCCACCGTGGCATGGGTGCGCTCGCGGGTTCCGCCGCCCGCGCCATAGGTGACCGAGACGAACTCGGGTGCCAAAGGCGCCAGTCGCAGCACGGCCTGCCAGAGCGATTGTTCCATTTTTTCGGATTTGGGCGGGAAGAATTCGAAACTGACCGAAAGGGCGGCTGGGTCAAGGCTCATCGGGAAACTCAAAGTAAGGGAAAATAAGGTCGGGAAACCGGCGGTCAGTGCCCGAAGAATTTGGTCGCAGACAGGAAGGCGACCCCGGCGGCGATCAGGGCGCCGAGCTTGATCGTGAGGCGCAATTCCAGCATTTCCATGCGAGCGGTTAAGGATTTTTCCAACACGGCCAAGTCGGCTTTTGTCGCCAGCCGATCCTCTATCACCGGGTTTGTTCCTCGGCAAGAACCTCGGCTTGCGGTTCAGGCATGCCGTCAGCCATCAGGCGCTTGATAAAAGCATGCGTATCGAACGTGATTGCGGCCATCGGGCACCTCCGTACCTCAACATAAGCCTCTCGAGTGCCGGTGTCGACCGTTGGCGCCGGCCGAAAGATCATGTTATAAATGGGAACCCCGATTTAACCCGTAGCAGGAATAGTACGGACGCCATGTCGACACGTCGCTCCCTTCTGTTTTGCCTGACCCTGTTGGCGCTGTGCGGCCGGGTCGGGTTGTCGTGCCCCGATGCATATGCCGCCTCTACCGCGGCGGCCTCCGCGTTCGTCGATAAGATGGGCAATGAAGCGGTGGCGGCGATGGCCGACAAGTCGCTGAGCAAACCGCAGCGGGTCGAACGCTTCCGCGTGCTGCTCCATCAGGGCTTTGATATGGCCACGGTCGCACGCTTCGTGCTTGGCCGCTATTGGAACGCGGCGACGCCGCAACAGCAGCAAGAGTATCTGGTGCAGTTCGAGGAAATGGTGGTGCGCTCTTATGCCGAGCGTTTCGACAGCTATGCCGGCGAGACGTTCCGCATCGTCTCGAGTCGGCCCGATGGCGACACCGATGCCTTCGTCGCGACCGAAATTCGCCGCGTCAATGGCCCGCCGGTCAATGTCGAATGGCGGGTGCGGGAGCGCGACGGCCGATTCGGCATTATCGACGTGGTGGTCGAAGGGGTCAGCATGAGCGTGACTCAGCGCCAGGAATTTTCTTCGGTTATTCAAGCCAAGGGCGGCAATATGGACGAGTTTCTGAAAGCCCTGAAAGACAAGAATGCCGCCATGGCCACGGCCATTCAGTAGCAACCGGTGGCCGCAACGACAGAAATCATCCGGATGGCAGTGCGGCAGGCAGGCTGGTGGGCTCCGCTGCCGGTCGCTGTCGGGCTGGTGTTGATTGCGACGGGCGGCTCGTTTGAGTCCGGGCTACCGGCTTTATTCGGCGTGGTGATTCTCGCCCTCGGGTTGTTGCTCGGTCTGGTCGGGTTGGCGGTGGCATGGCGTCGGCTTGTTCGGCAGCGCCGTTTACTGCTCGCCGCTTTCGACAGCCAGACTGTCGGGCGTCTCATCCGCTGCCCCGAGGGCGGCTGCCTGTTCGTCAATGCCGGGTTCCGCCGTCTGATCGAGGCGGAAAACGATGATCCGGTGGCGGTGTTGGATCGGCGGCTCGGCGCCGATCTCGTGTTTCGCGAACTGGCCGGACGGGTGAAGGCGGGCGAGGACGCGGTGGCCGAATTACCGCTGACCGATAATGACGGGCGGGAACACTGGCTGCGGGTTCGGGGTCAGCCATTGGCCGGCTGGGATGGCGTGGTTCAATGGTCGCTTAAGGATATCACCGAGCGGCGCGAGGCCGAACACGCCGGCCGGCGCGAACAGGCCAAGCTTTTAGATTTCATGGATCAGGCCCCGGTCGGCTTTTATTCCGCCGACGAGACCGGCCGATTCGTCTTCGTCAATGCCACGCTGGCGCGTTGGCTCGGCAGCACGGCGCCGGAACTGATCGATGCCGGCCGGCGGGTGCATGAGGTGCTGGTCGATCCGCCCGAGGGTGGTGCGCCCTTCGACCTGATCGACGGCGGCGGCGACGAGCAAACCGGCGAGCTGCGCATGATCGGGCTCGACGGCCGCCGCTTTACCGCTTCGGTGGTGCAAAGCTTGGTGCGCGGAGTCGATGGCGAGGGCGTCTATACCCGCTCGGTCGTGCGCGATCTGACCTCCGAGCGAGAGTGGCAGGAAAAGCTGCGCTTGTCCGAACAGCGTTTCCAACGCTTCTTTGAAGACGCGCCGATCGGCATCGCTCTGGTGACGCCCGACGGCACGCTGGCCGAGTGCAATCGCTCCTTTACCGCGATGATCGGCCGTTCGGGCAATGAATTGCTCGGCCGCTCGATTGCCGGACTGCTCAAGGCCGATCACCGGGCCGCGGTGATGGCTCGTCTGGCCGAAGTGGCGCGCGAGGGCGATCTGGCCGCGCCGATGGAAGTGGGCGTGCTCGGCAGCAAGGAAATCGTGGCGCAATTATTCGCGCGGCGCTTGGGCGGGACTGCGGAAGATGATGGTCGGGGGGTGCTGATTCTGCATTTCATCGACACCACCGAACAGAAGAACTTGGAAATCCAGTTCGCCCAGTCCCAGAAAATGCAGGCGGTCGGGCAGTTGGCCGGCGGCGTCGCCCATGATTTCAATAATCTGCTGACCGCGATGATCGGGTTTTGCGATTTGCTGTTGCTGCGCCATAAGCCGGGCGATCAGTCGTTCGGCGATATCATGCAGGTCAAGCAGAACGCCAACCGCGCCGCCAGTCTGGTCCGTCAGCTGTTGGCCTTTTCTCGACAACAGACCTTGCAGCCGCGCATCCTCGATGTTTCCGATGTGCTGGCCGAGCTGGCGCATTTGCTGCGCCGGCTGATCGGTGAAAATATCGATTTGCGCATGGTGCATGGTCGTGATCTCGGCTTGGTCAAGGTCGATCAGGGCCAGTTGGAACAGGTCATCATCAATCTGGCGGTCAATGCGCGTGACGCCATGCCGGGCGGCGGCCGGTTGACCATCGAAACCCGTAATCTGATGATCGTGGCGCCGGTTCGGCGCGACCACGAAGAAATGCCGGCCGGTGATTATGTGATGATTGAAATCAAGGATACCGGCATCGGGATTCCGCCCGAGAATTGCAGCCGTATCTTTGAGCCGTTCTTTTCAACTAAGCCGGTGGGCTCGGGCACCGGGCTCGGGCTGTCCACCGTCTATGGTATCGTGCGCCAGACCGGCGGCTTCGTGTTCGTGGACAGCGAACCGGGCAAGGGCGCGGGCTTCGCCATTCATCTGCCCCGTCATCTCGGCAGTCCCGAGGCTCCCGACGATGTTCCGGCCGACAGTCGGGAACGCCCGGTCGCCGATTTGACTGGCTCCAGCACCATTCTGTTGGTCGAGGACGAAGACGCCGTGCGCGTGTTCAGTGCGCGCGCCCTGCGCAACAAGGGCTATCAGGTGTTGGAGGCGACCAGCGGCGAATCGGCACTGGCCAAGCTCAAGACCGACGGGCAGCGGGTCGATCTGTTGATTACCGACGTGGTGATGCCTGAAATGGATGGCCCGACTTTAATGCGCGAGGTCCGGCGCTTCCGGCCGGAATTAAAGGTGATCCTGATCTCCGGCTATACCGAGGATCGCTTTCGCGACCATATCGAGGGCGCCCGCGATGTCTATTTCCTGCCTAAACCGTTCAGTCTCAAGCAGTTGGCGGGTAAGGTCAAAGATGTCCTGCACCCGGCCGGAAGCTGAGCGGGCATGATGGACGTACACGACCTTCATCTTGCCCCTTATGCCTGCCACGCCGCTCACAGCCGCGGCCGCTTGGTGCCCGAACCCGAAAGTTCAAGCCGCTCCGCCTTTCAGCGCGATCGCGACCGTATTTTGCATTCGGGCGCATTTCGTAAGCTGAAACATAAGACCCAGGTCTTCGTTTATCACGAGGGCGATTATTACCGCACCCGCCTGACCCATAGTTTGGAGGTCGCGCAGATCGCCCGCTCGATTTGCCGGGCCTTACAGCTTAATGATGATCTGACCGAAGCCGTGGCGCTTGCCCATGATCTTGGTCATGCCCCGTTCGGCCATGCCGGCGAGGAGGCTTTGAATCAATCGATGGTGCCTTATGGTGGTTTCAGCCACAACGAACAGGCGTTGCGGGTGCTGACCTCGTTGGAGCGCCGCTATGCCGAGTTCGACGGCCTCAACTTGACCTGGGAAACCCTGGAAGGGGTGGTCAAACATAACGGACCGCTGGTGCCGCCGGCTCTTGGCAGTGCATTGCCGTCGACTCTGTTGGACTTTCGGCACGGCTTCGACCTGGAATACCACACCTGGCCCTCGGCGGAGGCTCAGGTTGCGGCGCTGGCCGACGATATCGCCTATGATAATCACGATCTGGACGACGGGTTGCGCGCCGGGCTGTTTACCCTGGAGGACGTCGCCGAACTGCCATTGATCGGGCCGATCGTCGCCTCGGTGCGGGCCAAGTATCCGAAGCTGGAGCGTCAGCGCCTGATTCACGAGACGATCCGCCGTTTGATCGACGCCATGGTCTCGGATTTGTTGAACGAAACCCGGCGGCGATTGGCGAATTTACGCCCGGCTTCACCGGCACAAATCAGGCTGGCCGGCAGGGTGATGGTGGCGTTCAGCACGCCGATGGCCGAGCAGGAGCGCCGGTTGCGTACCTTCCTGATGGAGCGCATGTATCGGCATTTTCGGGTCAATCGCGAAACCAGCAAAGCGCGGCGTGTCGTGCGCGACCTGTTTTCGCTGTTCATGGCCGAGCCGAGTTGCCTGCCCACCGAATGGCAAGGTTATCTGACCGGACCGGAATCGACGACGGAGGCCGACACGGCACGGCGCGCCCGCGTTGTTGCCGACTATATCGCCGGTATGACCGACCGCTATGCCTTGCTTGAGCATAAGCGCCTGTTTGACATGGACGCACGGGTTTAGCGACGAACGGGTTTAGCGTCCTGCAGGCTCAGGCGCAAGTCGCTCTGACCATTTCTTCAAATTCCGTCAGAGTGATCGGGCGGGCCAGAAAGTAACCTTGAAAACCTCTACAGCGATATTGCTTGAGAATGGCAAACTGAGTCACGGTTTCGACGCCCTCAGCCACCACATTCAGACCGAAGCTTCGGGCCATGGTGATAATCGTCCGCACGATGACGGCCCCATTAGATTCTTCAACGATATCCCGAACAAAACTTTTGTCGATTTTAAGCTCGCTCAGCGGCAATTGCTTAAGATAGGAGAGTGAGGAATAGCCGGTCCCGAAATCATCCATTGAAATGCCGACACCAAGCGCTCTCAAGGCGCGCATTTTATCAATGGTGGCGGCGACATCATCAAGCATCATGCTCTCTGTCAGCTCCAGCTTAAGTTTGTCGGGAGCGGCGCCGGTCTCCTCAAGAACTTGTTTGACCATCTCGACAAAATCGGGATGGAGAAACTGACGGGCGCTGACATTGACCGAAAGGGTCAACTCGCTGTATTCAGAGCGGCTTTGCCAATTCCTTAACAGCGCGCAGGCTGTGACCAGAACCCACTGCCCGATTGGAATAATGATGCCGGTTTCTTCAGCCAGGGTGATGAAGTCACCGGGAAGCACCAAGCCCCGTTCGGGATGTTGCCACCGGATCAAGGCTTCGGCGCCGATAATATTGCGGGCTCCGTCAAACTGCGGCTGGTAGTAAAGCGTCAACTGGCCCAGCGGCAAAGCTTGGCGCAGCTCGGCTTCCAGTGTCACTCGGGCTTCAAGTGTCGTTTGAATGGTTTGGTCAAAAA
>SERZ01000615.1_pt1 | contig 23513 bp, 18 predicted proteins | sample 3171461 | NCBI WGS metagenome assembly SERZ01 (sample SAMN06051861, study PRJNA518727) | freshwater metagenome | biome: subpolar coniferous forest; feature: holomictic lake; material: water; isolation source: holomictic Lake 227, 6 m depth | place: Canada: near Kenora, Ontario | collected... | reverse complement strand
GCGGCCGCCGCCTTCTGGGTCTTGCGGCCGGCGGCGCCCGTCAGCGACGCCGACCGCGGTGGGCGGCGCGTCGGCGACGGGCGGCCGGTGCCGGTGGTGCCGGCGGCGGTGGTCCGCCAGGACGTGCCGGTCTACCTCGACGGCCTCGGCACGGTGCAGGCCTACAACGCCGCAATCGTGCGCAGCCGGGTCGACGGCGAGCTGATCGAATGGGCGGTGCGTGAAGGCCAGGAGGTTCGGGCCGGCGATGTCCTGGCCCGGCTCGACGGCCGCACCTATCAGGCCCAGCTCGATCAGGCCCTGGCCGCCAAGGCCCGGGACGAGGCCCAGCTCGACCTCGCCCGGCTCGATCTCAAGCGCTACCTCGACCTCGGCAACCGCATTTCCGGCCAGACCGTCGACAGCGCCCGCGCGGCGCTGAAACAGCTGGAGGCCGGGGTGCGGCTCGACCAGGCCAGCATCGACAACGCCCGCACCATGCTGAGCTATACCGTGATCACCGCGCCCTTCGACGGCCGCACCGGCATCCGTCAGGTCGACCGCGGCAACATCGTGCGCGCCAGCGACAGCGGCGGCCTTGTCGTGGTGGCTCAGATGCAGCCGATCTCGGTGCTGTTCACGCTGCCCCAGCAGAGCCTGAACGCCATCAACGACGAGATGCGCCGGCAGGGGCCGCTGACCGTGCTGGTCACCGACTCCGGAAACCGCACCGTGCTGGAGCGCGGCACCCTGGAACTGATGGACAATCTGGTCGACCAGACCACGGGCACGGTCAAGCTCAAGGCGGTGTTCGCCAATGATCAGCGTCATCTCTGGCCGGGGCAGTTCGTCAACGTCCGCCTGCTGCTGACCACCCGCGCCGGCAGTCTGGTTGTGCCGGCGGCGGCGGTGTTGCGCGGCCCCCTCGGGCCTTATGTCTTCGCGATCAAGCCCGACCAGACCGCCGAGATGCGGCCGGTGACGCTGGGTCCGGTTGAGGCCGGGCAGGCGGTGATCGAAAGCGGTCTTGCCGAGGGCGACGCCATCGCCGTGGACGGGGTGGCCAAGCTCCAGAACGGCTCGAAGGTGATCAACGCCCGGCGCCCCGAGGGCGGGGAGGCGCCGGCGGGCGCCCGTTCCCCCGGGGAGCGTCCGGCCGGGGAGCAACAGGAGCCCAAGGAGCGCAAAGCGGGCGGCGCGGCGCGATGAACATCTCGGCTCCGTTCATCGCCCGGCCGGTGGCGACGTGGCTGCTGGCCTTCGCGGTGGTGCTGGTCGGGTTGCTGGGTTACCGGCTGCTGCCTGTCTCGGCCTTGCCCCAGGTCGATTTTCCGACCATCCAGATCACGACCCAACTGCCGGGGGCCAGCGCCGACACCATCGCCTCGCTGGTGACGACGCCGCTGGAGCGCCAGTTCGGGCTGGTGGCCGGCCTGCAGTCGATGACCTCGACCAGCGCCTACGGCCTCAGCGCCATCACTCTCCAGTTCGATCTCGGCAAGAACATCGACGTTGCCGCCGAGGACGTTCAGGCCGCGATCGAGAGCGCGCGCGGCGTGCTGCCGGTCAATCTGCCCAATCCGCCGACCTACTCCAAGGTCAACCCGGCCGACCCGCCGATCATGACCCTGGCCCTGACCTCGGACACGCTGCCGATCACCCGGGTCAACGACGCCGCCGATACCCTGCTGGCCCAGAAGCTCAGCCAGATTGGCGGCGTCGGCCGGGTGCTGATCCAGGGCGGCCAGCGTCCGGCCTTCCGCATCCGCATCGATCCGGCCCGGCTTTCGGGTTACGGTCTCAGTCTTGAGGACGTCCGCACCGCGCTTTCCCGCGCCAACGTCGATCTGCCCAAGGGCAGCTTCGACGGTCCGCAACTGGCCGAGACCATTGCCGTCAACGACCAGCTTGGCGATCCCGAGCAGTATCGCGCTCTGATCCTGGTCACCCGCAACGGCGCCTCGGTGCGGGTGCGTGATGTCGGCGAGGTGCTGGAGGGGGTGGAGAACTCCCGGGTCGCCGGCTGGCACGACGGCCATCCGGCGGTGATCGTCGACATCCAGCGCCAGCCCGGCGCCAATATCGTAGCCACCGCCGACCGCATCAGGGAACTGCTGCCCCAGATCACCCAGGCGGTGCCGGCGGGGATCGCGGTCTCAATTCTGGCCGACCGCACCATCACCATCCGCGCTTCGGTCGCCGACGTTCAGGTTACCCTGGCCCTGACCATCGGGCTGGTGATTCTGGTGATATTTCTGTTCTTGAAGTCGGTGCGGGCGACCGTGATTCCCGGGGTGGCGCTGCCGCTGTCGCTGATCGGCACCTTTGGCGCCATGTCGCTGTGCGGGTTCACCCTCGACAATCTCTCGCTGATGGCGCTGACCATCTCGGCCGGCTTCGTGGTCGATGACGCCATCGTGATGATCGAGAACATCGTCCGCTTCATCGAGGCGGGCAAGACGCCGCTCGAAGCCGCTTTCAAGGGCGCCCGGGAGATCGGCTTCACCATCGTCTCCCTGACGGTGTCGCTGGTCGCGGTGTTCATTCCGCTGCTGTTCATGACCGGGATCGTCGGCCGGCTGTTTCGTGAATTCGCGCTGACCCTGACCCTGGCGGTGGTGATCTCGGCGGTGGTATCGCTGACTCTGACGCCGATGATGTGCGGCCACATTCTGGGCCGGGTCAACCAGCACGCCGCCGAGTCCTCGCGCGGCTTCTTCGAGGGCATGCGCCGGATTTACGGGCGTTCGCTCGAAATCGTGCTCCGCCACGAGGGCGCGACGTTGTGGCTGGCGGTGGCGACGCTGGTCGCCACCATCGGTCTTTACATCGTGGTGCCCAAGGGCTTCCTGCCCGCCCAGGACACCGGCCTGATCGTGGCCACCCTCGATGCCCGCGACGACATCTCGTTCGGCGCCATGAGCGCGCTGCAGGAACGGGTGGCCGAACTGGCGCGCCAGGACCCCGATGTCGCGACCGTTGCCTCGTTCCTCGGCGCCGGCACCGTCAATCCCACCGCCAACACCGGCCATCTCTCGCTGGTGCTGAAGCCCCGCAAGGAGCGGCGGGCCGGGGCCGAGGCGATCATCGCCCGGCTGGCCCACCGGCTTGCCGGTGTTCCCGGCGCCGAAGTGCACATGCAGGCGATCCAGGACATCCAGATCAGCGCCCGCACCAGCCGCACCCAGTTCCAGTACACCCTGATGGACGTCGACGGCGAGGAACTGGCCGAATGGGCGCCCCGGCTGCAACGGGCGATGGCGGCACTGCCGGTGCTGGCCGACGTCGCCTCGGATCAGCAGACCGACGGCTTGGAGATCCGGCTGACCATCGACCGCGACAAGGCTTCGCGGCTTGGAATCCAGCCCCAGGCGATCGACGACACGCTCTATGACGCTTTCGGTCAGCGGCAGGTGTCAACGATCTACACCCAGGTCAACCAGTACCACGTGATTCTCGAGGTCGCGCCCGGCTACCAGCTCGGCCCGGAAACCCTCAGCGCGATCCATGTCCGCTCCAGCGGCGGCGCGCTGGTGCCGCTCTCGGCCTTCACCAGCGCGGCGCGGCTGCGGGTGCCGCTGGCGGTAACCCATCAGGCGCAGTTTCCGGCGGTGACGATCAGTTTCAACCTCGCCGCCGGCGGCTCGCTTGGCGAGGCGATGGCCGCGATCGACGCCACCCGCGACGCGCTGGGCCTGCCGGCCACGGTCAGCGGCGGCTACAGCGGCGACGCCGCCGAGTTCCGGGCCTCGCTGCGCTCCGAGCCGCTGCTGATTCTGGCCGCGGTGGTCGTGATCTATATTGTGCTGGGGGTGCTCTATGAGAGCACGGTGCACCCCTTCACGATTCTGACCACGCTGCCCTCGGCCGGGGTCGGCGCGCTGCTGGCGCTGATGGTCACGGGCACCGAGCTGTCCCTGGTGGCGCTGATCGGCATCGTGCTGCTGATGGGCATCGTCAAGAAGAACGCGATCATGATGATCGATTTCGCTCTTCAGGCTGAACGCGAGCACGGCCAGACGCCGCGGGAGGCGATCTTTCAGGCCAGCCTGCTGCGCTTCCGCCCGATCATGATGACGACGATGGCGGCGCTGCTCGGGGCGCTGCCGCTGGCCTTCGACCAGGGCACCGGGGCCGAGCTGCGCCGGCCGCTCGGCATCGCCATCGTCGGCGGCCTCTTGCTCAGCCAGGTTCTCACCCTCTACACCACGCCGGTGATCTACCTCGCGATGGATCGCCTGAAGGCGCGGGTGGCGGCCTGGAGGGCGGCGCGATGAGCGAACTCTTCATCCGCCGGCCGGTCGCGACCTTCATGCTCTCGCTGGGGGTGTTTCTGGCCGGGGTGGTGGCGTTCGTGTTTCTGCCGGTGGCACCGCTGCCGGCGATCGATTTTCCCACCCTCCAGGTGCAGGCCCGGCTGCCCGGCGCCAATCCCACCACCATGGCGGCGACGGTGGCCGCGCCGCTGGAGCGCCGGCTCGGCACCATCGCCGGGGTCGCCGAGATGACCTCGACCAGTTCCGAGGGCTCGACCAACATCGCGGTCCAGTTCGATCTCGACCGCGATGTCGTCGGTGCGGCGCGCGATGTTCAGGCGGCGCTCAACGCCAGCGGTGGCGATCTGCCCGCCGACATGCCGATGCCGCCGGTCTGGCGCAAGGCCAATCCCGCCGACTCGCCGATTCTGATCATGGCGGTCAGCTCCGAGGTGTTGTCCTCGGCCAAGCTCTATGATGCCACCGACACCATCATCGCCCAGCGGATCTCCCAGATCGAGGGGGTGTCGCAGGTGATCGTCAGCGGTGCCGAGAAGCCGGCGGTGCGGGTGCGGGTCAACCCCGCCGCGCTGGCGGCAATGGGGCTGGGGCTGGAGGATGTCCGGGCCAGCCTCGCCAAGGCCAATGTCGACATGCCCAAGGGCGGCTTCGACGGCCCCGAGACCCAGGCGACCATCGGCGCCAACGATCAGCTCTTCACCGCCTCGGACTACCGGCCGCTGGTGCTGCGGGCGAAAAACGGCGCGGTGGTCCGGCTGACCGCGGTGGCCTCGGTGAGCGACGGGGTGGAAAACACCCGGATGGCGGCATGGTTCAACGGCGACCGGGCGATCCTGGTCATCATCATGAAGCAGGCCGGCGCCAACGTCATCGAGACCGTCGACCGCATCAAGGCGGTGCTGCCCCAGCTTCAGGAGTGGATGCCGGCGGGCAGCACGCTCTCGGTGGTGTCCGACCGCACCGAATCGATCCGGGCCAATGTCGGCGACGTCGAAAAGACGCTGATGATCACCGTGGTGCTGGTGGTGCTGGTGGTGCTGGTCTCGCTTGGCCGCTTCACGCCGACCCTGGCCGCCTCGATCACGATTCCGCTCTCTCTCTCGGCGACTTCGGCGGTGATGTGGCTGCTCGGCTACAGCCTCGACAACATCTCGCTGATGGCCCTGACGATCTCGGTCGGGTTTGTCGTCGACGACGCCATCGTGATGATCGAGAACATCACCCGTCACATCGAGCGCGGCGAGGAGCCGCTGACCGCGGCGATTCTCGGTGCCCGCGAGATCACCTTCACCGTGGTCTCGATCACGGTGTCGCTGGTCGCGGTGTTCATTCCGCTGCTGTTCATGGGTGGCATCGTCGGCCGGCTGTTTCATGAGTTCGCGGTGACGCTGACGGTGGCGATCATGGTCTCAGGGGTGGTTTCGATCACCGTCACCCCGACGCTCTACGGCCACATGATGTCGTCGGGCCGCCGGCGCTGGACCCCGGTCGGGCTGGCCCGGGTCGGCGAGGCGGCGTTCGGCTGGAGTCTCGGCCTTTATCTCCGCGGTCTCGGCTGGGTGATGCGCCATCAGCGGATCATGCTCGGGGTCGCCCTCGGGACCGTCGGCATGACGGTCTATCTCTATGGCATCGTGCCCAAGGGGCTGTTTCCGCCCCAGGACATCGGCCTGATCATCGGCGTCACCGAGGCGCGCTCGGATGTCTCTTTCAAGGCGCTGGCCGAGCGCCAGCAAAAGGCGATCCGGATCGTGATGAGCGATCCGGCGGTGGCCACCGTCGGCTCGTTCATCGGCGCCGGCGGCCCGATCGCGACCCCCAACCAGGGGCGGATGTTCATCAGTCTCAAGCCGGCCCAGGAGCGCAGCGTCAGTCCCGATGAGGTGGTGGCCCGGCTCCGGCCCAAGCTGGCCCGGGTCGAGGGCCTCTCGGTGTTTCTCCAGGCGGCCCAGGATGTCCGGGTCGGCGGCCGGCTCAGCAAGGGCCAGTTCCAGTTCGTGCTCTGGGATGAGTCGCTGGAGGAACTGCGCGAATGGGCGCCCCGCTACATCGAGCGGCTGAAGTCGGTGCCGGGCCTGGCCGACGTCTCCAGCGATCAGGACGCCGCCGCCCGGCAGATGCTGGTCACCGTCGACCGCGATGCCGCCTCGCGGCTCGGCATCGACATGACCGCCGTTGACTCCGTGCTGGAGGACGCCTTTGCCCAGCGGCAGGTGTCGACGATCTATACTCAGCGCAACCAGTATCATGTCGTGCTCGAGATCGACCCCAGGGAGCAGGAGGACCCGTCCTCGCTGTCCCGCCTGTTTGTCGCCACCACCGACGGCCGGCAGGTACCGCTCGCCGCCATCGCCCGCTTCGAGCCCGGCACCGCGCCGGTTTCGGTCAGTCATCAGGGCCAGTTTCCCGCCACCACGGTTTCGTTCAATCTCACCCCCGGGCTTTCGCTCGGCCATGCCAGCGGGCTGGTCAGGGCCGCCGCGACCGAGATCGGGCTGCCGCCGGGCATCCATACCGAGTTTGCCGGCAACGCCAAGGCCTTCGCCGAGTCCCTCCGCGATGAACCGATCCTGATCGGGGCGGCGCTGCTCGCGATCTACATCGTGCTCGGCATCCTTTATGAAAACACCCTCCATCCCCTGACCATTCTCTCGACCTTGCCCTCGGCCGGGATCGGGGCGCTGCTGGCGCTGCTGGTCTCGGGCCACGATCTCAGCATCATCAGTATCATCGGCGTGATTCTGCTGATGGGGATCGTCAAGAAGAACGGCATCATGCTGGTGGATTTCGCCATCGTCGCCGAGCGCAGCCGCGGCATCAGTCCCGAAGTCGCGATCCTTGAGGCCTGCCACCAGCGCTTCCGGCCGATCACCATGACCACGCTGGCCACGGTGCTGGGGGCGATACCGCTGGCCATCGGCACCGGCCCGGGCGGCGAAATGCGCCGGCCGCTCGGGGTTGCGCTGGTCGGAGGGCTGATCGTCTCTCAATTTCTGACTCTTTACACCACGCCCGTGGTTTATCTTGCTCTGGCCCGGCTTTCGCGCTGGCGCCAGCGCCGCCGCGAGCGGCGGCTGTTCCAGGAGGTTCGAGGCGAGTGATGAGAACGACGTTGTCCCTGGCCGCACTCGCAGTCTCGGTTTCGGCGTGCAGTTTCGTCGATGAGTATCTGCGTCCCGAGACCCCGGTTCCCGCGGCCTGGAGCGAGGCCGGCACGGCCACGTCGCCGGCGGCGTGGCCGGCGGCCGACTGGTGGCGGCAGTTCGGCTCGCCCGCGCTCGACGCTTACATGACTCAGGCCGAGGCGGCCAATTTCGATCTGGCCGCGGCGATCGCCCGGGTCCGTCAGGCCGATGCCCAGGCCCGGATCAGCGGCGCCTCGCTGCTGCCCGCGCTCGATCTCAACGCCGGCGCCCAGCGCACGCAGAGGCCTGCCCAGACGCCGTCCTCGCCCAACGCCAAGGCGATCGACAAAAACACCTTCTCCACCAGCCTGGCCGCCAGCTATGAGCTGGATTTCTGGGGCAAGAACGCGGCGGCGCTGGAATCGGCCGAGGCGGCGGCGGCGGCCAGCCGTTTCGATCAGCAGACCGTGGCCCTGACCGTGCAGTCCAGCGTCGCCACCAGCTATTTCGACAGTCTCGGACTTCAGGACCGGCTCGGGGTGGCCCGGGCCAATGTGGCCAACGCCGAGGGCGTGCTGGCGGCGATCCGCGACCGGGTGCGCTTCGGCACCGCGACCGAACTCGACCTCGCCCAGCAGGAAAGCATCGTTGCCGGCCTTCGCGCTGCCGTGCCGCCGCTTGAACAGCAATTGCGCCAGAACGCCAACACGCTGGCGGTGCTGCTTGGGCGCCTGCCCGAGCAGGTGCGGATCGAGAGCGGCACCCTGGCCCGGGTCACGGTGCCGGTGGTCACACCGGGGCTGCCTTCGGAGTTGCTGGAGCGCCGGCCCGACGTCCGCTTTGCCGAGGCGCAGCTGATTGCGGCCAATGCCGACATCGGCGCCGCCCGGGCGGCGCTTTTTCCCAGCGTCAAGCTCACCGTTGAGTACGGGTTCGAGAGTCTGGCCCTGTCGACACTGCTTCATTCCAACAGCGTGCTCTATACCCTGGCCAGCAACCTCACACAGCCGATCTTCCATGGCGGCGCCCTCAAGGGCGAGCGCGATCTCAAGCAGGCGCGCTACGACGAGTTGCTGCTCAACTACCGCAAGGCGGTGGTCTCGGCCTTTTCCGACGTCGAGAACGCCCTCAACGCCACGCGCAAGACTGCCGAGGAGGAGCAGGCCCAGCGGGCCGCGGTCACCACCGCCCAGCGGGCCTACACCATTGCCCTGGCCCAGTTCCGGGCCGGGCTGATCGACATCACGACGCTGCTTAATACTCAAAAGACCCTGTTCGCGGCCGAGGACGCCCTGGCCCAGGTCCGGTTGGGCCGCATTCAGGCTGTGGTCGGACTGTTCAAGGCGCTGGGCGGCGGCTGGCACGCCCCGGCGAAAGCCTGACCCCCGGCATCGCCGGGTGGCCTGATGAAAACCCCGGACGTGCGGCCCCCCTGGAAGGAACCCTGCCGGTCAGAGCGGCCATCATGATCATACCGGATGTGCTTCGGCAGGGGTTGGCGCTGGTGATCTGCGGCACCGCGCCCAGCCGCGCCTCCCGGGAGGCACAGGCCTATTACGCCCATCCCGGCAACATCTTCTGGAAGACTCTGTTCGAGGTTGGCCTGACGCCCCGGTTGCTGGCGCCCCGGCAGTATCCGGAGGTGCTGGCCTTCGGGATCGGCCTGACCGATCTCAACAAGACCGAATGGGGGGCTGATTCCGAACTGTCGCCGTCCGCCTTCGAGGTCGGCCGGTTTGTCGGCAAGATGGCGGCCTGCCGGCCGCGGGTGATCGCCTTCGACAGCAAATACGCCGCCGCCACCTACTTTGGCCGCAAGACAGTCAGCTATGGCCGGCAAGCCGAAACGCTGGCCGGCTCGATCCTGTTCGTGGTGCCCTCAACCTCGGGCCGGGCGCGCCGCTACTTCGACATCACTCCCTGGCGCGACCTTGCCCTGACCGTCGATCGCTATCGTGCCGATGGATGACCGGGCCCGAACGGCCTATTGAAAGCGGTAGCCGTAGCGCAGGCCGAGGAAGTTCATGCCGGCGTTTTCCTTGGCAAACAAGCCGGCGTTCGACATATGGGCGAAGTAGATCGCGGCGGAATGACCGCCATCGAACCGGTAGCCGATGTCGCCGCCTTCGCGGAACAGGATCGTCGAGCCCAGGGCCGGGCGCCCGGTGGTCAGGGCGGAACCGGTGGCGGTCTTCTTGACCTTCAGCTGGCCGTCGTGGGCGGTGAAGCCGAAGTTGAAGGCGAAGAAGATGTTGCTGCCCAGGTTGAAATCCCAGGTCAGGCCGGTATAGCCGGTGTGGGTGTAGCCGGCGGTGTTGGCGGAAAAGCCGAGGTGGGCGCGCGGCTGATAGACCGAATTCAGGAACGGAGTCTCTGAGGTACCGAACTTGATCGGCTTCGAGAGGATTTCGCCGTTGATATCGACGGTATCCATTTCTTTTTGCTTTGAGGTCTGGTCGCGCAGCGCGTCGTGGTCAAAGAGGCCGCCTTTGACTTCGGAAATCCAGCCGCCGAGGGCCTCCGCCGACGCGGGAGGGCCACCGGCCAGCAGAGCGGCTGCCAGCATGGCGGCAGAAATTTTCAAAGTTGTCGACTGGACCAAGACACCCTCCTCCTGACACGGCTCGAATTCGATGTACCATAGGGATCAGGGATTCACGAAAGCGATCTGCAGTGTTGGCGGGCTTTCGCGTATCGACACGGATCAATGTGACATATCGGACACGAATGACTGACCAGCAGGCTTCCGGCGCTCTTCCGATCGTTCCGCTTCTGCCCGAACTGCGGGCCGCACTGGCCGGGGCCGGGGTGGCGGTGCTCCAGGCGCCCCCCGGAGCGGGCAAAACCACCGGCGTTCCCCCGGCCCTGCTGGGCGAAGCGTGGCTGGACGGGCGCAAGATCATGGTGCTGGAGCCGCGGCGGCTGGCGGCGCGGGCGGCGGCGCGGCGCATGGCGGCGGAACTGGGCGAGGAGGTCGGCGGCACCGTCGGCTACCGGGTGCGCTTCGACAGCCGCACCGGACCGGCGACCCGCATCGAGGTCGTGACCGACGGCGTCTTTTTGCGCCAGCTTCAGGACGACCCGACTCTGCCCGGGGTCGGAGCCGTGCTGTTCGACGAGTTCCACGAACGGCGACTCGACTGCGATCTCGTGCTGGCGCTGTGCCTGGAGGCGCGGGCGGCACTGCGCGGCGATCTCCGTCTGGCCGTGATGTCGGCGACTCTCGACGGCGAACCGGTGGCGGCGCTGCTCGGCGGCGCGCCGCTGATCACCAGCGCGGGCCGGAGCTTTCCGGTCGAGACGGTCTATCTGCCGTTTGACTCGGGGACCCGGATCGAGGATGCGGTGGCGGCGGCGGTGCGGCGGGCGCTGGCCGGGGAGAGCGGCGACGTGCTGGCCTTTCTGCCCGGCACTGCCGAGATCCGGCGCACCCTGGCGCGGCTGGAGGGCAGCGTCGATCCGGCGGTGATTCTGGCCCCGCTCTATGGCGATCTCGGCCTCGACCAGCAGGATCAGGCGATCCGGCCCTCGCCGCCCGGCCGGCGCAAGGTGGTGCTGGCGACCGCGATCGCCGAAACCAGCCTGACCATCGAGGGGGTGCGGGTGGTGATCGATGGCGGCCTGATGCGGCTGCCGCGCTTCGATCCCGGCAGCGGCATGAGCCGGCTGGAAACCCTGCGGGTCTCGCGCGCCTCGGCCGATCAGCGCCGGGGCCGCGCCGGCCGGACCCAGCCCGGAGTGTGCTACCGTCTGTGGCCGGAGGCCGGACAGCGGGCGTTGGCGCCGTTCTCACCGCCGGAAATCCTCTCGGCCGATCTTGCGCCGCTGGCGCTCGAACTGGCGGACTGGGGGCTCGCCGAAGCCGGCAGTCTGGCCTGGCTCGATCCGCCGCCGGCGGCGGCGCTGGCCCAGGCGCAGGGCTTGCTCCGCCAACTTGGGGCGATCGACGCCGGAGGCGCGATCACCGGCCATGGCCGCGCCATGGCGGCGCTCGGCGCCCATCCCCGGCTGGCGCACATGATGGTGCGGGGGCGGGCACTGGGGCAGGGGGCGCTGGCCTGCGCGCTGGCGGCCCTGCTCGGGGAACGCGACATTCTTCATGGTACCGCCCGCGACGCCGACCTGCGGACCCGGGTCGAACTGATGGTGGCCGGCGGGCGCGGCTCCGGGCAGGCGGTGCGGCAGGTCGCGGCCCAGCTGCGCCGGCAGCTGCGGGTGGGCGCCGAAGAGGCGCTCGAGCCCGCTCACACCGGGGCGCTGCTGGCGCTGGCCTATCCCGACCGCATCGCCCGGCGCCGGCCCGGCGGCGGCGGCCAGTACCGCCTTGCCAACGGCCGGGGCGCGGTGCTGCCGCCGGCCGATCCGCTGGCCGCCCACGACTGGCTGGCGGTGGCCGACCTCGATGGCGACAAGCGCGAGGCCCGCCTCTTTCTGGCCGCGCCGCTCACTCTGGCCGAGATCGAGGACGGCTTTGCCGAGCTGATCGAAACCGTCGATTTCGTCGCCTGGGACGAGCGTGACCAGGCGGTGCAGGCCCGGCGCCAGCGCCGGCTCGGCGCTCTGATCCTGGCCGACGAGGCGCTGGCCGAGCCCGGGCGGGACCGGGTGGTGGCGGCGCTGCTGGCGGGCATCCGCCTGCACGGTCTTGGCCTTCTGCCCTGGAGCGAGACCGTCGGGCGCTGGCGTGCCCGGGTGGCCTTTCTGCGCCGGACGCTCGGCGACGACTGGCCGGATCTCTCGGATGGCGCCCTGCTCCTGGGGCTGGAGGACTGGCTGGCCCCCCGTCTTGACGGCTGCTGCCGGGCCAGCCATCTCAAGCGACTGAATCTGCAAGAGATTCTGGAGGATCGGCTCGACTGGACGCAGCGCCGGGCCTTGGAGTCCCTGGCACCAGACCATCTCACCGTGCCCAGCGGTTCCTGCCTGCCCCTCGACTACAGCGGCGAGGCGCCGGTGCTGGCGGTCAAGCTCCAGGAGATGTTCGGCGCCCGCGAAACCCCGAGCGTGGCCGGGGGGCGGGTGCCGGTGGTGCTGCATCTGCTCTCGCCAGCCCGCCGTCCGGTCCAGGTCACCCGGGATCTGGCCGGCTTCTGGGCCAGCGGCTATCGCGAGGTCAAGGCCGATCTCAAGGGCCGCTACCCCAGGCACCCCTGGCCCGACAACCCCCTGGCCGCGCCGCCCACCGCCCGCACCAAGCGCGCCCTTGCCGCCGGACGGTGATGATGTTCAATGATCGGGCGTAGCCCTGGGAGACGAACGATGAGCGGTGTTCCGGCATTCCGAGCGCTTGAGGCCGGCTTTTCCCAGTCTCAGGGGGAGGCTCCGGCGGAGTTTATGACTTGACGGTGTCGAGCACCGGTTCGAATTGCCGATCAGCGATGTGAAGGGCACCCTGCGCCTTCATAACGGGATGATCGGTTCCAACATCGCGCTCAGCCTGATTATTCTCGGCAAGCGGTTCATGGCGCACTGAGCGGGGTTACTCCGGCTCGCGCTTTTCCTCCTCGCGGCGGCGATGGCCGATCTGGGCGGTCTCGTCGAGGGTGAGGTTTTCCTTGTGGCGCCGTTCTTCGGCCAGCCGCTTGTCGCGCTCCTCCTGGGCCAGCTCATAGGTCTTGACCTCGCGGAAGGCTTCGGCGAGGTCTTCGGCGGCCAGCGCGATGCGGTCGCGGACCTCGGCCAGCGCCCGGGCGAAGAGCTGGCGGCGGCCGATCGCGGCGCGGGCAAAGGCGCCATAGCCGAACGCGACTTCGTAATTGCTGCCGGCGGTGCGTTGTTCGGCTTTGATCTCCTCTTCGAGTCTGGCCGAGTCGGCGAGGATGCGGTCCTCGTGGTTGCGCAGTTCGGCGAGCGCCCGCTGCTTTTCGTCGAGTTGCCATTTGTGAAAGCGGATCAGCGGGCGCAGGTCGGTCATGCGGGCTCTCGCGGGGGCTTTCCCTCAGGGTGACGGCGGGCCGCTATTTTTTTGCCGGTCCGAGGATTTTCGCCAGCTCGGCGTAGCCGGTGGCCAGCGCGCTCTGTTCCCGCTTGCCCTGCTTGAGGAAGGCTTCGAGCGCGGGCTGGTATTGGATCGCCTCGTCGACCACCGGATCGGAGCCACGCCGGTAGGCGCCGAGCCGGATCATCTCGGCCATGTTGTCGTAGGAGGCGAGCAGGCGCCGGGCATGGGCGACCAGTTCGTTTTCCTGGGCCGAGTTGCAGCCGGGCAGGGTACGCGAGACGCTGCGCAGGATGTTGATCGCGGGATAGCGGCCACGCTCGCCGATCGTGCGCTCCAGCACGATGTGGCCATCGAGGATGCCGCGCACGGCGTCCGAAATCGGCTCGTTGTGGTCGTCGCCCTCGACCAGCACGGTAAAGAGGCCGGTAATCGAGCCGGCGCCCACCGGCCCCGGCCCCGCGCGCTCCAGAAGGCGCGGCAGTTCGGCGAACACCGTCGGCGGATAGCCCTTGGTGGTCGGCGGCTCGCCGGCGGACAGGCCGATCTCGCGCTGGGCCATGGCGAAGCGGGTGATGCTGTCGATCATGCACAGCACGTCGCGGCCCTGGTCCCGGAAATACTCGGCCACCGCCAGGGTCATGTAGGCGGCCTGCCGGCGCATCAGCGGCGGCTCGTCGGAGGTGGCCACCACGACCACGCTCTTCTTGAGGCCCTCGGGGCCGAGATCGTCCTCGATGAACTCCTGGACCTCGCGGCCGCGCTCGCCGACCAGTCCGATCACCGCGACCTCGGGGGTCGAGTAGCGCGCCAGCATCGACATCAGCGACGATTTGCCGACCCCGGAGCCGGCGAAAATGCCCATCCGCTGGCCGCGGCAGCAGGTCAGGAAGGTGTTGATCGCGCGCACGCCGAGATCGATCTTCCGGCCGACCCGCTGGCGGGTGTGGGCGGGCGGCGGATTGTTGCGCACCGGCACCGGGGCCGAGCCGTTCATCAGCGGCCCGCGGCCATCGACCGGTTCGCCCAGCGCGTTGACCACCCGGCCCAGCCAATAGTCGGAGGGATAGACCGAGGCGCGGTCCTCGCTGACCTCGGCCTCGCAGCCGAGGCCGATGCCGTCGAGGGTGCCGAGCGGCATCAGCAGCGCCTTGCCGTTGCGAAAGCCCACCACCTCGCACGGCACCCGCCGGCCGCCGCGGGCGAGCAGGGTGCAGCGACCGCCGACCGAGAGCAGTTTTTCGATGCCCGCGACCTCGACCAGCAGCCCCTGCACGCCGGAAACCCGGCCAAACCGCCGATGTCCGGGAATGGTGGAAATCTGGTTCACGAACTGGTCGACGGCAAGGGACATGGCGATCCACCTCTGGCTGCCGGCGCGGCCGGCCTGCAGCTTCCCAGAAAAACGTTAACGTAGCGTCAAGTTTCCTTGATTTGAAGCAAAATGGAAATTATCGTTAACCAGCCAGACATGAAATGGCCCGGTCCGCTGAACGGGTCGTGACGGTCTGGAGGGCTGACGCGCCACGGGCGCCAACATCGGGAAGTCGCCATGAGGGTCCTGCTGGTCGAAGACGATTCCTCGGTTGCGAAGAGTATCCAGCTGATGCTGCAATCGGAGGGATATATCGTCGATTCCACCGACCTCGGTGAGGACGGGCTGGAGATCGGGAAGCTCTACGATTACGATATTATCCTGCTCGATCTGATGTTGCCCGACATCGACGGCTATGAGGTGCTGCGGCGGCTGCGGGCCGCGCGGGTCACGACTCCGATTCTCATTCTTTCCGGTCTGACCGAGCTTGACCACAAGATCAAGGGGCTGGGCTTCGGCGCCGACGACTATCTGACCAAGCCTTTCGACAAGCGCGAACTGGTGGCGCGCATTCAGGCGATCGTCCGCCGCTCCAAGGGGCATTCCGACAGCGTCATCCGCACCGGCCGGCTGACCGTAAACCTCGATACCCGCACGGTGGAGATCGACAGCCATCCCCTGCACCTGACGGGCAAGGAATACGGCATCCTCGAACTGCTGTCGTTGCGCAAGGGCACGACGCTGACCAAGGAGATGTTTCTTAACCATCTTTACGGCGGCATGGATGAGCCCGAACTGAAAATCATCGACGTCTTCGTGTGCAAGTTGCGCAAGAAGCTGGCCAACGCCTCCAGCGGCGAAAACTACATCGAGACCGTCTGGGGCCGGGGCTACGTGCTGCGCGATCCCCAAGGCGATGATCAGCCCCAGCGCGTCCAGGCCGCCGGCTGAGTCGGCGCCGCGACCGGGGCCGGGATACCGATGCAGATCTGGGTTGACGCCGATGCCTGTCCGGGCGCGGTCAAGGAGATCATCATCCGGAGCGCGCTCCGGCTCGGCATTCGGACGCTGTTCGTTTCCGACAAATACGTCCCTCTCGAAAGATCGGAGCTGCTGAGTTATGTCGCGGTGCCGGTCGGTCCGGATTCCGCCGATCAGCACATCGTCGGCGCCAGCGCCGCGGGCGATCTGGCGGTCACCCAGGATATTCCGCTGGCCGCGCTGCTGTGCCGGCAGGGGGTGGCGGTGATCGACCCCAGAGGCGTCGTCCATACCCCGAACACGGTGGGCGACCGGCTGGCCACCCGCAATCTGATGACCGATCTCCGCGAGGCCGGCATGGTGACCGGCGGACCGGCGCCGTTTGGTCCCCGGGACCGCCAGCGCTTCTCCGACAGTCTCGATCGTGAACTGACCCGGTTGCGGCGGGAGAGTGCCGGCCGCCGGACTCCGCCGGCAATGAGCCCTTGATTGACAGGCTGAGACTGATTATGTGTTTGGCACTCCCGAGGGCCGAGTGCCAACGCGGGGGTCGGCCGGCTGGCCGCTTTCAGAATGTTATGGAGTTGAATGATGACGTTCCGTCCTCTGCATGACCGGGTCGTGGTGAAACGGCTGGAAGGCGCACTAAAGACCAAAGGCGGCCTCATCATTCCTGATACCGCCAAGGAAAAGCCCCAGGAAGGCGAGATTATTGCCGTAGGGCCCGGCGCCCGTGACGAGAGCGGAAAGATTATTGCTCTTGATGTCAAAACGGGAGATCGGATTCTGTTCGGGAAGTGGTCGGGCACAGAAGTCAAGATTGATGGCGAGGAGTTCCTGATCATGAAGGAATCCGACATCATGGGCATTCTCGAGGCGTAAGGGCTCAGGCTCTCCGCTCTTTGATGTTCCTCCATTCGGTACTGAACTTCAGAAGGTAACCAGAAATGACTGCCAAAGACGTTATGTTTGGCATTGACGCCCGCACCCGTATGCTGCGTGGCGTCGATATTCTTGCCGATGCCGTGAAGGTCACGCTTGGCCCCAAGGGGCGCAACGTCGTGCTCGAGAAATCCTACGGCGCGCCGCGCATCACCAAGGACGGTGTCACCGTCGCCAAGGACATCGAGCTTTCCGACAAGTTCGAGAACATGGGCGCCCAGATGGTGCGGGTGGTCGCGACCAAGGCCAGTGATCTGGCCGGCGACGGCACTACCACCGCGACCGTGCTGGCCCAGGCGATCATCCGCGAGGGTGCCCGGGCGGTGGCCGCCGGCCTCAACCCAATGGACCTCAAGCGCGGCATCGACATGGCGGTCGACGCTGTGGTCGCCGACCTCAAGGCCCGCGCCCGCAAGGTCGCGACCAACGCCGAGATTGCCCAGGTCGGCACCATCTCCGCCAATGGCGATGCCGACATCGGCGCCAAGATCGCCCAGGCGATGGAGAAGGTCGGCAACGAGGGCGTGATCACGGTCGAGGAATCCAAGGGTCTCGAAACCGAACTCGACATCGTCGAGGGCATGCAGTTCGACCGCGGCTATGTCTCGCCCTATTTCGTGACCAATTCCGAGAAGATGGTCGTCGAACTGGAAAACGCCTATGTTTTCTTGTTCGAAAAGAAGCTGTCGGGGCTCCAACCGGTGCTGCCGCTGCTCGAAGCCGTGGTGCAGTCGGCCCGGCCGCTGCTGATCGTCGCCGAGGACGTCGAAGGCGAGGCCCTGGCCGCGCTGGTGGTCAACAAGCTGCGCGGCGGCCTCAAGGTCGCGGCAGTCAAGGCCCCTGGCTTCGGCGATCGCCGCAAGGCGATGCTGGAGGATCTGGCCATTCTGACCGGCGGTCAGGTGATCTCCGAGGATCTGGGCATCAAGCTTGAGGCCGTGACCCTCGACATGCTCGGCACCGCCAAGAAGATCCAGATCACCAAGGACGACACCACGATCATCGACGGTGCCGGCGCCAAGACCGACATCGCCACCCGCTGCGCCCAAATCCGCCAGCAGATGGAGGATGTCACCTCCGACTACGACCGCGAGAAGCTTCAGGAGCGGCTGGCCAAACTGGCCGGCGGCGTCGCGGTGATCCGGGTCGGCGGTGCCACCGAGGTCGAGGTCAAGGAGCGCAAGGACCGCGTCATCGACGCGACTCATGCCACCCGCGCCGCGGTCGAGGAAGGCATCATTCCCGGTGGCGGCGGACCGCTGCTCTATGCCGCCCAGTCGCTGGCCGCGCTCAAGCCGGCCAACGAGGAACAGCGGGTCGGGATCGACATCATCCGGCGCGCCGTTCAGGCGCCGGTGCGTCAGATCGCCAGCAATGCCGGCGTCGACGCCTCGATCGTAGTCGGCAAGCTGATCGACAAGGGTGATCCCAGCTACGGCTATGATGCCCAGTCCGGCCAGTATGTCGACATGTTCAAGGCCGGGATCATCGATCCGGTCAAGGTCGTGCGTTCGGCACTTCAGGGGGCGGCCTCGGTTGCCGGCCTCCTGATCACCACCGAGGCGATGGTTGCCGAAACCCCCGACAAGGGTGCGTCGTCGCCGCCGGGCGGCGGTATGGGCGGTATGGGCGGTATGGGTGGCATGGGCGGGATGGGGGGCTACTGACCTCGGGCCCCACGCTGTTGAAAGGGTGAGCGGCAAGGGGGTCTGCTTCGGCGGCCCCCTTGCCGGGCCTTTCGTCCCGGCTATCTACTAAGAGCAGCGGCAGGAGGGGGCGTCCATGGACACTGAGTTGAAGAGCCTGCTGGATTCCATCGGCGTCGGTCGCCGGGACTTTCTCGCCGGGGCCACGGTCGTCGCCGGCTTCGCACTGGCCGCTCAACCGGTCAGCGCCGAAGTCATCACCACCGATGCCGCCGGCCTCAAGCAGGGCATGGCCGGCTTCGTTTCGGCCGGAACCCGGGTCCCGGCCTACTTCGCCCGTCCCGAGGCCGGTTCGTCCTGGCCGGTGGTGCTGGTGGTCCAGGAAATTTTCGGTGTTCACGAACACATCAAGGACGTTTGCCGGCGGTTGGCCCGCCAGGGCTATCTCGCGGTCGCGCCCGAGCTTTATGTCCGCCAGGGCGACCCCAAGGCTCTGCCTGACATTCCGAGCATCATGCAGACCATTCTGCCCAAGGTTGCCGACGCTCAGGTGCTGGCCGATCTTGATGCCGCAGCGGACTGGGCGGTGACCGAAGGCGGCGACCCGGCCCGTCTCGCGATCACGGGCTTCTGCTGGGGCGGGCGGGTCGTCTGGCTCTATGCCGCCCACAGCCCCCGGCTCAAGGCCGGGGTCGCGTGGTACGGCCGTCTGGTCGGGCCGGTCACCGAGGCGACGCCGCGCCAGCCCCAGGATTTGGCCGCCGAGATCAGGGCGCCGGTGCTCGGGCTATATGGCGGCGCCGACCCGGGCATCCCCCAGGAGACGATCGAGACCATGCGCGAGCGGCTGAAGGCGGCCGGCCGGGCCGCCGAAATCGTGGTCTATCCCGAGGCGCCCCACGGCTTTCATGCCGATTACCGGCCAAGCTACCGTAAGGAGGCGGCCGAGGATGGCTGGCGCCGCCTGCTGGCCTGGCTGCACCGCCACGGGGTCTGAGTCTGGTGTTGATGGCGCCCGGCAGCGTGTGCGCGAGGCGCGGCCTGTGAACTATTGCTGTCCCGCTGCCGATGGTCTTCGACACGAAACGGATTATAATTTCGTGACCGCAGGGCAGAATTCAGGTGACGAAGTTAAGGCCGGTTCCGGTTGAACCCGATCCATATGTCGTTCTGTAGGCAGTGGCAGCCTTTGAGGACAATATCAGCTTCTGGGTCGCGTCGGTCGCGAGAACGAGCGCTGACATGGTGACCAAGGCTTTGTTGGCGGCAATCTGTGATGATGACGGGTTGCCGCCATTCAGTGTCGATACGGCTTTATTTGCCGCGACCGCTGATGAAGATGTCGTTGCTCCGGTTAATGTATTGAGGGCCTTGATTGCATCTTTGTGCGATGTCGAGTTATTGGCGGTATCAATGGCACTCTGCACCGCCGAGGCCTGCTTTGCGGTCGCGAAGGTGTAGCTGCTGAGAACACCATTGGCGCTGATCGTGGAGGTGCCGGGGCTGGCCATGGCGAAACTCCTCAAGCCATCGCAATTTACCTCTGTTGATGATACTCGCGATAGTCGGAAGAGTCGAGGCGTAAGTCTCCCGGACCCGCGTCCGGCTTTCTCGAACTTGGTGCGGCGGGTCTGATTTGGCGTCAGTCAGCTCATTTTCTCGACCAGGCCACCGGCTGTCATTGCTCCCGGCGATCCTTGGGCGTGGACGTGGCACCAGCATCGGATAAGGTAGAATTCGACTTCAGTCATAGCTCAGATCTGCTTGGATACGAGATTATGGTCACATTCGTGTCCAAGAAAACCGGCGGCGGGGCAGGCGGGACTCGCCACCGGCCCCCGACTGGGCTATCATCAAGGGTCAACGGAGTCATTCCATGACCAAAATGATCGCCGAACTCCATAATGCACTGGTCGCTGCTGGAGCGCCGGAGGACAAGGTGCGTAAGTCTGGGGAGACGGCTGCCTCTCAGGAGAGCCGGTTCACCAAGATCGAAACTGAGCTGGCCATCATGAAGAGGATGCTTGGCTTTAATCTGACTGCGACGGTGGCTGTCCTGATGATTCTGTTGCGGCACTGACCTTAACTCAGGTTCAACACCGAGATTCTGGAACTTTTTGATTCAATGGCGAGATTCAATGGCGAGATTTCGTTTTTTTGAGGCCGGCGTGGCACTGCGCCGCCTGGGGTTGAGGTATGGCAAGGCTGCATCAGCAGGCTTCGGGCAGACAGCGAAAGGCACGACGATGAAAATCATGAGCACCATGGCCGGCGGAAAGCGCCTCTTGCCGGGCCTGCTGTTCGCCGCCCTTGCCCCCCTCCTGCTCTGGGGCGCGCCGACTCGTGCCCAGCAGCCGCAGCAACCGGCACAGGCGCAGCAGCAGCCCCACACCGTTGAGGCCGGCGTCTACATCACCAACATCCAGGACATTGCCCTGGCCGCCAGCACCTACAAGGTGACGTTCTGGGTGTGGTTCAAGACCAGCGACGAGAAGTATGAGCCGGAAAAGTCGATCGACATCATCGGCAGCAAGGAGATCAAGACCGACTCGTTGACTCTCGACAAGCTGCCCGACGGCCGCTTCTACCGCAGCGTCCGGGTCACCGCCACGGTTTCGCAGAAATTCGACGTCGGATACTTTCCCTTCGACACCCAGAATCTCCGGATCGTTCTCGAGAGCACCACCGACGACGCCAGCAGACTGAAGTTCACCGCCGACACCAGAAGCTCGGGCGTCGACCCGAACATCGTCCTGCCCGGTTGGAAGTACCGCGCCCTCTCGGTGCGGGCGGAAACCAACACCTACAACTCGGACTTCGGCGATGGCGACGGCAGTCCCACCACGTATGCCCGCCTGGTGACGGAGGTGACGCTGGATCATGCCGGCGGGCGCATCTTCGGCACCAACTTCCTTGGCTTCTTCGTCGCTGACCTGCTGACCGGCGTGACCATGGCGGTGGAATCCTTCGCCGTCACGCGCGCCGCCATTCCCTTCGTCGGGCGTCTGAACATGGTGGCCGGCTCGTTGTTCGGCGCCGTCGGTAACGCCTATCTGGTGGAAAAGCTGTTGCCCCCCACGCCGAACCTGACGCTGACCGACCTTGTCCAGGTCAGTTCGTTCTCGTCGATCGCCTTCGCCTTGTTCACGGCGATCGGAACCGAGACCATGGCGCGGATGGGATATCTGGCGCCGGCGATCTCCGGCGCGGCGCGGACCAGCGTCGCCATCTTCCTGGGCTCGCAGGTGGCGATGGCGATCTATTTCGCCACCCATGCAAACAACGCCAAGTGAGAACCACCAAAGCGTTTCCCTGACCGCCCTTCGTCCCGACCTCACAAACGAGAGGCTCGCCCCCTCATGACCGAGCGCCGCGTCCACCGGGTCTTTACGGGCTTGCCCGCCAGCGTTGCGGTCGGGCTGCTGTCCGTGCTGCTCCTGGCCGGCCTCTGGCCAGGGGAGGCCGCGGCCGAGCGGCATGCCGTGGCGCCCTCGGGCGTGGCGGCGACCGGGGTGGCCTCCAACAGGATCAAGGTCGGCACCCGGGTGGTGAAGCCGTTCGTCATGGAGGAAAGCGGGGCGCTGACCGGCTTCAGCGTCGAACTCTGGCGCGAGTTGATGACCATCACCCGTCGCCAGTCAGATTTTAACCTGCACGGCACCCTTGCTGAACTGCTGGCCGGGGTGCAGAGCGGCCCCGATGACGCGGCCATCGCCGCCATCTCCATCACCGCGCCGCGTGAAAAGGTGATGGATTTCTCGGTGCCGATCTTCAAGAGCGGCCTTGGCATTCTGGTTCCCGACAGCGGACAGGGCGGGGTTATGTCCACCCTCCGCGCCTTCATCAACGCGGACACGGCGACATACGCCCTCGTCTTCCTGCTGATCATGGCGGTGCCGGCTCACATCATCTGGTGGGCGGAACGCAAGACCCCCGGTGAGAACGATATTCCCATCTCCTCCTCATATTATCCCGGCATCCTCCAGGCCATGTATTGGGCGATCGCAACGACCGGCGGACAGGCGGAGGGCTATCCCCGGAGTTGGATCAGCCGCATCGTCTCCTTGGTCTGCATCTATGCCAGCATCATCTTTGTCACCATCTTCACCGCCTACGCCACCACCGGCATGACGGTCCAGCGCCTGAACGGCGACATTTCAGGCCCCAAGGATCTGGCCGGCAAGCGGGTGGCAACCGTCAGGGAATCCACCGCCGCCCATTATCTTCACGACGCCGGCCTCAAGACCCTCGACGCGCCCAACGTCGACGAGGCGATCGGCCTGCTCACGGAGGGCAAAGCCGACGCCGTGGTCTACGACGCGCCGATGCTGCTCTATTTCGTCGGTCACGGTGGCGACGGCAAGGTCCGCATGGCCGGGGACCTCTTCGAGGAGCAGAGCTACAGCATCGCCTTCAAGGTCAACAGCCCTTTGCGCAAGGAACTCAACGCCGCTCTGCTGGAGTTCCGCGACAACCGCGGCTATGACAAGCTCTACCAGAAGTACTTCGGCAAGGAGCCGTGATCCCGGGCCGCGGTGACAGGGGGAAACCCTCGCCCGCCGCCAAGAGCGGGCGCGGGGACATGCCGACTGCGACGGAGTTTGGCGAACTCGGGGACGGGTGGCGCGTCGCCCTTGCCTTTGATCGCTCCGACCATTAGTTTGACCCAACCCCACCACCGGAGCGCCGCTGTAGCTCAGCCGGTAGAGCAGCTGATTTGTAATCAGAAGGTCACGGGTTCGATTCCTGTCAGCGGCACCAAACTTTTCAAGCGCTTAGTTGGGCCTCTTGGGTAGCCACGGCGGGCCGGACAGCCACCGGGTAGCCACGCGGACGAAAGTCAATTTTTTCGGCTCTGGCGATAGCCCGGCGGGCCACCCTACCAGACGCCACATACTTCCTCGCGCCGCCCTAGGGACCAAAGCTTCCCAACTGGTGCAAGGATGGCCATCAGCGGGGATCGCGCCGGCGCTGAACTCATCGAGGGCAAACTCACTGTCCAGCTGGCCCAACCAGTGGATCGCCGCTCGCGGTTGAGGAGCGCGCCGATCCGCAGATAGCCGTAGGTCGGGCGGGCATCGACCAGGCGCCGGATGTGGGCGGTGAGAGCGAGGTCGCCCTCGCGGGTCTGCGGGCCGCGCAGACGCCGCTCGCCCGCGAGCCGTTCGGCGACGTTGGAGCGGGCGACGCCGAGCGTGTCGGTGACCGTCTTCATCGGGAACCGCCCCCCGGCGCAGAGCTCAACCGCAAGGTCGGTTTTTTTGAGCGGGCAAGGTCCAGCGCCTCCTTGAGGATTTCGACTTCCATCGT
>SERZ01000609.1_pt1 | contig 23674 bp, 18 predicted proteins | sample 3171461 | NCBI WGS metagenome assembly SERZ01 (sample SAMN06051861, study PRJNA518727) | freshwater metagenome | biome: subpolar coniferous forest; feature: holomictic lake; material: water; isolation source: holomictic Lake 227, 6 m depth | place: Canada: near Kenora, Ontario | collected... | reverse complement strand
GTAGGAACTGTCTTTCACCATGAAGATGAAGTCGGTCATGGCGGGCGAGTACACCGCGCCACCGGCGCAAGGTCCCATGATCATGCTGATCTGGGGTACCACACCGCTGGCCATCACATTGCGCTGGAACACATCGGCGTAACCACCAAGCGAAGCAACACCCTCCTGAATCCGCGCACCGCCCGAGTCATTCAAGCCGATCACTGGCGCGCCGACCTTCATGGCCTGGTCCATTACTTTGCAGATTTTCTCGGCGTGAGCTTCACTCAATGCGCCACCGAACACGGTGAAATCCTGGCTGAACACAAACACCAAACGGCCATTGATCATGCCGTAACCGGTGACAACGCCATCACCCGGAATCTTGTTTTCTTCCATGCCGAAATCGACACATCGGTGCTCGACGAACATATCCCATTCTTCAAAAGTGCCTGCGTCAAGCAACAGTTCCAAGCGTTCACGGGCCGTGAGCTTGCCTTTTTTGTGTTGCGCATCGATACGCTTTTGGCCACCGCCCAATCGCGCGAGTTCGCGCTTGGCTTCGAGTTGTTTAAGTATGTCTTGCATGGTTTTCTCTTTCTGAAGTCTTAGTCGGCTCTAACGGTAAATTTATCTCTAAAATCGCTATTTTTTATATAGCACTCTACACAGTATTCGTCTGGGCTAGAAGCATATTTCGTGCTGCAGTTGACGCCGCCATACGGCCTTCCAGCACCTCCTGTGTGAGTCGTGGCAGGAGTTGCTGAACGTTGGGGTTCGCTTTGAAAGCGAGCTTCAAACCGGTATCAATGCGCTCCCACATCCAGGCCAGCGACTGATGCTGCCGCCGATCGGCAAACTTGCCATTGGCGATTTGCAGGGCTTTGAAATCAAGCACGGCAGCCCAAAAGTGTTCAACGCCCTGCCCCTTCAAGGCACTGATCTGCAAGGCCTTGGGGTGCCAATTTTTTTCATCATGGCTGCCAAACATGCCGAGCAACTGCATGGCCGAGGTAATTTGCAACTGGGCGCGCTGGGCGGCAAGGGCGTCAATATCGGCCTTGTTGATGACCACCAGATCGGCCAACTCCATCACGCCTTTTTTGATGGCCTGCAAGTCATCACCCGCATTGGGCAACTGCATCAGCACAAACATGTCGGTCATGTTGGCCACAGCGGTTTCGCTTTGACCGACGCCTACGGTCTCGACAATCACAATGTCGTAGCCTGCCGCCTCGCAAACCAGCATGGCCTCACGGGTTTTCTCAGCCACACCGCCGAGCGTGCCGCTGCTGGGGCTGGGACGGATATAGGCTTTCTCGTGGACCGACAACAATTCCATGCGGGTCTTGTCACCCAGGATGGAGCCGCCAGAAACAGTGGATGACGGATCGATCGTGAGCACCGCCACACGGTGACCCTGTTCGATCAGGTACAGACCCAGCACCTCAATGAAAGTGGATTTACCTACACCCGGCACGCCGCTGATACCCAACCGGAAAGACTTGCCGCTGAACGGCAGCAATGCGGTGAGCAATTCATCGGCCTGCGCCCGGTGGTCGGTGCGGGTGGATTCGAGCAGCGTGATGGCCTTGGCAATAGCGCGGCGCTGTTGAGCGCCCGTGCTTTGGGTAATCTGCTCCACCGCGCTGGTCTGAATCGTCATCATTCTTTGAAATAAGGAACTGAACCTGAACGACTACCTGGCAAGTGCCTTCTTGATCTGTTCCAACACATCCTTGGCGCTGGCGGGAATGGGGGTGCCTGGGCCATAAATGCCCTTGACACCTGCGTCATACAACATCTCGTAGTCCTGACGCGGAATCACACCACCGACAAACACAATGATGTCGTCAGCGCCCTGCTTTTTCAGCTCGGCAATGATGGCGGGCACCAGGGTTTTGTGACCAGCTGCCAGCGTGGAAACACCGACCGAGTGCACGTCGTTTTCAATGGCCTGACGTGCGCATTCCTCAGGCGTCTGGAACAGCGGGCCCATGTCCACATCAAAGCCCAGATCGGCAAACGCGGTGGCCACCACTTTGGCGCCGCGGTCGTGGCCGTCCTGCCCCAGCTTTGAGATCATCACGCGGGGGCGACGACCTTCGACATCCGCAAAAGCACTTATTTCGGCTTTAAGTGCATCCCAGCCTTCGGCAGAGTCATAAGCAGCAGCGTACACGCCAGTCACCTTTTGGGTATCGGCGCGGTGGCGCCCGTAAACGGTTTCCAGCGCATCGCTCACTTCGCCCACGGTGGCTCGCAGGCGCATGGCCTTGATCGTCAGATCCAGCAAGTTGCCGGTATTGGTTTCTGCTGCAGAAGTAATAGCAGCCAGCGCAGCAGCCACAAGGGCTGGGTCGCGTTTTTGTTTGATGGCATTGAGACGCGCAATCTGCCCATCACGCACTGCCACATTGTCAATGTCGCGCGATTCAATCGCGTCTTCGGTCTTGAGCTTGTACTTGTTGACGCCGACGATCACGTCTTTGCCACTGTCGATGCGGGCCTGCTTTTGAGCGGCGGCGGCTTCAATCTTGAGCTTGGCCCAACCACTGTCCACGGCCTTGATCATGCCGCCCATGGCTTCGACTTCTTCGATGATCTTCCAGGCGGCATCGGCCATGTCCTGGGTGAGCTTTTCCATCATGTAGGAACCGGCCCATGGGTCCACCACGTTGGTGATGTGGGTTTCTTCCTGAATGATGAGCTGGGTATTACGGGCAATGCGCGAACTGAACTCGGTCGGCAGCGCAATGGCTTCGTCGAGCGCATTGGTGTGCAGCGACTGGGTGCCGCCAAACACGGCGGCCATCGCCTCGATGGTGGTGCGCACCACGTTGTTGTAGGGGTCTTGCTCAGTGAGCGACCAGCCAGAGGTCTGGCAGTGGGTGCGCAGCATGAGCGATTTGGGACTCTTGGCGTCAAAACCCTTCATGATGCGGCACCACAGCAGGCGCGCGGCGCGCATCTTGGCCACTTCAAGGTAGAAGTTCATGCCAATCGCCCAGAAGAAGCTCAGGCGGCCAGCGAATTGATCCACGTCCATGCCCTTGCCGATGGCGGTCTTGACGTATTCCTTGCCGTCGGCCAGCGTGAAGGCCAGCTCCAGCGCCTGATTGGCACCGGCTTCCTGCATGTGGTAACCGCTGATGGAAATCGAGTTGAACTTCGGCATTTTTTGCGCCGTGTACTCGATGATGTCACCAATGATGCGCATGGAAGGCGCTGGCGGGTAGATGTAGGTGTTGCGCACCATGAACTCTTTCAGAATGTCATTCTGAATCGTGCCGCTGAGCTTGTCTTCTGACACGCCCTGCTCTTCGGCGGCAATCACATAACCGGCCAAAACCGGCAGCACCGCGCCGTTCATGGTCATGGAAACGCTGACTTTGTCCAACGGAATTTCATTGAACAAAATCTTCATGTCTTCGACTGAGTCAATCGCCACACCGGCCTTGCCGACGTCGCCCGTGACACGCGGATGGTCTGAGTCGTAACCCCGGTGCGTGGCCAGGTCAAACGCGACCGACACGCCCTGCCCGCCCGCGGCCAGCGCCTTGCGGTAAAACGCGTTGGATTCTTCAGCGGTCGAGAAACCAGCGTACTGGCGAATGGTCCACGGACGCACCGCATACATGGTGGCTTGCGGGCCGCGCAGGTAGGGCTCAAAGCCTGGCAGCGTGTTGGCATAGGCCAGATTTTCGGTGTCGGCGGCGGTGTAAAGCGGCTTGACCGTGATGCCGTCTGGTGTGATCCAGTTGAGGGCATCAACATTACCGCCAGGAGCGGACTTGGCAGCAGCCTTGGTCCATGCTTCAAGGTTGGCGGTCTGAAATTCGGGATTTTTTTGTGTCATGACGGCTACCGTTATGGAGAAATTAATCTAATTTACGCACCAAAAAAGGCTGTATCGCAAGCGGCATCCAGCGTGTTTCAGTGTACTGCTGCGAGTTTACGTTATTTATAATTATTGATTCAAAAAATTATTTGCAGCTTACAATTCTTGGATGCCAGCCCACTCTTTGTCTCCCCGCGCCCTCTACGAAGAAGTAGCAGAGCGCCTGCGTCAGCGCATTTTTGAGCGCGAACTGGAGCCCGGCAGCTGGATTGACGAGTTGAAAATTGCAGAAGCCTATGGCATCAGCCGCACGCCATTGCGGGAAGCCCTTAAGGTGCTGGCGGCGGAAGGTCTGGTGACCATGAAAGTCAGGCGCGGCGCCTACGTGACCGAAGTCTCGGAGCGGGACCTGTCAGACGTCTACCACCTGCTTAGCCTGCTGGAAGCCGATGCAGCAGGCGTTGTGGCGAGCACCGCCACTTCCGAACAACTCGAAGAATTGAAGACACTGCACAGCGAACTGGAAGCGGCCGCCAAGCCGTCCAAGCCAGACCGCGAACTATTTTTTGAGATCAACGAGCGCTTTCACATGCGACTCCTGGAGATTGCCAACAACCGTTGGCGCAACCAGATGGTGACCGACCTGCGCAAGGTCATGAAGCTCAATCGCCACAACTCGCTGCTGAAATCAGGGCGCCTGGAAGAGTCCCTGAATGAGCACCGGGCTGTGATGAAGGCGCTTACGGAACGTGACACGGCGCTGTCCATGCAGCGCATGCAGGAACACTTCAAAAACGGGTTGGAAGCAGCTAACTGAGCGGTGCTTCAGAATGCGTAGAAGGGTCCGACGCCCAACGATGTGGACTGGCCTTCAATACCAAACCCAATCCGGCGCCCATAGAAGAAGGGCAAACCCCAATCGAAAGCCCCAGCACCTGCAAAGCCAATGCTTCCCGCCAAGGTAGGAAGTACCGGGTTTCCAGTGGTAAAAAGTGCTGAAGCATTGCCGACTGAAAACGACACTGACTTTGTCACGGCGTTGGCGCCCTGCAGCGTGGCAGAAAAAGTAGTTGTCGCTGTTGAACCCGGGCAATAAAAATCAGTCATCTTGTCGCCCACGCATTTCGTGATTGAACTTGAATCAAAGTACAAGCCATTGGAGCCACTGTCAATAAAGCTGGTCAGGAAAGTTGCTGCGGGCAACACCGTCGTTATGTAGTTCGTCCACCCGGCACCAACCGTGTACTGAGGTGCCAGCATCGAGCCCGAATTCATTGTGTTGTTGCTTCGGGTTCCGATTCCAAAATACAAAGACCCTGTCAAACTGGGCAAGCTCACTTGAACGACCGCCGGCAAATCGACCACCACCCCGTTGTTGTCACCTGCAAACAAAGGCACCAGATTATTCACTTGCTGGTCCAAAGTGGCCTTGGACAAGACTGTGGCTGTGCAACTGGCATTTGAACAAGTGAAATAGCGCCCGTTACCGACATGGTTGACACAATCCTGCCCGCAGTCTTCCTTGAACAAGCCAAGCCCGATGATGCCCTTGGCACCGAGTTCCTGCACCGTAGTTAGAGCAGTCGTCCCACTGCAGACAGCAGCAGTCGCCAAACTGTTGAAGCTTGCATCGCCCATCACTTGAATCGGCACATTGTTCGCTTTCATCCCCGCCAACACAATATCTGCCGACACCACGGGCCCCCAGGCATAGGTGCTGTCGACAAACTGCGCGCAATTCAGCAGCGGAAAACCACTCGCACCCGTTACATGACCAAGGTTCAGGGCCGGCGCCATCGCACTGGACAACAAACGCAAACCGGTCGAACCGGTATCAACCAGCACATGGTCGATGGTCTGGCATTGGGTCGCACTGCCGGCCGTACTCCTACCGGGGTAGCAAATGGTCACATCGGTGTACAGACGGTTAACGTTGTAACCGGTGTTTGGGGGGCCTGCGTCGACATAAATACCGAGTTGATTAGTGACTACGGGGGGAATGGGCAAACCCGTCAAGCTGGGCGTATTGGGCAACGCAGGGGCCGGCGTTGACCCACCGCCGCCACCGCCACACGCCGTGATAAGGCTCGCAAGCGCCATGAGCGCGAGAGCGCGGCTAAAAAGGTTATTGCACCACATCTTGGATACTCACCCCCGCCGGCACAAGGGCAGGCGCATAGGCGTGACCAAAAAAGTTTCGCATCCGGCCCATCGACCGGACTACCAGATCGGAGCGCTCGATGTTCACGGGGGCACCGCGTTTGCCACTGAGGCGCGCTTGCTCAACGTCGTGCTTGAAACTATTGAAATAAGCCCCCAGCAATTCACTCAGATTGGGCAAGACTGGACCGCGCCACGACACGGCAAACACCACGCCGGCAGCATTGGCGTATTCCTGAACGAGTGTGCCGTTTTCATATTGAGCCGCGTGCACGGTGTAGAGATTCGTTGGCCCAACTGGCTTGGCAGCCAGCAGTTTGGCAGCGGGCACCAGAGCAGAGGCGGCGCTCATCGCTGGCACTGTGGGGGCCTGCCCCAGCGCCGCCAAAGCCACACTGGCGCTACAAGCGAGCAACGGACCCAGACAAAGTCTGCGTCGGTTTGCGCGCTTGAACATCCCGAAATCCAACGACAGTTTCATTTTTCCTCCGACTCCGGTCTGGCCTGCTGTAAAGCGTCCTCCACTGTTTTTTTAACCTGATTTTGCAACTGCTGACTTTGCTGCTGCGGGCTGCCTGTTGGCACCGACACACCCGCCGATGCTGCCTGTGCCGGGCCCAGCGTCGACAGAGCACCCAGTTGTTTCTTGGCCAACAAGCCAACCATGAGGACCACCAACAACAAACTTAAAATACTGAAAAATATTCTCATCTCAAGCGCCCCGCTGGTTGTTGTTAATCCTCAAAGGACTCACTCCACTTCAAGCCGCAACTCACGCTCGGCGACGCGCTGTTTATCGTCTTGTACCTGCATCGTCAAACGGTGCTTGCCCACCGGAATCTGGGCATTTTCCAGCGAAAAACCTTCTTGCGTGACTTTGACAAACTTGGTAATGCGGGGGGTAATGTCAATTTTGAACGCGCCGTACAGCACCTTGAAGGTCGCGGGGTCAATCGCGGCATCGGCCTGGCTTTTGAACAGCACGGCAATCGCAAACGGCGCCTTGACCTTCAGGTCAGCCACCGGCACCGGTTTGAGAATGTCGATCATTGGCACGACCGCCCGCGGACGCAAGGCCGGCGGCTCAAAGTAGCCTTCCTCACCTTTGAACGCAAGCGCTTCCGCCGGCGTCACCAGCCAACCCTGCGGCACCGCAGCCAAGGCACCCGGCTCTGAATTTATGCCATTTAGGCCTGTAGATCCCGTGTCTATTGCGCAAGCAGCTATAAAAATAGTAGCAAATAGTTTTTTCATAATCAGCTTCATTTGACTTCCTCAACCGTGATCATCGACGCACCATAGGCATCGGAACAAAGAACATTTTTCTTGCGTGAGCCCGCATGGGCGCAAGCCGGGCTGGACCCCATTTGCGAGGTCGTCATGAGCGCGCCCAGCTTGGCCCGGCCTTGTGCATCGTTGAGCGACATCACAAACGGCCCTGCCTTGTTGGCGGCCAATGTGCTGAGGTCGCGCGGTGCGTCGGTCACCATCACCAGCAGGTGGTCGGTGCCTGCCGGGCCGCCCGCCTTGACCCGCCAATTCGGGCGCGGCAACAGGAGTTGCTGGCCCGCTTCGACCTGGTTGTTTTTATCAAGTTCGTTGGGGAACAATAAATATACCGCCTGGTTGTCGGAGCCTGCCAGCGCCACATAGACAAAGCCGGCGCGCTCAGACTGCACCGAGAAATCCAAAACGTCCTGACCAATTTTGAGCTTGTCTTTGCTCAGCGTGACCTGCACGCGACGCTTGGCATCGCGCTGATCGAACATCTGGCGCAAAGCCTGCGCACCGGTCAGCGGTTCAGGTGGCGGCTCTGCCACTGGCACGGCGGTATGGAATGTTCCAGCAACCGGACTGGCGACGACCGGGGGTTTCACCGCCACAGGCGCGGTGGCGGTGGCTGCGGTGGCGGTCTGAATCGGTACGGCTGTGACCGGCACGATAACCGGCACCACGACCGGCGCCAGGGCGGACGCCTGACTGAACCAGGCGGGCACGAATGCGGCGTTGCCGTTGAGCACCAGGTTGTGCGGCTTGTAGTTCACGTCGTTGGCCATGCGCTTGTTGATTTTTTCTTGCGCACATTGCTTGATCTCGTCCATGCTGATGGCGCCTGAGTTGTCCAGGTCTTTGGCCTCGCGCAGCATGCAGTCACGCATGAACTGGGTCGCCAGGCCACCCTTGAGTTCGTCGTCGAAACTGATTTCGTTGTCACGCGAGGCGCTGACATGGATGATGTCTTGCGGCAACGCGCCCTTGGCCGCGGCTTCCACCACCAGGTTACGGGTTTTGATGTTGACCGGGCGGCCGCATTCTTCGGAGATGCTGGCGAACTTGGGCCGCAGTTGGCCGTCGTCATTGCGGTTGGAAAAACCACGCGTTCGCACGCTGGAGGCCGCTGCCACCAAGCCACCCGAGTGGCAGGCGTCGTACATCACAAAGAGTTTATCGGTCTTGTTGGTGATGGTTTTCAGCATGTCGGCCATCTCGTGGTTGGTGATCATGCCGCTAGTGCCCCCGTCGTAGGCCAGCAAAGCCTCGACGCAGCCTCCGGCAGCGGGGTCGTTGTAGCGGGTGCCGTGGCCGGAGTAATGGATGAACACCCGGTCGCCGTCTTCCACCTTGTCGGTCAAGTCCTTGAGCGCCTGGCGGATGTTGTTGCCGGTGGCCTGGTCGTCCTGCAAGTACCGGATGTTGCTCTGCGGCACCTGCATGGCCTGCGCCATTTGGGTGGCCGACTCCTTGTCGATGCGCGCGCCCGGCAGCGACGGCGTGGCCGGGTCGGCATAGCGGCTGATGCCAATGATCAGCGCGTGGCGGTTGATGCGCGGTGGCAGACTGCGCACGCCCAAGGTCAGCGCGGTGTTGCCGGCTGACTCACGCCCACTGGCCAGCCCGGAGGCCAACGACGCCGCTTGCGGCAAGCTCACCGCGCTGGCGCGCACCCAGCCCGACAGTTTGGCGGACGTTTTGTTGGCAGGCGTGGTTTCCACCAGCGCCCAGCCTCCCTCCACACTCACCAGACGCAGCGCAGCGCCCACCGCCAGACTTTGCAGCACCGGGGCCGACGCCAATTTGTCTGCGCGCAGTTCGGTGGCACGCACTGCCGTCAGGGCTTGGCCGGGTGTCGCTCCAGGCGCCAACTGCGCTTGAGCGACCGTGCTGACACCCCCACCGGCGAGGGCACCCAGCAAAAGGCACAAGGGTTTGAGTTTCATTTTGAACAACATGGAAGGAGCCTTTTAGAGCAGGGTTTGATCATTTTTTACCAGCGTTGCCCAAGCGGCAAAGACGCCGTTGGCCAACTGGTCACGATGGGGGTTGGCAGTCAGCAGCACGGGCTCGCCTTGGCGCGATGCGAGAAGGAGGAAAGCGGGAGTCAAGCTGTCACGCGCAGCCAGCAAAGCTTCTTGCGGGCCGACCACGGCGGCAAAGCGCGCCAACTCGGGCCAGCGCAGCGAGGCAGGCCAGGAGACTTGGGCATCGCCCACCACCACGCGGCAGGTCGGCGCATGGCGCTCCACGGCCTCAATCAGTCGGTCGAGCGCCCCTTCCTGCCAAGGCTCGTTACGCGCCCAAGGCCAAATCGCCAGCGGTTGTTCGGACGGGGGCGGCGGCGAGCACCAATAAGTTCGACGCAGTGAGCTCCAGAACCGCAACACCGCCAAAAACAGCAAGGCCAGACCGGCGGCCAGGTGCAGGTCCAAAAATAGCCAGGGTGTATTCAGACTCAGGTAACTCACGCCCAGCAGCGCGGCGGGCAAGGCCAGCAGGGCCGGTGCCAGCGATGCCACGCTGTAGAACTGCACCCACAACGCCAGGCCAATACACAAGGCAATGGCCAGCGTGGCCTGAAGCCAGCGCGGGAGTTCATGCAAATGGCGCTGGTTCAAGGCGTTGTCCAGCACCGTGGCCAATGAATCCACACCGGCTTGCATGGGGGAGAGCGGCGTCGGGTGAATGTCATGCAAGCTGGGGGCTGTGGACCCAATGATGACGACCTTGCCCGCCAGCGAAGGCACGCCCGCCAAAGGTGGGCCACCTTCGGCCTGGGCAAACACATCGGCGAACGACACATGCGGATACGCCTCGGCTTGACGGCGCCAGGAAATCAACTCGTCTTTTGAGTCATTTAGCCCTCTAGCCCCCGTCAATATTGCGCTAGCAGCTATTGGATTCATAGCACCCAACACACTCAATGGCAGCGACTGCAGGGCGCTGCCGTCGGCCAGCGGTTCCAGATAACGGTAGCGGCGCAGCACGCCGTCGGGATCGACATAGCCATTGTTAAAACCGAGCCGACCGGCCGCCACGGCAGGGAGCGCCGGAGGAATCAAGGCCACGGTGACGGGTTGGGTCGAGGCAAGCCCTGGCGCGCTCAAGGCCGTCGAGACCCACAGCCCCGGCAAAACGGCCTGCGTGATCTGGCTGGCGGCATCATTGCTTTTGGGTAAACGCACCACCGAAAAATGACTGTGCTGGCTGCGCTGGGCGGCTTCGTTGAAGGCGGCATCGCCCCCGGGGCTCAAGCGGTCGGCGTCTGAAAAAAGAATATCCCACACCACTGCGGCGGGTTGCTGGCGCTCAATATGCGCCATCACCGTAGCCAAGGTGTCACGCGGCCAGGGCCAGCGGCCAAACTCCTTGCCCATGCGCGCCAGGGCGGCCTCGTCAATGTCGATGATGACAATGCGCGGATCGGGGGTCGCCACAAAAACACGGGCCCGCACCATGGCATCAAAACTGGACTGCGCCAAGCCGCCCGTGAGCCTGAACACAAAAACATCGGCCAGCACCCACAGGGAAAAAAGCAGCACCAAGCTCCAGGTCACCCGGCGCGCCGGCAACGCCCCAAGCCGGGCGGTCAACCTGTCATACCAGCCAGAGCCCGGGCGATTGGCCATCAATTAATCCAGGTTGACGATACGCACGCGCCGGTTTTCAGCGGCCAGCGGATCGGCCGGGTTGGCAAGTTCTGAGGCCCCTTTGCCCGACGCAGACAAGCGGGTTTCTGCCACACCCTGTATTTTCAGGACATCGCGCACGGCAAGCGCACGTTGCTGACTGAGTTTCTGGTTGTAGTCGACCCGACCCTGGGCGTCGGTGTGGCCTTCGACGGCGAAGCGCGCATCCTTGAGTTCGTCCGACAGCAAAGCCGTCGCCAGGTTCGCCAGCGCTTGCTGACTTTCAGGCCGCACCCGGGCCGAGTTGAAGTCAAACTGAATCAGCAAGGACAAGGACGGGCGCACGGTGGATGCGGGCGCCACGTCCACCGGAGTTGGGGTGGCACCCACCGCCGGAGCGTCAGGGGCTGATTTGGCGGCCACCGCCTCGACCGTGAGATTGCGAAGACTGCGTGTGCGGGGCGCTTTGAGTTGCTCGATCATCTGCTCGGTGCTGGGTGCTGCCACTTGCGCCCACAGCGGAAAAACCGCGCACAGCAGGCAACTCGACAGGAAGGTTTTGATCGTCATGGTTATTTCTTGCGCTGAATGAAGACAACTTTATCAACCACCGACTCGCCCTTGTCGTCGGTCTTCAAAATAATTTCAGCATCGAACGACTGAGCCGCCTTGAAGCGGGATTGCACTGACACTTCCTTGACCATTTTGGAAGCCGTCCACAAGGTGCTGATAGCGCTGATTAATAGAAAGGGGCTTTTCGCCGTGACGCTCGATTTGGGGGGAACGACTTTCACGCTGCCACCGCCCGCCTCCACCGAGGCCATCCAGTGTTGCAAGCGCTCGGGCATGGCGCTGGGTGTGATGCGGTCATAAAAAGCCACCTCAACCTTGGGCAAGGGGGCCGACAAAGAGACCGCCAAATCACGGTCAAAACCCTGCAAATCAACAAACTGCAATTCAGCCTGGGCCGGTGCCGTGCTCACAGGTTGAGCCGGGTTGGACTCGCAACCCGCCAAAAAGAAAACCACAGCTCCGATTAAAAGCAGTTTTTTGCGCACTGAATTATTCATTTTCAAACCTATTTAATTGCGGCCAAAGATAACACTTCATAGCGCGCCACAAGGAGACTACGACGCTGGCATACTCGGTTGCTTGAAAGACGCAACCAACTCCCCTTCCTTCGGCGATACCGCCGAACAACCCGATTTACAAGCCATGGCGGTGGCCTGTGTCGCCGCCTCGGGTCATTTCGATGAACTGCGCGGCAGCACCACCGCGCCAGCCGACGAAGCCACCGAAAACGCTACTCATTCCATAGCAACAAACCCAGAATTAACGACGGTCTGGCGGCAGTTCTTCGATAATTTTTCAGACACCGGCGGCACCGACCTGAACCAGCGCTCCCTCAGTCTGGAGCGCCAGATCCGCGACAACGGCGTGACTTACAACGTCTATGCCGACGAAGGCGGCCCTCAGCGGCCCTGGTCGCTGGACCTGTTCCCCTTGCTCATTGAGCCCGACAGCTGGCTGCAAATTGAGGCCGGCGTGAAGCAGCGCATGCGACTGCTCGAAAAAATCATGTCCGATGTCTATGGGCCTCAAAAATTACTCGCTCAGGGCTTGTTGCCCCCGGCGCTGGTGCACGGTCATCCCGGCTACCTGCGCCCGCTGCACGGCGTCAAGCCGGTTGGCGGCACGCACCTGCACATCGCCGCGTTTGATTTGGCGCGTGGGCCGGATGGCAACTGGTGGGTGGTCAGCCAACGCTGTCAGGCGCCCTCGGGCCTGGGTTATTTACTGGAAAACCGACTGGCCATTTCGAGCCAGTTTCCGCTGGCTTTTCAGGCCATGAGGGTGCAGCGTCTGGCCGGCACCTACCGCGCCCTGATGGAGAGCCTGAAGCAGATGAGCCCGGCCGGGGCCGATTCGCACATTGCCCTGCTCACCCCCGGCCCTTACAACGAAACCTATTTTGAACACGCCTACCTGGCGCGTTACCTGGGCTTGACGCTGGTCGAAGGCAGTGACCTGATCGTGCGTGACGAGCGCCTCTACCTCAAGACCCTCAAGGGTCTGGTGCCGGTGCATGGCCTGTTGAAACGGGTCGATGACGAGTACCTTGACCCGCTGGAGTTGCGCCCCGATTCCACGCTGGGCGTGCCGGGTTTGCTGCAGGCGATTCGGGCTGGACATGTGCTGGTAGCCAATGCACCCGGCTCGGCTTTTCTGGAGTCGCCCGCCCTGCTGGGCTTTTTACCCGCGCTGTCGCAGCACCTGCTGGGCGAAGAGCTCAAGCTGCCGGCCTCCCCCACCTGGTGGTGCGGCGAGCGTTCGGCCATGGAAGAAGCCTTGCCGCAACTCCACGACTGCGCCATCAAACCGACCTACCCCGGCTCGCCGTCGCATGGCAGTTTCGAGACGGTGATGGGAAATACGCTGTCGCCCCGGGCGCTGGACGAATGGGCGGGTCGCATCCTGCGGCAAAGCGAAGAACACACAGTGCAGACTTACGTGCCCTTGTCGCAAATGCCCACCTGGCAAATGCCAGCCCCCGACGACGACCCGCAAGCCCCGGGCGCGGTGATGCCGCGTTCGGTGGTGCTGCGGGTGTTTGCCGTGTCTGACGGCCCGCAGTCCTGGCGCGTGCTGCCCGGTGGGCTGGCGCGCGTGGCCGGTGCTGGGGCTGAAATTGCCTCGATGCAGCGCGGCGGCAGCAGTGCCGACGTCTGGGCCCTGACCCGTGGCGAGGTCGACAAAACCACCTTATTGCAACCGCACCTGACGCCCGCCACGCTGGCCCAGCGCAAACGCCTGGTCACCAGCCGGGCCGCTGAAAACCTGTTCTGGCTGGGTCGCTACACCGAGCGGGCCGAGAATGCCATCCGGCTGGCGCGCCTGACGCTTGAATGCCTGAACGGTGAAGACCAGTCGTCCCTGTCGCTGCTGGCCTGGCTCAGCAAAATGGCTGTGGCCAACACACTGGTACTGCCCAGCGTGCCCTCGGCGGCACTGGCCCGGCGCGTCTTTGAGCGCTCACTCATTTCCAACCTGGGCAGTACCGAAGGAGCGACTAGCGTCGGCTACTACCTGCGCGCCCTCAAGATGACCGGCGCCACCGTGCGCGAGCGGCTGTCTCAAGAACACTGGCGCGTCATCATGCGCGCGGAAGAAGAGCTGTTTGCCCGTTGTGCCGAACACACCCGTAGTGGCGACTATTCGTCACTCGAAGCGTTGCGGGTGTTGAAAAACACCAGTGACCACATGGCCGCCATCACCGGTGCCCAAACCGACCGAATGACCCGCGACGATGGCTGGCGCCTGCTCAGCATTGGCCGCCACATTGAACGTTTGAGCTTTCTGGCCTCGGCCTTGTTACGCGGTCTGGAGACCGGCTCGATCCACACGGATGGTGGCTTTGAAGCCATGATTTCCCTGTTTGACAGCACCATCACCTTTCACGCGCAGTTTCAGCAAAGCCGCGACCTCGCCGCGCTCATCGACCTGCTGGTGCTGGACCGCGACAACCCGCGCTCACTGGCTTGGGTGACGCACACCTTGCGCGGACGACTCGCCAAACTGGCGGGCAGCGAGCCCGATCAACTCAGCGCCTTGTCACTGCGGGTGCCCGACCCCAAGACCTGGAGCCTGGAGCAATTGTGCGAAGCACAACCCTTGCCCGCCACACCGGGCAGCGAGGCGGGCACAGAAGCTGGTTATTACTATGCATTGAACGATTTGCTGATGCAGTGCACCGCGGCCGCCTACCACGTCTCCGAAGAAATCAGCACCACCTATTTCACCCACTCGGGCAAGACCAAGCAAAGCCTGGGCACCTGATGTACCTTCAAATTACCCACGCCACCCGTTACGACTATCTGCCAGCGGTTGAAATCGCGCAGCACATGGCCTACCTGCAACCGGTCAGCAACCGCTATCAGAAGCTGCTGAGCCACTCGCTGAATATCAGCCCATTGCCGACGCAAATGACGCAAACACTGGATGTGTTCGGCAACCCCCGCTGCTTTTTCTCGCTGCAATCACCGCACACGGTGCTTGAGGTGGTGGCGAACAGCGTGGTCACCACCACGGCCCGCGCCTTGCCGGGGAGCCTTTTCAACTGGGAACAAACCCGGGAACAGTTTCGCTACCAGTCCGGCGGCCGATTTGATGCCGCCACCGAGTTTGTGTTTGCCTCGCCTTTTTGCCCCCGCGCCCCCGAGTTTGCCGCCTACGCCCGGCCCAGTTTTGTGCCGGGCCTGAGCGTGCTGGCGGTGGCGCAAGACCTGATGCAGCGCATTCATACCGACTTCGACTATGAAAGCCAGAGCACCCAAATCAACACGCCTGCGCTGGTCGCCCTGGCTCAGCGCAAAGGCGTGTGCCAGGATTTCGCGCACATCATGATTGCGTGCCTGCGCACACTGGGCATTGCTGCCCGCTACGTCAGCGGCTACTTGCTGACGCAGGCGGCACCCGGCACCGTCAAGCTCAAAGGCAGCGACGCCTCGCACGCCTGGGTGGCGGTGTATGCGCCCGACCTGCCACCAGGCGAGCGCTGGTGCGACTTCGACCCGACCAACAACCGCGCCGGCTGGCACTCGCCCGGCGAAGACTATGTGACGCTGGCCACCGGGCGCGACTTCTCGGACGTCTCACCGATCCGGGGTGTGATTCATGGCGGCGCCAGCCACACGCTGACGGTGGGCGTCACCGTCGAGCCCGCACCCGGTGACGGACCCGCCGGCCCACCCGGTGGACGCCCGAGAATGGGACATCAAAACTCCTCACAAAGCCAGAGCCAGAGTCAGAGTCAATCTCAAAGCCTGAGCCCGTTGCTGCCATTGGGCACTATTAATTAAATAGCTACTCACGCAAGCGAAACGGGGGCTAGAAGCCTATTTCATTCATAAACCATCCACCAAGGAATCCGCATGAGCATTTACGCCAAACTCACAGAACTCAACATCACCCTGCCACCCGTGGCCATTCCAGCGGCGGCTTATGTGCCCTTCGTGCAAACCGGCAATCTGGTTTTTCTGAGTGGCCACATCGCCAAAAAAGATGGCAAACCCTGGGTTGGGCAGCTCGGCAAAAACATGGAAACTGCTGAAGGCAAAGCCGCAGCCCGCGCCATTGCCATTGACCTGATGGGCACCTTGCACGCCGCCGTGGGAGACCTGAACCGCATCAAACGCATTGTCAAACTGATGTCGCTGGTCAACTCCACCGGCGACTTCACCGAGCAACATCTGGTGACGAATGGTGCAAGCGAACTGCTGGGCGAAGTTTTTGGCACCGCAGGCGCTCATGCGCGCAGTGCCTTTGGCGTGGCGCAGATACCCATGGGCGCCTGCGTTGAAATTGAGCTGATCGCTGAACTGGCTTAAAACGTTTCCCAATCATCGGCCGCAGCGGCCTTGCTCACTACGGGGGCGGCACTGACTGAGGCTGGTTTTTTCAGGGGCGCGGCCATGGCCAGTGGTTTCTTGACGGCACTCGGTGGCCGTGAGGCAGACAACGCCAGTGGCTTGCGGGCGGGGCTGATTGCAGGCCGGGTATTGCCCAACGCGGGCACTGCCCGGGGCTTTGCCAAGGCTTGGGGTCGGCTGTAAGTCAAGTTACTGGCACGGGGCGTGATGTCGCGCATCGGTCGCGACAAGACCTGCTGGGCTGAATCGCTGAGTTTGAAGACGGCAACGGCCTGCGCCATTTGATTGGCCTGGTCTCGCAGACTCTCGGCGGCGGCGGCACTCTCTTCGACCAGAGCAGCATTTTGCTGGGTCATCTGGTCGAGCGTGCCAATCGCCTGGTTGACATGAGCTATGCCAGAACTTTGCTCTGCAGAGGCGGCGGTAATCTCGCCAATCACATCGGCTACCTTGCGCACGGACGACACGATGTCGCTCATGGTGACGCCGGCATCGGACACCAGTTTGGTCCCCGAGGCTACTTTTTCGACCGAGGTGCCAATCAACATCTTGATTTCTTTGGCCGCCTCGGCGCTGCGTTGCGCCAGACTGCGAACTTCGCTCGCCACCACGGCAAACCCGCGGCCCTGCTCACCAGCGCGCGCGGCTTCTACCGCGGCATTGAGCGCCAGAATGTTGGTTTGAAAGGCAATGCCATCGATCACGCCAATGATGTCGGAAATTTTCTTGCTGCTGGCGTTGATCTCTTCCATCGTGAAGACGACCTGCTTGACAACGGCTCCGCCTTTTTCAGCCACCGTAGAGGCATCGGCCGCCAAAGAACTGGCCTGCCGTGCGTTGTCGGCGCTGTTTTGCACATTGGTGGTCAGTTGCGCCATGCTGGAGGCTGTGGACTGCAAGTTGCTGGAGGTGAGCTCGGTACGCTGGGCCAGGTCGTTGTTGCCCTGGGCAATTTCCGAGCTGGCGGTGGCAATGCTGTCGGTACTCTGGCGCACCTGGTGCACCATGCGGCCCAGTGACTCGTTCATGGCCGCGAGTGAGCGCAGTAGTTCACCGAATTCATCTTGCCGATCCACCTTGATGACGGCGCTCAAGTCACCTTTGGCGATGCGCGCAGCCAAAGCATTAGCTTGGTCCAGCGGCTGCCGGATTGAACGAATAAGCCAGACCGCTCCGACCAGAATACCCACAAAGAGCAGTACAAAAAACACCGCAAGACTGGTGACGATGGTTGAACGGGATTGAGCTGTGTCTTGCAAAAAGGCAGCCATGATCTTTTCTTCCATCTCGACCATCTCACGCAGTGTGCCAAGATAAACCGCCACGACCGGAAGATACTCCTCCTTCACCGTCCGCATGGCTTCTTCGCTGTTGCCATCCGCTTTCAGCTTGACGGCTTTAGCGCGCAAATCAGCCATGCCGCCACGGGCACCGGCGATCTTTTTCATCTGGGCTAATTCGATCTCGCCCAAGGGCATGGCCTCAATGTTTTTTTGCGCCGTAGAAATCTTGGCCGAAGTGGCGGCAATATCGGTCTTGAGCGTCGCTTCAATGGTGGCGTCGTAGGCCGAGATCAACGCCAGGGTGCGAATTGAGTTGGATTCGGTCAAGCCAGCCCAGGTACTGACCGCCTTGCTTCGCAGGTTGAGCGCACCCAGTTTATCGTCTGATTGCGACTGCAAGGCCGACAGCCTGAAAGCCGAAGTGCCAATCATCAAAACCAGCGAAACAACAATTAAGAGTACACCGAGCCACAATTTAGTGGCAACTCGAAGATTTTTCAGATTCATGACATTTCCTATTGGTAACTTTTTCAGTTTATGCTAATAGAGAGGCTCGCAGAACGCCGTTACATTTTTGGGAACTAGGGTTTTCCCTGATTTTCAAATAGGCAAACGTGTGAGGACTTGGTTGGACACTGCTGCCAACATGGCTTCATTGCTTGAAAGAGGCGCAATCTCCGCCAGAGGAACCAGCACGAAGGCCCGCTCTCCCATACGCGGATGCGGCACTACCAAGGCGGCACTTTGGATCGACGCTGTCCCGTAAAGCAGCAAATCCAGGTCCAGTGTTCGGGGTGCATTCGGATAAGGTCTGTCGCGCCCGGCTTTTGATTCAATACGCTGCATCGCAGCCCACAAATCAGGCGCCGTCAACACGGTGGATATTTCGACCACGGCATTGACGTAATCAGGGCCACTCGACTCAATGGGGGCGGTTAGGTACAGACTGGATCGGCAAACCAGGGTGATGTCGGGCGTCTGCGCCAAATCGTCGATGGATTGAAGCAACGCGGCTTGCGGGTCACCCAAATTGGCGCCGAGCGCAATGTAGGCCGTAACGGGCAGGCGACCAGGCCGATGCAAGCTCAAACTTAAACGCCAGGGTCTGAGGCCTGCTCGCCACCGTCTTTGGGACCGCTGGTGCGCCTGCGGCGACGGCGTTTTTTAGGGGCATCCGAACCCTCAGCCGGGTAGGCTTCTGTGCCGTCTGACTCAGAGCCGACGCTGCGGTTGTCTGCATCATGTGATGAAGCGGCATCGCGCGTCGCATCAGGTGCGACTTTTGCCACTGGCATTTTGTGAACCCGTGGCGCACGTTGCTTTTGCTGCTGCTCTTCGCGCACCTGATCAACCATGTCCTGGCGCATATCGTCGCTGGCCAGGCTGAACTCTTGCCACCAATCGGCCAGCACGATGTCAATTTCGCCCGCATCAGCGCGCAAACGCATGAAGTCGAACGCCGCCCGGAACCGGGCTTGATCAACCAGACCAAACGGCGCACTGCCCACACGCTTCTCGAAACGCGGCTGAAGCATCCAGATTTCACGCATGTCACCGGCCAACTTGCCGCGACCCGACACATCCCCAATGCGGGCATTAAAGACGTCTTCAATCGCGTCCTGCAAAGCAGGATGGGGTGACTGACGCTGGTTAATGCGCTGCGCCCAGCCATCACGCACATCTGCCCACAAGGCGCACGCCAGCAGGAAACTGGCCACCACCGGTTTGCCTTCGCCCACCCGACGGTCGGTGTCGATCAAAGCAGCTTTAACAAAAACCGACTCGGCTCGCTCAACGATCACGTCCAGCAGTGGATAAATACCTCGCGCCATGCCGAGCGACTTGAGCTGCTCAATGGACGACAGCGCATGGCCGGTTTGAAGCAACTTGAGCATTTCGTCGAACAAGCGGCTTTGCGGCACATCGGCCAGCAACTCTTGGGACTTGATCAAAGGTGCGGCTGTTTTGGGTTCCAACTGGAAACCCAATCCGCTCAGTTTGGCCGCAAAACGCACGGCACGGATGATGCGCACCGGGTCTTCGCGGTAGCGGGTCGCGGGGTCGCCAATCATGCGGATGACGCGCTTTTTAGAGTCCTTGATGCCGTTGTGGTAGTCCACCACAATCTGCGTTTCAGGGTCGTAGTACATGGCGTTGATGGTGAAGTCGCGGCGCACCGCGTCTTCTTCCTGCGGGCCCCAGACGTTGTCGCGCAACACCCGGCCGGTGGAATCCACCGCGTGCTTCATGTTGGCCAACTCGTTGCGGCTGGTTTTCTCGTTGCCAGCGACCTGCTCTGCGGCCGCGTTGTCCATGTAGGCGCGAAAGGTGGAGACTTCGATCACATCATTTTCACGACCACGGCCAAACACCACATGCACGATGCGAAAACGACGCCCGATGATGAAGGCGCGCCGGAACAGGCTTTTGACCTGCTCGGGCGTGGCGTTGGTGGCCACGTCAAAGTCTTTCGGACGCAGGCCAACCATCAGGTCACGCACGGCACCCCCCACGATATAGGCTTCAAAGCCGGCGTGCTTGAGGGTGCGCACCACATTGAGCGCCCGGTCATCCACCAGCGCCACGTCAATGCCATGCGCCGCAACGCTGACCTCTTCGCGCTTGCCAAATTGAAGCTTTTTGCTTTTTGCAGCCGAGGGGGCTTTGCCCAACAGCTTGTCGATGAATTTTTTAATCATTTATTCCAAAAATCTGAAAAATACGCACTTTTCGAGACAGTAACCCCACATTGTGTGAGACGTTTAAAAGAGGTCGAGTATGCGCCATCCACGCTCAACGGCAATGGCACGCAGGCGGTCGTCGGGGTTGGTGGCGATGGGATGGGTCACTTGTTCCATCAGACTCAAATCATTGATGGAATCGGTGTAGAAAGTGCTCTCCACATCGGCCCAAACGAGTTGCCGCGCGGCCAGCCATTGCGTGACCCGGGTGATCTTGCCTTCCCGAAAGGACGGCACGCCCTTGATTTCACCGGTGATCCAGCCCGTGCCGCCCGGTGCGGTGTCGCGTTCCAACTCCACCGCAATCAATTCTGCGACACCAAAAGCATGGGCAATGGGACGCGTCACGAATTCGTTGGTCGCCGTGACGATGATCACTGCATCGCCAGCCTGCTGGTGCTGGGCGACCAAGGCCTGCGCCTGCGGTTTTAAGGCGGGTTGGACGATAGCCCTCATGAAGTCTGCGTGGGCTGCTTCTGAATTTATAGCACCTTGGTGCCGCACGGCAGCCGTGGAAAAGCGCACGTAGTCATGAATATCAAGCGTTCCGGCCTGGTACTGGGCATAAAACTGGTCGTTCCGCTGGGTGAAATCTACAGGATCAGTCCAGCCGATGTGGGTGGTATAGACGCCCCAGGAGTGGTCAGAGTCAATCGGGATCAGCGTGTGATCAAGGTCAAAGAGTGCCAGTTTCATGCGTTTAAGAGTTTTCCATCATGGATTTAATCAGGGGAATGGTGATGCCCCGCTTGGTTTGCAAGGCATAGCCGTCGAGCAGGTCAAGGAGTTCCATCAGGCTGCCGAGGTCGCGACTGAAGCGCGTCAGCATGAAGTCCATCACCTCATCGCCCAAAAATACCCCCCGCGCATCCGCTGCCTGACGCAACACAGCGCGCCGTTCGGGCTCGCTAAGCACCTGCAGCTGAAATATATGACCCCAGCCCAAGCGGGTTCGCAGGTCGTCGCGCAACTTCAGGTCAGCCGGTGGCAAGGCGCCCGCCGCGAGCACCCCAATAGGCCGGGTTTGTGCATTGACAAACCAATTGAAGGCCGCATGCTGCTGCACCGCCGTGTAGAGATGAACTTCATCCAACAACACGGCAGCCCAGCGCTCATCGAATTCAGGGGGGTCCATCACCGAGGCATCGAGCCAACCGATGTCAGCGCCCTGCTCTTTCAAAGCGGCTTCCACCGCCTTGAGCAGATGGGTTTTGCCACTGCCATTGTTGCCCCACAGGTAGATCGGCACCGGTGAGCGCAGCGCCGCCGAAGACTTGTTGCCGACCCAAAGTTCCAGGTGCCGTAGGGCAGCCTCGTTGGGGCCGGCAAAAAAACTCTCCAGGGTCGGCCCGGTCGCGAGACCAATATCCAGGGCAATTTGCTTCATTCGCTTCATTTAACCTTGGTAAAGTTTGCTGGACAAATAACGGGTGCGAGCCCGACGCATGGCGACCAGCAGCACAGCACTCGCGGGCAAGGCGATCAACACGCCCACAAAACCGAGTAATTGTCCGAAAGCCAGCAAGGCAAAGATCACCGCCAGCGGATGCAGGCCAATGCGCTCCCCCACCAGACGCGGTGTCAACAAGAAACTCTCAAAAAACTGACCCGAGCCATACACCACGGCCACCATCATCAGCGCCTTGGATGGCCCACCCGTGGCCGCAAACTCCAGCAAGCCCGCCAGCGTGGCAAGAATCAAACCCAGACCAAACCCCACGTAAGGCACAAACACGGCGAGCCCGGTAAAAATGCCAATCGGCAAAGCCAGATCAAGTCCGAACAAAGCCAGTCCGGCGCTGTAAAAAATCGCCAGCACGCCCATCACCAGCAATTGGCCGCGCAGGTACTGACCCAGCACCGCGTCAGCCTCACTGCTGAAGCTGTCATAAGTGGCGCGGCCACGGGGTGGCACAAACTCAAGGGCCTGCGCCACAAAACGTCGCCAGTCCATCAACAAATAAAACAGTACCACGGGGATCATCACCGCATTGCCAAAGATGGCAAAAGCGACGCTGCCCCCGAGCTTGAGCGATGTCATGACCGAGCCCAAAGCCTCTTCAAAATTGGTACTGAGGTATTTCAGGGCAAAGGCCTTGAGACTGCCCACATCGAGTGAAAACTTGATCCCAAATTGGGCCAAAAAGGGTTTCAGCGACGTATTCAGTCCCTCCATCAGCACCGGCACCTGCTCGCTCATCAAAGGCAACTCTTTGACCAGAATCGGCACAATCAGCAAGACCACACTTAGCACCACGAGGATGAACAGCAACTCCACCACGATCACGGCCAGGAGCCGGGGAATGCGCCCGCGCCCGAGGTCGTCGAGCCAGTCCACCACCGGTGTCAGTGCGTAGGCCAGTACGGCGGCCACCACGAAGGGGGTCAGCACCGGCGCGAGCAACCAAATGACCACAGCCGTGAAGGCCGCAATCAGGCACCAGGCCAAGGCTCTTTTTTGAGTTGAATTGAATTGCATGTGGATGGTGGAGGACTAACCCTTAAAATCAAGGCAAATTCTATCGGGCTCAGCCGAGCCCTTCGCCCTGCCGCCTTTATTCAAGCACTTTAAATGACAACACCTCAGCATTCCTCTCCCCTTTCGTACAAAGACGCCGGTGTCGACATTGACGCGGGTGACGCGCTGGTTGAACGCATCAAGCCCTTGGCCAAGAAAACCATGCGCGAAGGGGTGCTGGCGGGCATCGGCGGTTTCGGCGCCCTGTTTGAAGTGCCCAAGCGCTACAAAGAACCGGTGCTGGTCAGCGGCACCGATGGTGTGGGCACCAAACTCAAACTCGCTTTTGAGTGGCAAATGCATGACACCGTCGGCATTGATCTGGTCGCCATGAGCGTCAACGATGTGCTTGTGCAAGGCGCAGAACCACTGTTTTTCCTCGACTATTTTGCCTGCGGCAAACTCGATGTGGACACCGCCGCAGCGGTGGTGGGCGGCATTGCCCGCGGTTGCGAGTTGTCTGGCTGCGCGCTGATTGGCGGCGAAACCGCCGAAATGCCCGGCATGTACCCCGCTGGCGAATACGATTTGGCCGGATTTGCCGTGGGCGCGGTCGAAAAATCAAAAATCCTGGCTGGTGCCGATGTCAAACCCGGCGATGTGGTGCTGGGCCTGGCCTCCAGCGGCGTGCACTCCAATGGTTTTAGCCTGGTGCGCAAATGCATTGAGCGCGCGGGTGAGCAGTTGCCTGCCACGCTTGATGGCCAACCCTTCAAGCAAGCCATCATGGCGCCAACCCGCCTGTACGTTAAAAACGTGCTGGCTGCGCTCGCCGCCTTCCCCAACGATGCGGCCACCTCCACCGGCATCAAGGCGCTG